>Ga0157372_10005573_pt1 | contig 13383 bp, 10 predicted proteins | sample C55metaG_FD_115307 | JGI IMG/M metagenome (GOLD analysis project Ga0157372, IMG submission 115307) | Corn rhizosphere microbial communities from Kellogg Biological Station, Michigan, USA - C5-5 metaG | ecosystem: Host-associated > Plants > Roots > Rhizosphere > Soil | place: USA: Michigan... | reverse complement strand
TAGTCGATCGGGTCGACGCGGACGTTGATGAAGGCCGGGTAGAGCGCCGCGAAGAAGCCGAAGCGGGCGACGATGTCGCCGTTTCCGGTCGGCGGGGTCATGTTGTAGATCGGCTCGGTGATCTTCGCGAAGAGAGGCGAAGCCACGGAGAGTTCGGCCACTCCGACCTGCGAGGCGACGGGACATTCGCTTTCCGAGGTCACGTTGCCCAATTGGGCTTCGGTGCAGCGAGGAATTCCCTGCGGGTTGCCGATCATTCCTGGCGGCAGATGGACTATGACGTCCTTGGTGAGGGCATAGAGAGCGCCTTTGTCTTCAGCCAGCTTGAAGTAGGTGGTGAAGTCCGCATGGGCGCCCGCCTGGTTGGTCGTCAGAGATGCGGAGACGGATTCGAGAGCATATTTTTCGTATTCGGCTGCGGCGGCGGACGATGCTGAGATTCCCAGCACTCCGAGCAGCGCGATGGCCACCGTTGCAAGCGCGGCCTTCCTCGATTGCGCCCTCACTTTCCGCCTCCATTCTTCTTGGTGCCGGCTTTTCGGTGATGGTGCTTCTTCTTGACGCACCGCACCTTGCCATGACGCTTGACCTTGTGCGTGCCTTTGCGGCAGCGCTTCGGCGGTCGAACGTTGTCTTCTGCGCCAAGAGCAGGTGCCGCCGGCAGACCGAGGGACGGCGGCGTGGTCATGTTCGGCCGACACCCTTCTCCTTCGCATTCTGCTGCGACCGGTTCCGGGAACCCGCCGTCGACCCTGGCGTCGTAGATCGAGGGCGTTTCTTCCAAGTCTGCGGGCAGCAACAGGTCCGCGCTGCGGAAGAAGACGTCGTCACCGCTTTCGCTGACCGCGTAGAGATAGTCGATACGAGCGCTGTTGCCCGAGGAGATCAGATAGAGGCAGCCGGTCGCCCTCTGGCAGCTGCCCATCCCTTGGGCCTCCCACTCGTAGACGTCCTGCAGCCCGTCGCCGTCCCCAGGCACCAGCGCTTCGGTCGACTGGAAGAAGGCACGGCGCCCGTCCGGGGACAGGTTGCCGAGGTGAGAGAATGGACTGAGGGCCTCAAGTCCACCCAACTGCTGGCTCACCGACTGCAGACTGGCACCACCGCTCGCCGACGCCAGCGTCGGATTGCAGGAGAGGCAGGCCAGTTCATCGTGTACCGAGTCGTAGCGGTAGACCTCGGGATGGCCTTCGGGGTCGTAGCCGTCGAGAGCGGCCCGTGACTCGAAGAGCAGGACGCCACCATCGGCAGTGGTGCGGGAGGGATCGTTACCAAACTTGCCCGGCCTGACTACTTCCGTCCAGAGACCTAGTCCACCAGTCTGTTCGTTCACCACTTCCCCGACGACATCGCGATCGGTGACGGTGCCGACAAAGCTGATCGTGCCTTCCTTCGAGCGATAGAGATTCTCTTCGTTTTCGACTGGTTCGGCTTCGTTCGGATTGAGTTCTTCGGATCCGGTAAGGACACTCGGCGAGACGAAGTAGGCGGTACTGCCGTCGGAGGAGACGTTGACCGGAGTGATGTCACCACTGGTCGTAAATGGTTCTGAGACCCCGGTATTGGCATCGAAGCGGTAGAGATCGCCGCCTTCGAGATAGAAGATGCGGGCGCCGCCTTCAGCGATCCCGGCAAAGGTCACACCATCCCCGATTTCGAAGGTTTCAGCGTTTTCGTAGCGCAGGTAAAGTTTGCTTCCGACGACGAAGGCGATCCCCCTCCCGTCCAGAGAAGCTCCGCTGTAGGTGGCTTTTTCATTGGGAGTAGTGTTGTCCGGCAGCAAAGAGACGACATGGGTGACTTCGTCGGCGGTGCGGTCATACACAGCCCCGACGCCCGCTCCCGGGGAGGCCGGCTCGAGTGGAACATCGCTTTCGAAGACGATGTGGCCACCGCCTTCGCTGATCAGCTTCCCTGCGGCCGATTGATCTTCGCTAAGGCTGCCGCGGCCAACGAAGGCGGAGTGTCCGTCGGGGTACCGAACAAAGTTCGTGGCGGTGCCTTGTGACCAGAAGGAATAGCCCTGGTCGGGCGAGTTGCTGCCCGGCCTGAAGACTGGGGCTTCAAAACCGGTGGCACCGGCGTCCGCGGTGCTCCAACCGGCTTCGCCACGCGTCGCCAGGTACGGGTCCCCTGCGAGAGAACCCGTCGCTTCGCTGCCGGGAATCGTGCCACCTTCGATCTCGAAGGAGACCTTGTCGCCCAGGGGGGAAGTTTCGCGAGTCGCGAAGAAGGCGCTGCCGAGGAACCCGTTGACCCCATGCGGAGACCGGGCATTGGTGCTCGGCGGCGTCACCAGCTCATAGGCACGACAGTCCGGTAGAAGCGCCGAAAGGCCGATGCGCAGCACGTCGTTCGTGCAGGGCGAGAACGATGCGGCTGCAAGGTAGGTGGCGAACAGGCCTTCGGCTTCGTCTGATCCTTCATTGTTAGTGGCAACCACCCGGAAGCGATAAGTCGTACCAGGTTGCAAGTCGGTGGCCGCGGCAAGGACTTCGACGGGGGAATTGCCGGCCGGAATATCTCCTTCCCCGGCGATCTCGGCGCCTGCGAAGGTTTTGCCTTGTTCTTCGAACTGCTGCTGCGTCAGGTATTCGAACGTATAGTGAGTGACCAGACCGAAAGGTTCGACCGACGCGTGCAGCTCCGCTTCCGTTTCACCAACGTTGGCAAAGGAGATCGACTTGATTTCCGGTTTGCCTTCGTTCGACGGGCCGAATGCAAAGGTATGCGTTTTGAGGAGTCCTGACGGCACATACAGGTAGCGGCCGAAGGGATTTTCGGCTCCGTTAGGGCTGTTTTCTCCGTTGTCGACACCGATTGCCGAGCTGAATACATTTTCGAAGGCTTTCCCAACGTTCACATCGATCGTGGCCAGATAGCTGCCGTCCGTGTCAAATTCGTAGACCTTTTTCGCTCCTCCATCGAGGGCGAGAAGGTGTCCGGTTCCTTCATCGACGGCAAGCGAAAGTCCACTGATGAATTTTCCATCCGGTACCGCTGACCCTTTGATCGTGAACATCGCGTCGTGCGGTGCCGCGAGTTCAAACGCCGTAACGGTGGTACCTTCCGTGAAGCTTTGGCTGCTGGCATAGAGAATGTTGTCGACGTCGTCGACCGCGATGCCTAGACCTTCCCCGCCAAAGCTCCCAAAGCTTTCGATCGGTGCATTTTCTCCTGCTGCTTTGGAGGCGAACAGTTCTACTTTGTTCCCGAACTTGACCCAGAGCCGGTCCGTTGAAGCTTCTAGAGCCAAGCCCATGACGCTTGAGGCGCCATTCGGAACTATGACCACAGGTGCGGTTCCGTAGGCGATTTCCCCTTCGGTGGGTTTGTAGACCGTGGGGCTGTAGCGAACGACGTTTTCGTTCGAGGCGGTGAACCGGTTGGAGACGTAGAGGTTGCCTTTGCTGTCGACCGCCAGCGGCCCGGGACCGTTGGGGTCTGCGAGCTCGGTGATGAAGTTGCCTTCGGCGTCGAAGACATCGATACGACCGGCGGCACCCGAACTTTCAGAGCCCGCACTGGCCACGTAGATGTCGCCGTAGGAATCCGTGGCGATTCCCGCCGGAGTTTTGAATCTTCCTTTAGGCGGATGGTCGCCGGAGGGGCAGTCGGAGATCGGCGGATCTGGGATCGGATCGACTGCTTCGGTTTCGCAGTTGCCGGTGAGCGAGAGAACCGGATCGAACACATGAAGTTCCGCCGCCAGCGCGGCGGAACTTCCGCTCACTGCCAACACTGCGGCAGCGCATGCAGTCACCGCCAGCCGTCCCCAAAGCCTTCTCCCTCCGCTCAACATGTACCCCCCTCGCTCGCCTCATTAAAACCCCTGAAATCTGGACCTTAGGGGACCGCCATAGTTCTGTCAAGAAATGTTCTCGTCTTTTCGAAAAAGCCGAGGCCGCCCCTGAAGGGCGGCCTCGGCTAACTGATTTTGACTCTGAGTCCGTAGCTTGTTGGACCTATCGAGTCTTAGCTAGCCTCGAGGAACAGAGCTGTCGCACCTGTTGAGGTGTAGGTGGCAGTCCACTTCGAGGTTTCCGGGCAGGCGGCTTCGCTGCCGGTGAGCTTTTTAGCGACTGCATTGGCCGTAAAGGTGGCCGCAGCGCCGCCGGTGACGGTACCGAGGCTGGTGCCGGCGGTCACGCCGTAGACGCAGCTGCCGAACAGAACGGTGTTGATTGTGACGCGGAATTCCCCGTCAGCTGAAAGGGTCCCGTTGCCGCCGGTGCCGGCGTGGGCTTCGAGATTGCTCAGCTGCGTGGTTTTCGTCGGGAAGCTGCAGCTGCCCCAGGTCAGAGCCGTTACCGGGCCTGTGACTGTCGTGGTCGAGCTGCCGGCGTTGGAGACTTCACCTTCGACCGCGGAGACGGTGCATGTATCGAGCGTGGTTTTTTCGTCTGTGGTGACGAGTTTCGCCGAGCTTCCTTTCAGGCTGAAGCTGAGTTTGGTTTTGGTGGGCCACTTCGAGGTGCACGGATTGGTGTTCGTGGAACAGGCAACGGTCGCCGAAGCGGTGCCGGCACCGACGAACGCCATCAGGGCCGCGGCCGCAACGGCGGCGAGGCCAAGCATCTTGACGTACTTCATTATTCCTCCTTGATCCGGCGCGGGATGCGCCGGGGTTTGTTTCCCTCGCCATTCCTAGCGGCTCTTCACGAACAATCAAAAAAAATGGACTGAATGTCTCGCGGAGCAGTCTCGCCTTGGATCACGTGTGCAGAAAAGACCTGCAAAGCTCGTTGAACGAGTTTGTGCGGGACACGAAAGGGCGCAGTGCACGCGCTGGCGACATCGTGTCCATTAACTGACCTGGACATGCGCTGCAGGCAGTAGAACCTCGCGCAGATCCTCCGTGACCGCGCGCGCCAGGGCGGTATCGCCGCCGAACTCGAGCTGGTGGTCCGCGTGACCGTTCACCCAGCCGAACCAGTCGAGGGCGGTGCCGGTCGCCCAGGCGTCGGGCTCGCCCTTCAAGCGGGCGGTGCAGGAGACGACCCTTCCCGCCTTCAACGTCACCATCACTCCGGCGTACTCCAACCGCGACTCTGTTCGCATCTCGACCGCCAGGCGACAGCAGCCGGACGCCTCCTCCGGCAGGTCGAGCAAGGGGATCGCGAGCAAGAACGAGGCCTCGACGTCGATGCGCCCGATCGCGCTCGTCTGCGCCGGCGCCCAGTGACGCTCCCATGCAATCGCGGTCGTCAAAGGAGCCGCCGCCTGGCGCAGCCACCGGGTCGCTTGATAGGGAGTGCCGCGAGTGCCGTTGCCGTTGCGCTGCGCTTCCAGTTGCCCTACCCGCCGCATCGCCGCGATGCGGCGCTCGAGAGTCGGATAGCTGATGCTCGGGATCAGGCGTGCCAACTCCGTCAGTGCGAACGGCCTGGTGGCAAGTACTCTGACGATGCCGGCGTCCCAGCCATCTATAAGTGCCTTGACAGCGCTCTTGGCGGCGGGGCTGCCGAGCGCGATAGGTCCGTCAGGGGCGGCATCGAGCCAGTGTTGAAGAACCGTGGCTACGGCGAGAAGCTTGCGCCCGGGTTCCGTCAGCCCATAGCTGACCGAGCCGGGAAAGTCGACCTCCTGCCTTCTCTCCAGGGTCCCTAGATCAGTCAACCCCTTGAGGTAAGCGCGCATCGTCGTCGCGGGCGGGTGGCCTACGGCCCGGTTGAGGTCTGCCAAAGACAGATCCTCGTCCTCCAGTGCCTTGAGGACATGGAGGTTCAGGGGCATTGAAAGCAAGGACAACGCAGTCGCCCCAGGTCGCAAGCCAAACCCCTTTCCCTGAACACGCCGCAAGCCCCGCGGCTGGCTCTTCAAGCGAGGATCACAATACCATAAAAAAACCCGAGTATTTATGCTCCTGCCCCGTTACTTCATTCCGCTCTCTACCCGTCTTCCTCATGCTTAAAGCCAGGACTTCTGGGTACCTGAAGAAGACCGGTCAAGACGTGGAGGACGAAGCACGGAGCAGGAGACTTGGATGCCGACTGGCTTTTCGAAGATAGGAGCACGGCCCGCGCAGGACGAGGACGCCTGCCTCGGCGGCGCCTCGATCGCCGACGCGCTGCGCCTGCTCAGCGCCGGCGCCGCCGGGGCGATCCTGATGGCGCTGGGCGAAGGGCCGTTGCGGACGAAGAACTTGACCGAGAGGGTGCCCGGTTATGCGCCCCGGACGATCTATCGCTACGCGGGCAGGCTGGCCGAGCTCGACGTGGTCGAGCGGGAAGAGGAGCCGGGCGTGCCCTCAAAAGTCGTGCACTCCCTCACCGATCCCTGCGGAAGCGAGCTCTACGAACTCGTCAGCCGCTTCGTCGATTCCTCGATGACGCGGCTGCCGGACGGGCGCATCGACGCCCAGGCCTGGGCGTCGCTGGGAATGCTGGCGGATCTCTGGGAGGCGGACCTGGTGGGGGAACTGAGCTGCAACCCCCAATCCCCGACCGAGCTGGCGCGGGGGTCGCATGGCCTCAGCTACCACCAGGTCAACCGACGGGCGGGCCTCTTCAAGACCGCCGGGCTGGTCCGCGAGTGGCAGGGCCCCGGGCGGCGACGCTGCTACGCGCTGACCGAGAAGACGCGCGAGGCGATGGGCCTGATCGTCGGCATCGCCCGCTGGCGCCATCGCCACGTCGTCGGCGAGGACGAAGAGGGGATGACGGCGGCGGAGATGGCGACGGCGCTGCAAGCGGCGCTGACTCTCGTGGAGCTCCCCGAGCACGCCGGCAAGCGCCTGAAGCTGAGTGTGGTGGGGGAAGACGAGGTCGCCGGGGCGGAGGGAGAATTGATCTGGGCAGAGGTCGAAGAAGGCGGCGGCATCCACAGCTGCGCCGCCCCCAGTTACGAGGTCGACGGCTGGAGCCGCGGCAAGGTCAAGGCGTGGATCCCGGCGGTTCTCGACGGCAAACCTCGCAAGCTGCTGGTCGGCGAGGACGAGCAGCTGGTCGCCGACTGCCTCGACGGCCTCTACGCGGCGTTGTGGACGCCTAGCCCTTCCTAGCAGCAGCGAAGATCTCGAACTGGGACTCGGTCGGTTCCTTCGGCCGGCCGTTGCCGTGGAAAGCGCGCTCGAAGGTCATCCCGACCGAGTCGTAGATCTCACGCAGCTCGTCGACCGTGTAGAGGCGCTGGCGGAATTCGATCCGCTTGTCGAGGTTCTCGAGAACCTCGCCGAACTTGACCGGGATCATCGCGCCTTCCATGTAGCGATCCTTCTTGTTCCAGCGATGCTCGACGAGTTCGATCATGGTCGAGCTGGGGATCCATGAGCGCTGGGGAAGGTGGGAGCGCGCGTAGAGGACGTTGGGGATCTGGATCAGGTTCTGCCCGCCGGGCTTGAGGGCGCGGGAGATCACCTCGAAGGTGCGGTGGTTCTCCTCGTCGGTCTCGAAGTAGCCGACGGCGCCGTCATTGAGGTTTAGGACGATGTCGAACTCGTCCGCGTAGTCGAGCTCGCGCAGGTCGCCCTGGACGAACTCGGCCTCGAGACCCTGCTCCTCGGCATCTTTGCGGGCGATCTCGACCAGTTCCTGGCCGATCTCGACGCCGACGACGGAGAAGCCGCGCCGGACCAGCTCCAGCGAGTGGCGGCCGGTGCCGCAGGCGAGGTCGAGGATGCGCTCTCCGCCCTCGGGCCGCAGCATCGTCAGCGCCCGGTCGATTTCCGACCCGGTCCGCTCCGTCCAGGCCATCTCGGCCGACATCCCGTCGAACGCCGTCTCGTACCAGTCCTGCGGGATCTCCTTCTGAAGAACGCTCATCTCCCTCTCCCTCGCTGCGATTCCCCCATTGCACAAGGAAGCTTAAAAGATCAAGAGCCGTGCTGCTTCTCCTCGCGGCGATGGCGGCGGACCAGCGGCGCGACGTAGCCGATCAGGACGCCGATCGCCGCCGCCAGCAGGATCACCACGATCAGCGGCGCGTTGAAGCTGGCGAAGAGGACTTCGAAGCTGACCTCCTGCGAGTTCTGCAGGGCGACGATCAGGACCAGCGCGACGAGGAGGCCGACGAGCCAGGCGCGCCAGTTGACCGGCTTCTTCTCTTGAGGCATCGGTCGATCTTAGTTCCCGCGATCAGGCAGACTTAGGCCCGTGAGCACCGCTCAGCGACCCGACCCGACCGAGTCCGTGCGCCACAAGCTGCGACCGCTGTTCGACCAGGTCGTGATCAAGGAGCTCGACCAGGACCGGGTGCGGCGGTCGGGGTTGGTGGTGCCGCCGGGGACGCACGATCCGCCGCCGGAACAGGGGATCGTGCTGGCGGTCGGCCCGGGGCTCGACTGGTGGGCCGGGGCCGGGGTCGAGATGCCGGTGCAGCCCGGGGACCACGTGGTCTTCGCCTCCTCGACCGGGGTCTGGGTCGAGGTCGACGAGGAGCGGCTGCTGGTCTGCCGGGTCACGCAGCTGCTCGGCGTGCTCGAGTCGACGTCGCTGGAAGCGAGCTAAGCGACCTCGGAGTAGGCGGGCTCCGGCTCGGACTCCGCCTGCGGTGCCGGCAACTCCTCGGGCTGGGGCGTCCGCAGCACGAAGACCGCGATCGCCACCGCAATCGCCGCCAGGATCGCGCCGACGAGGTAGGCGACGTGGTAGCCGGAGGTCAGCGCCGCTTTGAGACTGTGCCCGTCGTCGATCAAGGACTGGGTCCGCTCACCCGAGAGGGTGGCCAGCACCGCCAAACCGATCGCGCCGCCCACCTGCATGCTGGTGTTGACCAGGCCTGAGGCGAGCCCCGCATCGGCCGGGGTGGCGCCCGACATCGCCAGGGTCATGATCGCCGGGAACGAGGTGCCGACGCCGACGCCGATCAGCAGGAAGGGCGGCAGCAGGTCGGTCAGGTAGTTGGCGTCGACCGGCGTGCGGGCGAAGAGGAGCAGCGCGACGACAACCATGCAGACGCCCGGGATCAGGGTCGTGCGAGGGCCGAAGCGCATGATCAGTTTTTCCGAGAAGCCGAGCGAGAGGGTCCCCATCACCAGCGTGGTCGGGAGGAAGGCGAGGCCGACCTTGAGCGGGCTGTAGCCGAGCACCCGCTGCAGGTAGAGGGCGCCGAGGAAGAACATCCCGAACATGCCGGCGACCAGCAGCGCCTGCAGGACGTTGGAGCCGGCGACGTTGCGGGAGCGGAAGAGCCGCAGCGGCATCAGCGGGTTGGCGATCGTCGCCTGGCGGTGGATGAAGATCGCCAGCAGCGCCAGCGAGATCGCCCCGAGGGCGAAGATGCGGGTGTCGTTCCAGCCCCAGGCTTCGATCCGCAGGATCGTGAAGACGCCGAGCATCAGCGAGCCGGTGATCAGGGCGGCGCCGGGGAAGTCGGCGCCCTCGCTGAGGCCGATCCCCTTCGGGTTGGAGACCAGGCGGATCGCCAGGTAGGCGGTGGCGATCCCGATCGGCAGGTTGATGAGGAAGATCCAGTGCCAGCTGATCGCGTCGGTGAGGACGCCGCCGAGAAGCAGGCCGATCGAGCCGCCGGCGGAGGCGACGAAGCCGTAGACGCCGATCGCTTTCGCCTGCGCCCCCGGCTCGGGGAACATCGTCACGATCATCCCCAGGATCACGGCCGAGGCGAGGGCGCCGCCGATCCCCTGGACGAAGCGGGCGCCGACCAGCATCTCCTGCGAGACCGAGGCGGCGCAGACGAGCGAGGAGACGGTGAAGATCGCCAGGCCGATCAGGAAGACGCGGCGCTGGCCGAGCAGGTCCCCCATCCGTCCCGCCAGCAGCAGCAGGCCGCCGAAGGGGATCATGTAGGCGTTGACGACCCAGGCGAGGTTGCTCTGGGAGAAGTCGAGGCTGTCCTGGATCGAGGGCAGGGCGACGTTGACGATCGTCGCGTCGAGCACGATCATCAGCATTCCCGCGCAGAGGACGTAGAGGGCCAGCCAGCGAGTTTTGTCGTTCTCAGTGGTGTTCATGCAGGTTCAGACTCCGGGACTGGTTGAAACTAATCGGCCGTCTGTCAATCAACGTGGTCCGGCAGGCCGAAGCGCCGGAAGACGGACTCCACGCGCCGGGGGTCGGCAGCGCGGTCGGGCCACCGAGAATAGCCATCCTCGGTGTCGGCCGGCCGGACGACGAAGGCGGTCACTTCTTTGATCCGATCACCGTCCAAGGTAAGCACGTCGAGCGAGAAGGGAATGTGAGCTTTCTCCCCCTCGATCCAGGTATAGGTGCCGACCGCGAGCTGGCCGTTGGCGATGGTCGAGCGGTGGCGCCACCGCCACTCGCCGGAGAGCGGCTTGGTGCGGAGGAAGACCTCGACCTCCTCGATCCCGCCGTACCAGCTGGCCAGCGGCGGCATCGACCAGGCGACGTCCTCGGTCAGCATCGAGACGACCCGCTGGACGTCTCCGTTGCCCATCGCCTCCATGTACTCCTCGACGATCTCCTTCATCCGAGCGTCGCCGAGGGAGCGAAGGGTGACCTGCTGGCTGCGGTCCGGTAGGCGCTTGTCGACGGCTTCACGGGCGCGCTGGAGGGCGCTGTTGACGGAGGGGACGGAGGTGTCCAGCGTCTCCCCCACCTCCTTGGCGGAGAAGCCGAGGACGTCGCGGAGGATCAGGACCGCGCGCTGGCGCGGCGCCAGGTGCTGCATCGCCGCGACGAAGGCGAGCTCGAGCGACTCGCGCTCCTCGTAGCTGGCGTCGGGCGAGGCGTAGCCGTCCGGAATCTCGAGCGCCTCGTCGGGATAGGGGTCGATCCAGACCTGCTCGGCGACCGGTTCGCCCGGCGGCTCGTGCGGATCGGCCTTCGGCGCGTACTCCTCGGGGAGCAGGCGCCTCTTGCGACGCCCGATCAGGTCGAGGCAGACGTTGGTGGCGACCTTGTAGAGCCAGCCGCGCAGCGAGCTGCGTCCCTCGAAGCGATCGACGCCCCTCCAGGCACGCAGCATCGCCTCCTGCATCGCTTCCTCGGCGTCGTGCAACGACCCCAGCATCCGGTAGCAGTGAGCGTGGAGCTCCTTGCGGTGAGGCTCGATCAGTTGCTCGAATGCCTCTTCGCCGCCGGCACGGGCGGCGTCAAGTGCGCTGTCGGCCTGCATGACTCGAAGCTAGCAGCGCCGGGGCGACACTTCCTTCTTGTAGAAGATGTCACCCCTTTACAGGGGAAAAACCCTTTTCCGGGGACCTATCCTCGCCCAACTTTGGCGGGAACATGGAGCTGACGACGCCGCAGGTGCTGCGACTCTTGGGAGCCGGGGCAAGCGGCGCGATCCTGATGGCGTTGGGGGAAGGCCCGCTGCGGACGAAGGAGTTGACCGAGCGGGTACGGGGATACACGCCGCGCACGGTCTATCGCTACGCGGGACGGCTGGCGGAGCTGGGGGTGGTCGAGCGGCAGGAGGAGCCGGGAGTGCCCTCGAAGGTGGTCCACAGCCTCGGCGAGCCCGGCGGTCGGGAGCTCTACGAACTGGTCGAGGCGTACGCGGAGGCTTCCTTCACCCGGCTGCGCAGCGGCGAGATCGACGCCCATGCTTGGGGCTCCCTCGGGCTGCTGGCGGACCTGTGGGAATCGGGGATGATCGAAGAGCTCAACCTGGGGCCGAAGTCGCCGACGGAGCTGGCCCGGATGGAGCACGGGCTGAGCTACCACCAGGTCAACCGCCGGGCAGGTCTCTTCGCGATCGGGGGCTTCCTCCACGAGTCGACGAACGAGGGAAGGCGCCGCAGCTATTCGCTGACCGACAAAGCGCGGCGGGGAATGGCTTTGATCGCCGGGATCGGCCGCTGGCGACGGCGTCACGTCGTGCCGGAGGGAACAGCCGGCCTCACCCCACGGGAAATGGGCGGCGTGTTGCGGACGGCGCTCCCCCTCGTCACTCTGCCGGAGCACAAGGGCAAGAACCTCGGCTTCGAGATTGCCGCGGAGGCCATGGACGGCGGCGAGGCCGACACGGTGTGGGCGAGCGTGGCGCCTGACGGCATCGTCCTCAGCCGCGAGGGTCCGCTGCCGCAGGTGGACGGGCACGCTCGGGGAGAGGTGGCAACCCTGGTCGACGCGATCCTGGACGGCCCCCGCAACGGGTTGCGGTCGCACGGGGACGAGCAGTTGATCAAGAGCTGCCTGGAACGCCTGCACTCGACGCTCTGGGCAGCCTGGCCCGACGGCTCATCCGCGGCGGCCGAAGCAGTGGCCGGCGGGGGCGACGGCGCGTAGCTCGGCAACCGCCAGCTCACGAGGCTTGCGGTGCCACTCGGGCTTGGACTGTCGCGGCACCGGGTTTGTGCGTTCCAGCGGCGCCAAGTCGCTGACGACGACGTTGACCGTGCCTTCGCGACGCTCGAGGCGACCGCGGGCGCGGACGAGGGGGGCGGTGCGGACGAGGGGGCGGTGGCGCTCGTAGACGGGGGGCGGGACGACGAGGTTGACCTGGCCGCGCTCGTCCTCGAGCAGGACGAAGGTGACGCCGTTGGCGGTCTCGGGGCGCTGGCGGGCGGTGACCATGCCGGCCACCTCGACGGTGGAGCCGTGGTCGATCCGCTCCAGGTCCGAGGTGCCGGCGATCTTCGGGTCGAGGCCCGGGCGCAGCAGCTTCATCGGGTGCTTGTCGACGCTCATCCCGGTCGAGCGGTAGTCGGCGATCAGCTTCCCCCAATCCCCCAGCGGCTCCAGCTCGGGCGGCTGCGGCGGCTCCATCGGCAGCGCCAGCTGGGTGTCGCCGCCGGCACCGCGACCGGCACCGGTCACCCCCACCCGCCAGAGCGCGTCGCGGCGCTCGCTGCCCGAGCCGACCGGGATGCCGTCGAGCGCCCCCGACCAGGCCAGCTTTTCCAGGCTCGACAGTCCCGCCCCCGAGCGCGAAGCGAGTTCGGCGATCCCCCTGTAGGGGCCGTCGCGTTCGCGCTCGGCCGCCAGCGCCTCCATCTCCTCCTTCTTCACCCCCTTCACGTAACCGAGGCCGACCCGCACCACGAGGCCGCCCTGCACCTCGTCGGTGCGCGGCGATTCGACGTGGCAGAGCACCTTGCTGCGGTTGGCGTCGACCGGGGCGACACGGATGCCGCGGCGCTGCGCCTCGTGGACCAGCGAGTCGGGTGGGTAGAAGCCCATCGGCTGCTCGTTCAGCAGCGAGCAGAGGAACTCGGGGCCGAAGTGGACCCGCAGCCACGCCGACTGGTAGGCGAGCAGGCCGAAGGCGGCCGAGTGGGCCTTCGGGAAGCCGTAGCCGGAGAAGCCCTGGATCTTCGACCAGACCCGTTCGGCCACCTCCTCGGCGACGCCGTCGGCGGCGGCCCCGGCGAGGAAGCGCTGGTGGTGCTCTTGGATCGCCTCCTCGGAGCGCTTGCGGCTCATCGCCCGCCGCAGCCCCTCCGCCTCGGAGGAGCTGAAGTCGGCCAGCGCCATCACCGACTCGATCACCTGCTCCTGGAAGACGATCGTCCCC
>Ga0157372_10005570_pt1 | contig 13387 bp, 7 predicted proteins | sample C55metaG_FD_115307 | JGI IMG/M metagenome (GOLD analysis project Ga0157372, IMG submission 115307) | Corn rhizosphere microbial communities from Kellogg Biological Station, Michigan, USA - C5-5 metaG | ecosystem: Host-associated > Plants > Roots > Rhizosphere > Soil | place: USA: Michigan... | reverse complement strand
TCAGTTTCGGATTGGATGCGACTCTCAATGACGGATCGGCAGTCTGCTGGGGAGTGGGCCACGGCAGAACCGTGACATCGAGTTCCGTGATCATGACTTTCAGACCGAGCTTGTTGAAATCGTCGATGGTAGAACTGATCTGATCGGTGGTTGGACCATCCAGATTCACGTGATCCTGCAAGCCAACGCCAGTAATGAGTACATGCTTGGCTTTGAGTTTTTTGACGAGGTCTAGCGCGCCTTTGCGCTTGGCTTCGGTCTCGAGATTGTAGTCGTTGTAATAGAGCTGTGCGCCCGGATCGGCTTTGTGCGCGTATTCGAACGCTTTCTCGATGTAGTCGGGGCCAATGATGTTGAACCAGGGACTCTTGCGCAGGCTACCGTCCTCGTCTATGACTTCGTTGACAACGTCCCAGCCGTTGACGCGTCCCTTGTATCGGCCGACCACGGTCATGATGTGGTCTTGCATGCGCTTCAGCAGGACTTTGCGGCTAACCGGATTTCCCTTCTCATCTTCGAATACCCACTTCGGCGTCTGATGATGCCAGACCAGGGTGTGGCCGATGACGAACATGTGGTTCTTCTGGCCGAAGTCGACGTACTGATCGGCGGGTGCGAAGTTGTAGGAATCGAGCTGGGGATGAATTGACTCCCACTTCAGAACGTTCTCGGGCGTGGTGCTGTTGAACTGAGCCTTGATGAGCGCTGCTTCCTTCTCGTCTTTTTCGGTGAATTGGGACGGATTAAGCGCTGCACCAACCACGAAGCAGCCGTCGTAGGCCTGCTTCAGGGTGGGTTGTTGAGCAGTAGCGAATGAAGCGACTGCGATGATCAGAGCTGCCGAGATGAAATAGGTACGCATAATTTCCCCCAACTATTACGAAGTGGCTTGCGCATTCATAGTCGCGTATTTCTTCCGGCGTTCGGTCAAGTCGTCCTGAATCTTCGCATTCAGCGATTTGCTGATGGGATAAGCGAACAGGCAGACGATAACTAGAGCCAACAAAATCGCGGGAAAGATGCTCGATCCCAAGCGGATGCCGAGCAGGGCGCGATCACTCTGGGTGACGTTCGGCACGTAATCGTAGAACTTAAGGATTTGCGCGCTGAGCCATCCACCCAGCCCGAGGCCTGCCTTCAGGGCAAACAGAATTCCGGCGAACATGAAGCCCGTCGCACGTCGGTAGTTCTTCCACTCGGAGTAGTCCGCGACATCAGCGATCATCACCCACAGGAGCGGAACCGTCGGGCCCCAGCCTATTGCCCAAAGAATACTCAACCAGAAAAGCATGGCGATGGATGACGGCGTGGCCCAGAATACCCATGCTGTGGCGATCGTCGTGACTGCGACGCCCGCGATGAACACAGCCTTTTTGCCGAAGCGGTCGGCGAGCGGCTTGGAGAAAATGATTCCGACGATTTGAACGATGCTGCCGACGACAAAGAACAAACTGAACGCGACGTCAGCGGCATTGGAACCATCGGGCTTGATCAGTAATCCGAAGGCGTTCAGTGTAGAAGCCCAAATCCCCGAAATGCTGGTTCCCTCAGCCAGGCCAAACTTGCCCAGAAATTCTCGAATTTGCCCGTGGTCAAGGTAGTAGGCAAATAGATAGTTCGACGAACTACCGCGAACCACCAGCATGGTGAACACCATCAATGTAAGGACGAACATCACCACCCATGGGCCGCAACTGAAAACATCTTTTACATCGGCACCAATCGAATGCTTGTCTCCGGGCGGAGGCTGCACCCTTTCTTTGGTGCTGATAAACGTGATCAAATTCAGAATCACGATCAGCGATGCGAAGATCGCCATCGTGACCGCCCAACCCTTGGCAGAATTCCCTTGCCCCAGTTTCGCGACCAGCGGGAGTGGCAGTGCCTGGATGATGAACTGTCCGATCAGCGCTCCGACAAAACGGTAGCTTGCAATGCTGCTGCGTTCACTGGAGTCGGGCGTCATCACTCCCATTAGCGCGGAATAGGGAGTGTTGTTCGCCGAGTACATCATCATTAAAAGCGTGTAGGTGACGTAGGCGTACACCAGCTTGGCGCTCGGCCCGAAGTCGGGAGTGACATAGACGAGCCAGAAGATCACGCCAAATGGCAACGCGGTCCCGAGGATCCATGGTCGAAATTTCCCCCAGCGGCTCTGGGTGCGATCCGACAGACCGCCTACAAAGGGATCAACGACGGCGTCGGCGAGCCGGAGTACCAGAAACATGTAGCTGACCGCGCTCGCAGAAAGCCCTGCTGTGTCGGTATAGAAGCGGGTCTGGTACAGGATCATGGATTGAAAGAAGAAGTTGGTGGCGATGTCGCCCATCGCATAACCAATCTTTTCTTTCGTGGGAACGTGTTGAATGGTTTCGGGCATGGCGCCTCGTTTTGTAGTGATAGCTTTCAGCCATCAGCGTTCAGCCTTCAGTCAAAATCGATTTGCTTCTCCTGACGGCTGAGAGCTCATAGTGCGTCACTTCACTGTTAGCGTTACTTTTTGCAGATCTTCATCGCGGGACGAGTTGCCGACCATGATCGTGAACTCGCCCGGTTCGACCACGTAGTTCATGTTGATGTCGTAGAACGCAAGCGAATCGGGCGTGATATCGAACGCGACTTTCTTCGTTTCACCCGGACGCAATGTTACCTTCTCGAAACCTTTCAGTTCCTTCACCGGTCGAGTGACGCTGCTGACGACGTCGCGAATGTACATCTGAACGACTTCAGAGCCTTCTCGCTTGCCGGTGTTGGTAATGTCGGCGAATACGCGCGTTAATCCATTGCGCTTGATCCTTGTCGTTTCGAGCCGGACATTCTTGATCGAAAAGGTCGTGTAGCTCAGGCCATAGCCGAAGGCGTAGAGCGGCGAGACATCGTCGAAGAGATATCCGCGGCGCGCGGACGGCTTGTAGTTGTAGAACGCGGGCAGATGTCCGACAGAACGCGGCACGCTAATGGGCAGTTTCCCGCCGGGATTGATGTCTCCGAACAAGGCCTCGGCAACGGCGCGGCCGGTTTCCTGGCCCAAGTACCAGCATTCGAAGATGACAGGCACATTCTGGGCGACGTAGTTGATGGAGAGCGGGCGACCATTAAAGAGGAAAACAATGACAGGCTTGCCTGTCGCGAGCATGGCTTTGACTAGTTCTTCCTGGCGGCCGATCAGGTCGAGCGTGGTGCAATCGCCCATATGGGTTCGTGCCCAAGCCTCGCGCGAAGTCTGCTCATTGCCGCCGATCGCGAGCACGATGACATCAGCCTGCTTGGCCACTTCGATTGCTTCGGCAATCTGGCGGCGATCCTCTTCCGGATCGCTGGGCACGACCGCATCTTCGCCCCAGGAGCCACCAATAGTGATCTTGCAACCTTCGCTGTAGAGGACTTTGGCGCGATTGCCGACGCGCTCTTTAATTCCATCGAGGACTGTGACGTTGTAACGCGGAACTCCGCTATAACCACCGAGCAGGCCCCGGTTCGCGTTCGGCCCGATAACAGCAATGGTCTTCAGATTCTCGAGACTTAGCGGCGCAATATTGTTCTCGTTCTTCAGCAAGGTGATGGCTTCACGCGCGCCTTGGAGTGCGATCTCGCGATTGGCGGTAGAACTCACAATGCGATCGGCTGCGTCGGGATCAACGTAGGGGTCCTCGAAGAGTCCGAACTTGATTTTCCAATACAACAACGGCGCGACCAGTTCATCCAGTTGCGATTCTTTGAGCACGCGCTTCTTTACCAGCTCAACCAAATTCAGGTAGATATCTGGATCTGGCGCTTCAAGATTCACCCCGGCTTCGACGGCGAGACGTGCGGATTCCTTCTTGTCGGCGGCAACAAAGTGTCCGTGAGTGTCGGGCTTGTAGCTCAACTCCCAGAGGGCCCAGTAGTCGGAAATGATGAAACCTTTGAATCCCCACTCTTTGCGGAGCACATCTCGCAACAGCCATTTATTCGCGTGCGATGGGACGCCATCGATTTCGTTGTAAGACGCCATCACGCTAATGGCGCCAGCCTTTTTCAAGACTTCTTTAAAGGGATAAAAGAAGACCTCGCGCAGCACCCGCTCAGAAACGTTGGCAGGAGCGCAGTTCATGCCAGATTCCGGCTGACCGTGTCCGGTGAAATGCTTCAGGGTTGCGATTACGTGCTTGCGATCATGAAAGCTGGCATCGCCCTGAAAGCCGCGCACGGCGGCAATTCCCATGCGAGAAACGAGATAGGGATCTTCGCCGTAAGTTTCTTCGCAACGGCCCCAGCGGGGATCGCGAACCACGTCCACTACAGGAGTGAGAACGTGATGCGCGCCACGAACGCGTGCTTCTTCAGCGGTCATGGCAAAGAGGCGCTCGACGAGGGCGGGGTTGAAGGTGCCAGCCAACGCGATTGGCTGGGGAAAGTTGGTCCCATCGATGGCCCAATGTCCATGCAGGCATTCTTCATGGAACATCACCGGAATTCCCAAGCGGGAGTTTTCCACGAAGAACTTCTGAGTGGTATTGGTGAGTTCCGCCATCTGGCGCGCGTTCTTGCCTTTGCCGGCGTCACTGGGACGGGAAACTTGGCCGATCCCATTTCCCTTCTTGAATGCAACCTTGGCCTTTGCTGCATCGAAGTCACCATCGTCATTGAGCATGGTGTTGGGCCGCTCACGCCAGATGCAGACCATCTGGGCAGCTTTTTCTTCCAGCGTCATCCGCGACAGCAGATCGCGAACACGCTTTTCCGGCGACAACCTGGGATTGCGATACGGCAGGAGACTAGCTGACTTCGCTTTGGCTGGTTTCTTGCTCGCTGCAGACCTGCTGTAAGCCACTTACGATCTCCTTCGTATGGAAAACAGGTGTGGGTGGAACCGAGCGCACGATCTCCGGCCCAGAGCTATCCGGGTTTCGGTTGATTTTGTTAGAGACGCGAACTATATCACAGCGACACACGAATCCATCGTGATATCGGTCACGCTGGAATCTGCACTGACAGCCCCTATTTTGGTAGTGTTGCTTGCCCCTTGACTACAAACTTGCCGGTTTGAACCGCCTCAGTTTCACCCGGCTGCGTGCTCCCAACAGAGGCGGTATATTCGCCAGGAACGATTACGCGATTCCCTTTTGCATCAACCTGTCCCAATGAGCGCGGACTGATGCTGAGGCTGACATGCGTCGAGTCATTCGGATTCAAGTGAATGCGCTTGAATGCGGCGAGTTCACGAATCGGAGTCTCGAATCCCTTTGGTTGGGTGAGGTAAAGCTCGACCACTTCGTCCCCCGCCACGCTGCCGGCGTTCTTCACGTCCACCTCAACCGATGCAGGATCGCCAGCCTTGACGCTGGCCGGGAGCTTCAGTCCGCTGTAGTCGAATTTCGTGTAGCTAAGACCGAAGCCGAAACCGTAAAGCGGTTTGCCCGAAAAATATCTGTAGGTCCGGTTCTTCATCGAATACTCGGTGAAATCGGGCACCTGGCTCAACGATGAATAGAACGTCAGTGGCAGACGGCCACCGGGGTTATTGTCGCCGGCCAGCGTCTCCGCGATCGCGGTGCCACCTTCGGCCCCGGGATACCAAGCCTCGAGAATCGCGTTAGCGTGTTCCTGCGCCCAGTTGACGGCCAGTGCGCTTCCGTTCTGCAAAACAACGATTAGCGGCTTACCAGTCGCGCCCAGCGCCTTGAGCAGGTCTTCTTGAGCAGCGGGCAGATCAATGCTCGTGCGATCGCCACCACTGAAGCCCTCCAGTTTCACCGGCATTTCCTCGCCTTCCAGGGATGGCGAGAGACCAACGGTCGCCACAATTACGTCGGCATCCTTAGCAACGCGAACCGCCTCATCACGAAGTGCGTCAGCCGGCGCTTGCCACGAAAGATCGATTCCCGCGGTGCCGGTGCCGTGGAAGTACTCGAGGCGAATCCGATGCGGTTGCGTGTTATCGAAATGCATGGCGGCATCCGTCACCTGCCCGCGTTCCGGCTGCTTTTTGTCGTTGCTCTCAACCAGGAGTTTGTCATCCAGGTACAACTTGAAGCCTTCGGCGTTCTCGCAGGCATAGCAATAATTCACGCGCACGCCCAGCTTGTAGTCGCCAGGCGCCGGCGGAGTAAATGTACCGCTCCATCGGACGGAGTAGTCGTTGCGCTGCAATCCTTCGACGGGAACGACTTTGTCCCAATTGAAATTGATGCTGCGGTCGGTACGGGTGAGAACCGGGCTTCCGCTAAGGTCTTTGGAGTTGAAGTACTCACCGGTCAAGCCGGAACCCGAGCCGCTCGCAGGATGCAAGGCCGTATGCTCGATGGGCACCGCCGCACCCTGAACCAGAGTTGATCCCTGCGCATAGGAAACCTGGGCGGATGAGAACTGCTTCTCGATTCCGTTGACGGGATAAACCGGCGACGGTGGTGGTCCGTTGTAGTTGCCTTGCAGCGACTGAACCAGCTCGGCGGTCGGACCAATGACGGCAATCTTTGCGACATTCGATTTTAGTGGCAGCGTGCCATCGTTCTTCAGCAGCACGATGGATTCGCGGGCTGCCTGCAACGAGAGCTTGCGATGTTCGGGTGAATTGACTTCGCTGTACGGGATCTGACCATAGACGAAGCTCGAGGGTGGGTCGAACATCCCCAGTTTGAATCGCGCGCGGAAGAGACGGCGCAGCGCATTGTCCAACTCAGCTTCGGTGATTAACTTGTCATGCACGGCCTGAACCAGCGCAGGGAAGGCATTCCCCTGGCCATAACCGCACTCAAGATCCGTACCCGCTTTCACCGCCGCCGCGGCGCCATGGGCGAAATCGGGAGCATAGTGATGTCCTGAGCTCACATCGGCAACGGCCGCGCAGTCGCTGACGACATATCCATCGAAGTGCCAGGCGTTCCGGAGGTGGTCGCGAAGCAGCATAGTGCTGGCGCAAGCTGGCGCACCGTCGATCGCGTTGTAAGCGCACATTACGGATTGCGCATGAGCCTCAGTGACTGCCGCGCGAAAAGCGGGCAGGTAAGTATCCTCGAGTTCATGTGGCGAAACCGGCACATTGAACTCGTGCCGCAGCGGTTCCGGACCGCTATGCACGGCGTAATGCTTCGGCGTTGAGACTACCCTGAAGTACTTGGGATCGGGTCCCTGCATTCCAGAAACAAACGCTACTGCCATGCGCCCAGTAAGGAAAGGGTCTTCTCCATAGGTTTCCTGGCCGCGTCCCCAGCGGGGATCGCGGAAGATGTTGATATTAGGAGCCCAGAAGGTCAGGCCAAAAAAGCGCTCATGCTGGTCGTCGCGCATCGCCTGGTTGTACTTGGCACGAGCTTCGGTCGAGATCACCTCGGCCATCCGATGCACCAGGTCGGTGTCCCAGGTAGCGGCCATCCCGATCACCTGGGGAAAGTTGGTGGCGTAGCCGGCAAAGGCCACTCCGTGCAGTCCTTCGTTCCACCATTCGTATGGGGGAACTCCGAGCCGCGGAATTCCAACCGCGCGGTCGCGCATCTGCGAAACCTTTTCTTCCAGAGTCATGCGAGAGATCAGATCATTGACGCGCTCATCGGTCGGCAGAGCTGGATTGCGGAACTTTGCATTCGCCAGGTCAGCGCTGGCCTGAGTCTCCGACGCAGGTTGTTGGGCAACAGCGGGGGCGAGAAACGCTACAAACAGAATGATGACGAGAAGTTTTTTCATGGAAACACTCCTGTACCGGATGGTGAGTTCGTCCGCACACGCCAGCTCACGCTGGAGCATCAATGGTGGGGTCATTTAAGTATCGGCTTACGGTAAGGCACGTATCGATTGTAGGTAGCGCTCCAATTTAACCTAAATCGAAATTTATTGAAAGTTTTGGGGGTTTGCTATGCGAGTTCTGGTATGCACTCTGGCCTTAGCGGGCCTGCTCTCCTTGCCCGCTGCAACCCAAGCGCAAGACCCATCCACTGCCTCCTCGGGGGTAGAAACCATTGCTCGAACTACGCAGGCGATCGACTACCGCCGGGGGGATCGCACCGATGTGGACATCACGGGTACTGATCTATCGCCCAACGTTACCGGTAAAGCAAAGATCATCAATAAGCGTGGATTGACCGACGTTCACGTGGATGTAGAAGATTTGAGGTCGGCGAACGCGCTGGACGCGTCGTACCTTACTTACGTTTTGTGGGCCATCAGTCCGGAAGGTATGGCAAAGAACATCGGAGAACTGGTTGAGAAGAATGGCAAGGCTTCGCTGCACACCACCACGAATCTGCAGGCGTTTGCGCTGGTGATCACAGCAGAGCCGGATTTCGCGGTGTCCCAGCCCAGTGAACTCGTAGTTGCGGAGAACACTCTGAAATCCACGACAAAGGGTTCTCCGGAACCGATCACCGTGCATTACCAGGTGTTCCCGCGGTCAACTTACTTGTCGCAGGCGTCGCCAGCGCCGGCGGACATCTATCGCGATCACAAGAACGCGCCTCTGGATCTACTCGAAGCCCGTAATGCGGTGCGAATCGCCGAAGGCAGCCATGCCAGCGAGTATGCTTCCGATGCTTTAAGGCGAGCTCAGCAGTTGCTTCAGCAGGCGGAAGACGATTTCAACTCGCACCATAGCGATAAGACGGTAGAAACTTCAGCGCGCAGCGCCGTGCAGGCGGCAGAGGAAGCACGAGCACTCTCGGTGCGGGGCGAACATCAGGCCAAGCTCGAACGGGAGCAGCAGGAAGCTCGCGAGCGCGCTGAGCATGCTGAGACTCAAGCCCAGAACGCACAGCAGCAGGCCCAACAGTCCGAGGCGGAACGCCAAGCTGCCGAGCAACGCGCCCAGGCAGAACAGCAGCATGCGCAACAGGCGCAGCAGCAAGCACAGGAAGAGGCTCAGCGCAGAGCTCAGCTAGAGCAGCAGAACCAGCAGGTGCAGCAGCAGGCCGCCCAGGCGCAGCAACAAGCGCAGGAAGCGCAGCAACAGGCGGAACTCCAACGTCAGCAGGCCGAGCAGGCACAACAACAAGCCCAGACCGAAGCCCAACGGCGCGAGGCAGCCGAGCAGCAAGCACAGCAAACCAGTCAGCAAGTTGACGAGGCACGCCGGCAGGCTCAGGAGGCGCAGCAGCGGGCGCAAAATGCGGAGACGCAGCAGCAAGAGTTACGGCAGCAGCTTCGTGATCAACTCAACCAAATTCTTCAGACCCGGGACACGGCACGGGGCTTAATCGTCAGTATGCCGGACGTTCTGTTCGACACTGGCAGTGCAAATCTTAAGTCCACCGCGCGCGAGCGGTTGGCCAAGGTATCAGGGATTCTGATCGCTCACCCTGATATCAAGGTCGAAGTCGACGGCTATACGGATAGCACCGGCGACCCCATGTTCAACCAGAAGCTCTCGCAGGAGCGCGCCGCTTCTGTGCAGACTTATCTGACGCAACAGGGCGTTCCGGCAGGATCGGTTTCAATTCACGGATTCGGCCAGGCGAACCCAATTGCCTCGAACGACACCGCCTCGGGAAGACAGCAGAACCGGCGAGTCGAGTTGGTCGTAAGCGGCGAATCGATCGGAAACCAGGTGGCCGGCGCGCCGTAACCGCACAGCAATGCTCACATAAGCCTGGAGGCCTCTTCCTGGATGCGCTTCCAGGCTTTTTCCACATGACGGTGCTCGGTATTGGTTTGCGCGATGGACATGCGCAGGACTAAGCGGCCATTCAGCTTTGTGTGCGTCAAATACAGATCACCGCTGCGGTTGAGTGCGTCCATCAGTTTCTGATTGATGTCGTCACTGCTGTTGAGGCGGAAGCAGACCAAGTTGAGGGGCGGTTGCACGACGAGTTCGAAGCGGGCATCCTCTCCCACCCAGTTGGCAAAATCATGGGCAATTCTGACGTGTTCGCGAATGTGGAACTGTAACCCTTCAATCCCGTAATAGCGCAAAACAAACCAGAGTTTGAGAGCGCGGAAACGGCGTCCCAGCGGAACGTGCCAGTCTCGATAGTCGATCACGGCACCTGATTCCGTCGCCTTGTTGCGCAGATATTCGGGAAGCACGCTGAGCGTTTCAATCAGAAGCTTGCGATCGGCAACGTAGAAGCAGTCACAATCGAAATTCGTAAACATCCACTTATGCGGGTTAAAGCAGTAGCTGTCGGCGTACTCGAGTCCATTTTGAAAGTAGCGAAACTCCGGGCAAAGGGCGGCGGTGCCGGACATGGCTGCGTCAACATGGCACCAAATGTTGTGTTCGCGGCAGATCGCGCCAATCTTGTCTAGCGGATCCATCCCGTTGGAGGAAGTAGTGCCTACGGTCGCGCAGACAAAAAATGGGGTAAGGCGAGAGTCTTTGTCTCGCTGAATGGCGGTGGCGAGCGCACCCGGACGCATAGCGAAGTTCGCATCGACGTCGATTGAGCGGAGATTTTCACTCCCAATACCCGCGATCTTAAGTGCCTTTTCGATGGAGGAGTGCGCCTGGTTCGATGTGTAGGCGACAAGCTTCTGTTTCGCGCCAATGCGGTTGGATACGAATTTGGTGGCGCGTTCGCGGGCAGCCAGCACGGCGCACAGAGATGAACTCGATGCGGTGTCCTGTATAACTCCGCCGCCAGTGTTTGAAGAAACAAACTTTTCGGGAAGGCCTAAAGCGGTAACCAGCCAATCGAGAACGTGCGTTTCTAGTTCGGTGCACGCGGGGCTGGTGGCCCAGAGCATCCCCTGCACGCCAAATCCAGAGGAGAGTAGGTCGCCCAGAATAGCGGGCCCAGAGGCATTGCACGGAAAGTAGGCGAAGAAGTTTGGCGATTGCCAGTGGGTGATGCCGGGGACGATGACTCGCTCGATATCCGCGAGAATTTCTGCGAACGGTTCGGGTTGTGCTGGCGCATCCTTCGGCAAGGATGCTCTGATTTCTCCCGGCTGCGACTGAGACAGTACCGGGAATGTTTCAATCCGGTGGTAGTAGTCGGCAATCCAATCAACGACTGCGTGACCCTGCTTGCGAAATTCTTCGGGGGTCATGTGAAACGATGTCTTGGCTGGGGCGTTTGAAGCCATGCAAGGTTCTCCTACGCAGACAGCTTGGCGAAATAGATATTGGTGTCGTACTCCATGCGAACGCGGCCATTTCTCTCGTGCTTGGCAAATATCTCCCGCAGACCCGCGATCATGGGCTCAAAGGATGGCTCGCCGCGCTGTGGGGCATAGGACGAAGAAAGCAGCCTGCCTTCCAGCGACTCATAGTCGAAGTCCTGGTAATTCGGCAGAGTGCGCTTTTCGCATCGATACGGAACGAAGAAATCGACTCCTTCGAAAATTCGACCCAGCCGCTGCACTTCGCTGTAGTCGGTGCCGTACTTCACAACGAGTGCCTCGTAGTCATCCGAAAACGCATTCCCTTTGACCTTACGGTCATTGAAGAGAATCACGGCAAAATGCTCTGGCTTCAGAATGCGCTGAAATTCGCGAAGCGCTTCCTCGCGCTTGAGCCAATGTGCAGCCTGGGCACAGGTGATGAGATCGACGCTGCGGTCCGGTAGCGTCGTGGATTCTGCAGTGGCGGGTACGCTCGTGAAGCCCGGGAATCCAGCAAGATAGTGATCCCCCGCCTCGCGCATATCTTTGTTCGGCTCGACGCCAAACACACGATTGCCATTTTCAAGCAGTAAACGCGTAAATAGCCCTGTACCGGAAGCAATATCGGCGACAACGGACTGGCGCGTCAGTCCGCATTCCGCCTGCAGAACGTCGATGACCTCCTGGGGATAGGACGGCCGGAAGCGGACATAGTTTTCAACCCGCGAAGAAAAGCGCTCGGTGGGCGCGGAGTTCAGCATTTGTCTATTACAGCACGCAGAGTCGCAAGGTGTACCACCCGCATCGAAATTGTTACAGTAAGTACATCCATGCGGCTCGTTATCAAAGTAGGAACCAGCCTGATCGCGCCGGGCGGCAATATCGACACGCGGCAACTGCGCGCGCTGATCGACCAACTTGACCTCAAGCGGGACGAAATCCTGATCGTCAGCTCGGGGGCTATCGCGTCCGGGATGGCGAACTTGGGCTTGAAAGAGAAGCCGACGAGCGTGCCGCTTATGCAGGCTTGCGCCGCGGTGGGACAGAGCGCCCTGATGCACACCTATGAACAGTTATTCTTCGGCAAGAAGCCGGTCGCGCAACTTTTGCTTTCGAGTGATGACTTTACCACCGCAGTCCGGTACAAGAACCTGCAGAACACGTTGCGCCAGTTGCTGAAGCTGGGCGTGGTGCCAATCGTCAACGAAAATGACAGTGTGTCAGTTCGTGAATTAGAGGGCGCGTTCGGCGACAATGACGAACTCAGCGCATTGCTCGCCGCAGCCGTCGAGGCCGACTGGCTCTTACTGCTGACTGACGTGGACGGGTTTTACCAGACAGCGGGCAAAAAGCAGCGGCTCGTGCGCACGATCAAGAAGCTCACGCCGGAGATGGAAGCACTGTGCAACGGGCACAGCAAGTTGGGACGCGGCGGCATGCGCTCGAAATTGCGCGCTGCCAAAAGCGCCAGCGAAGCCGGGGTGAATGTCGCGATCGTGAATGGACGCGACCCGCATGTGATTGAGCAGGCATTGGCATGTAAGATCGGTACTTATTTTCCTCCTGCTGGAAAACGGGATTAGTCATGGCTACAACAGTTGTGCTCGGTTCCACCACACGCGAAAAACTGGAGCGGGCTCGCGCGGCGTCAGCTCGGCTGGCGCAGCTTTCGACTGAGGAAAAGAATTCCCTGCTCCTGAAGATGGCCGACGCCATTGAAGCCAAGGCGGCTGAAATCCTGGCGGCCAACGCGGAGGATATCGAGCGTTCGAATTTGCAAGGCGCGATGCGCGACCGACTGCTGCTGACTCCGGCCCGAATCAAAGATGTTGCGAAGGCGGTGCGCGAGGTGGCGACCCTGGCGGATCCCATTGGCGAGGTGATCGAAGAATGGACGCGCCCCAATGGGCTTCAGATCCGCAAAGTGCGGGTACCGTTAGGAGTTGTGGGGATTGTTTACGAATCACGTCCGAACGTGACGGTCGACGCAGCCGTTCTTGCGTTTAAAACCGGTAATGCAGTCGTCTTGCGCGGCGGCAAAGAGGCGTCCAAGAGCAATGCGGTTTTGGCAGAGATTCTAGCGAGCGTTCCCGGGGTACCTGCAGGTGCTATTGAGCTACTCGATTCCAGCACCCGGGACACTGTGCAAGAACTGATTACCGCACGGGGACTGGTTGACGTTATTGTCCCTCGCGGCGGGCCAGCGCTTATTTCCCACGTGGTCGAGAATGCGCTCGTCCCTGCAATTGAAACCGGCGCTGGAAATTGCCATGTGTTCGTGGACGAATCGGCGGACCTCGATATGGCAGCCCGAATCACGATCAACGCAAAAACTCAGCGGCCGTCGGTCTGCAATGCAGCCGAGAAATTGATT
>Ga0157372_10005564_pt1 | contig 13397 bp, 9 predicted proteins | sample C55metaG_FD_115307 | JGI IMG/M metagenome (GOLD analysis project Ga0157372, IMG submission 115307) | Corn rhizosphere microbial communities from Kellogg Biological Station, Michigan, USA - C5-5 metaG | ecosystem: Host-associated > Plants > Roots > Rhizosphere > Soil | place: USA: Michigan... | reverse complement strand
CAGGACGCGACCGCGCGCACCTACGCCGCTCACGTGAACCAGCTCCTCGCCCGCGCCCACCACATCATCTATGCCGGCCGCAAAGCCAACGCGCTTACTATTTTCCGATTTCTGCGCGACGGCTATCCCCGTGTCTTCCAGCGCAACCTCGGCTATATCGCCGCGTCTGTACTCATCACCGTTTCATGCGGCATTCTGGGCGCAATTCTGACCAGCACCCACCCCGACTTCATGCGCCATTACCTGGGGCCCGGCATGATCGCTACCATGGAGCGCCACGAGATGTGGACCCACTCGATCGTCAGCGTGGCTCCCATGGAAACCAGCGCAATCATGACCAACAACCTGTCGGTCAGCTTTCTGACGTTTGCCGGCGGCATCACGTTTGGGCTCTGGACGCTGTTTTTGCTCTTCAATAACGGCATGGAACTGGGGGTAGTGGCTGCCGCCTGCCATCACTACGGCATGAGCCTCTCGCTGTGGAGCTTCGTCGCGGCTCACGGATCGCTTGAGCTGCCGTCCATTCTCATTGCCGGCGCCGCCGGGCTTCGTCTCGGGCATGCGATGCTGTTCCCGTCCGGCTATCGCTGGAAGGATTCGGTCGCCCGCGCCGGAATTGAAGCCACGCGCCTGGTTTCGGGGATCATTCCTCTGCTGGTGATCGCCGGGTGTCTCGAGGGATTCTTTTCGCCGTCGCACGCTCCCATCCCGCTGAAATTCACGGTGGGCGGCCTGCTATTCAAAATGCTAAACCTGTGGCTGTTTCGGCCGGCGAAGCTGCAAGCTGAGCAAGGACCGCCGGTCTCCGATCGGTTGTAATGCGAGCATCTCGAGAGATCACCTGATCACTCGCCCGCTCGACCAGTCCACCATCGCTCCCGCGGGCGCCCGATACTGCAAATACCCAATCCCCACGCGCATGTTGTGCATCTTCGGTCCCGGCACGGTAATTGCCAGGCTCACTCCCAATATCGCGTGCGTGATCATCAGCGTGTACACGTTGCGGCAGCGGAGAAACACGAAGCACGCCACCGTGCCCCAAATCAGCGTAACGCTGGCCAGCAGCGGATTCGGCACATGCGCGGCCGCGAAGATACCAGCCGCGGTGACAGCCGCCCACTCTCGCGGCATCATCTTGAGTAATCGGATGAGGAAGTATCCCTGCAGCAGGAATTGCTGCACGAATGACCAGACAATATATCCGCCCCACGCCAGCACCCAGCCCAGAGCGCTATGCGGCACGCGCAGTGTGTGCACATGGATGGCGACGGTCACCGCGATGGCCGAAAGCACTGCCGCTACTCCGACGACCCACAGCGATGCCATAAATCCGCCCCGCCGGAATCCGAGCGCCGCCCACCCCGGGAATGACCACCATGTCGACGCCCCAATCCAGGCCGCCGAAGCCCACCACAGCGACGCCTGGCCTGGCCGCGGGGTCCACACCGTGGCGAGAATCAGCCCATAGCCGACACACAACTCCACGAGCGCCCGAAGCGGGACTCCGCTGGCAGCGTGAATCTGTTTAGCCGTTTCCCCCGCGCCTTGCATTGAGTTGCCATCCGCAGCGAAGCGAAGGATCCGTTCTTCGATCCGCCAGAGCGTCGTTACACCTTGAGGAAGATCTTCTTCCGGTAGAGGATCCACACGGGGATGAAGCAGAAGGCCGTGAATGACACCGACCACCCGAACTGCGCCCATCCCACGGGCAGCCACGCTCCGTAGAAGTGCGTCATAAGCCACTCCTGCAGGCTCACTGCGCGCGTGCCGTCATGCACCTGCACCATCCAGAAGAAAGTGGGCGTCAGTTCGCTGAACAGGTACGCGCCGATGGCGTTCGAACCAAACACGACCCACACATAGGTCCACCCCTTGCGCCAGCCACGCACTTCGATGGCCCAGTAGCACAGCGTCAGAACCGTAAGAGAGTAGCCCGCGGCTACCAGCACATACGAGCTGGTCCACATGTTCTTGTTCAGAGGGAACCATAGCGACCACAGGTACCCGAACAGAAGGCACGCCACCGCAAACATGGCCAGGCCGGCAAATTTCTCCCGGGCGGCGCGCGCCGTGCGCAGCCAGATGCCCGTGAGCACACCGAGGAGCGCCGTACCGATCGCCGGCAGGTTGCTCAGCAACCCCTCAGGATCGCGCACGTTGTAGTCCGGGTGATAGAGGTAGAGGTGATGCGGCAGGATGTGCTGGTCGATCCACGACACCAGGTTGCGGTTCATGTCGAGGAATGGAATATCGCGCCCGGGCAAGCCAAGTCCCGGCACCGGAACCCACCGGACCAATATCCAGTAACCCACCAGCGCTGCAACCAGCGCGGCCACTTTGGTCGACGCGCGTTTGTCGTAGAGATAGAACAATCCCACGACGAGATAGCACACCGCGATCCTTTGCAGCACTCCATAGACTCGGAAGTGCTCCAGGTGGAAGAACGGGAACCCGTTGATGATCATGCCGAAGACGAAGAGCACGACAGCCCGGATCGTGGTGTGCTTCGCCAGTTGCGATTTGGGCATGCCCTTGGCTAGCCGCGCCTCGAACGCAAACACGACTGACACGCCGACAACGAACACGAATGTGGGAAACACCAGGTCGGTCGGGGTCAGCCCGTTCCACACCGCGTGATTCATAAAGTGCCACGAACCGTGGCCGCCGTTGTTGTTCACCATGATCATGAACGCGATGGTGATGCCTCGCACCACGTCCAACGACAGCAGCCGCTTCGTCGGTCCCGAAACGGCCGTGGATGGATTTGTCACAGTTGTCGCACGGGAAGCCGACAGCCCCGGTTGGCTCATGTTTCTCCTTGTGGCGGAATGCGCTCGCCGATTCCGACCATGGTCCGTCGCCCCTCACCTTACGCGCCGTGGCGCATGTTCGCCAAGTGCCCGCCGGTCAGATGGCTTCCATGCCGATGGCCGTCGGGTGCGAGGGTTCGTAAAGTCCTATTTCCCCGCCGCCGGGCAGTCGCACATGCGTAATCGATCCCCATCGCGCCTGCTGCACCGGGGAGCACTCCACGCGGTCCGCGCGCAGATTTGCGATCTCGGCGTCCACGTCATCGCACATGAAATAGAGTTCGTGCCAGCCGTTCTCGTCCGCCGGATGCACCGCGACTTCGGCCGGTGGCAGAGCGAAGATCAGCCAGCCATGCCCCGCATCCACCCAGCGCAATCCGAGGACGTCGCGCAAAAAAGCCCGGTCCGCTTCCGCATCCTTGCTGTACAAGATGATGTGTGCTCCGCCAATCATCTGCTTGCCCTCCCTCGTTGTCTCACAGTTCGCTTCTGTCAGCGCATCCCGCCGCCCTTACAAGGAACTCAGCCGCCCGGTAGCGTGACGGCGGGCCCTTATCCTCGCGAGGTCGATTGCGATCACTGCATTTCAGGCCGCGGCCCTCAGTTCAACCCTGCTTTCTGCCCAATACCTCGAACATCCTGCATCGATTCCCGTTCAAAGACAGAGATTCATGCGTGCGATAGCTCAGGGCTTCATATCCTGCCATGATTGCGGCGATCTCGTCTTTTGAATGGTGATGGGCAATGAACAAGCGATTCCCGCTTGAATCGTTTACCTGAAAATTACCGGCACGCCATCCGAGCTGCGCGCCTGCTTCATAGCGCGTGCGGTACGCCTCGATATCCGGCGACACCAGAAAATCGTGCACATAGATGCAGCCTCGAGGCTTCAGAAGTTGTGCTGTTCGCCTCAGAAGTGCGTTCCATTCCGTAGTTTCAGCAAAGCAGGTCAACACTCGAATGAGCATGACAACATCGAACTTGTCCGTGAACGGCTCCTCAAGAACATCGGCCACACGGAATTCCAGAGACCCAGTCGCCGTGCTTTCCTGGGCCCGAATTCTCGCCTCTTCGATCGCGGCGCAATGGATGTCGATGCCGAGAACACGATACCCGTGTTCAGCCAGAAACAGCGAAGTGCTCCCTTTGTTGCAACCGATATCGAGGACGGTGCAGCCATGCGGCACGTGCTGCAGCAACGGAAGCGGAGGAAGATCGGGAATCGCCGGCTGGTAGTCGATGCGCGACCAGTCTTCCCCGTGGCTCGCCATTGTGTCTCCCTTCCTCAGGGCCTCCGCAGGTTGCACAGAATGACGGTGGCATTTATCGCGGCGCGGTCACTTCTTCACTCGTTCACTCTCCAGCTATCTGGCTCGCTGCTTCGCCGGATTGCCAGACTTCCCTCGCGTCATCATAATCGCCATCACGCTCCCCAGCACCAGCACCGTGCCCAGCACCGTCCGGGCCGCCAGTTCCTCTCCTCCCATCCAGTGCCCGATGGCCACTGCCACCACTGGGTTCACATATGCGTAGGTGCCCACCCGCGTGGGTGACTCGTGATGAAGAAGCCACAAATACGCCGTGAACCCCACGATCGATCCCGCCACGATCAGGTACGCCAGCGCTGCCCATGCTCCCATAGACACCGCCGCGGGATGAAATCGTGGAAATTCCCCAAAGCAGGCGGCCACAATTGCCAGCAGCACGCCGCCCACCAGCATCTCTGCGCCCGAACTCACCGTTTTCGATTCCGGCAGCGGCAGCTTGCGCGTCAGCACTGTGGCTACTGACCAGCTTGCGGATGCCACCAGCAGCGCGACGGCGCCGGCCAGGCTGACCGCGGCTCCGCCCAGCCCTGCTCCGGGGAAGGTCAACACCACAACTCCGGCCAGGCCAGCCAGCAGCGCCAGCCCCAGCCTTGCAGTGAATCCGCGGGTGCGCAGCAGCAGCGCTTCCGTGATGGCAATGAATGCCGGAATCATAGCCAACATGACGGCGGCAATTCCCGACGGCACTCGCGTCTCCGCCCAGAACAGGAGCCCGTAATCGCAGACAAACATGATGACCGACAAAAGCGTAATCGAGCCCCACTGCCGTCCTTTGGGCGCGGGCTCGCGGCGCATCCGTGTCCAGCCGTACAGAACGGCGCCGGCGATGCCGAAGCGAAGCGCCGCCAGAATCAGCGGGGGCACCTCGTGTACCCCCACGCGAATCGCCAGGAAGGTCGATCCCCAGACGAAGTACACAATCCCAAACGCCAGCAATGTCTTCCACAGAGGCCGTTCACTCATGGTCTGATTGCACCCATTTCCTTAGTACACATCGCGATGTCGCCCGGACGGAAATCGTCATCGCTGAACCTCGAAATATCGACTGTGAACTGAGCACTTCGAACTGTGAACTCGTACCTGCTACACTCGCCATTTCAGGCAATCACCCGTATCTGCAGCAAAGCATCTACCGGAGACACTCCATGCCCGAAGTCGAAGTCCAGCAGCCCGCGTTCAAACCTTTCATCCCCCCGGATCAAAAGCCGCCCGAATTCACCGCGCGCGCCATCATCCTGGGCTGCATCTTCGGCGTCATCTTCGGAGCCGTCACAGTCTACGTGGGCCTGCGCGCTGGCCTCACCGTCGCCGCCTCGATCCCCATCGCCGTCCTGTCCATATCGATCCTGCGCGTACTTGGCCGCTCCTCCATCCTCGAAAACAATATCGTTCAGACCACCGGCAATGCCGGCCAGTCCATTGCTTCCGGTGTCATCTTCACGCTGCCGGCGCTGGTCTTCCTCGGCTTCGAGCTCGAATACTCCCGCATTTTCATACTCGCACTCATCGGCGGGTGGCTTGGCGTGCTCTTCATGATTCCGCTGCGCCGGCAACTCATTGTCAAGGAGCATGGAGCGCTTCCTTACCCTGAAGGCACCGCGTGCGCAGACGTCCTGATCGCGGGCGAACGGGGCGGGTCGCTTGCATCCAGAGTTTTCCTCGGTCTCGGCCTGGGCGGCGTCTACACCTTCCTGCAGAACAGCAATCTGCTCTCAGTGTGGCCCAGTTCCCCTGAGTACCGCCCGGATTATGGCCCCCAGCACGTCCTCAAAGGCGCATCCATAAACGCCGACGCCACCAGCGAATACCTCGGTGTGGGATACATCATTGGCTCCCGCGTGGCCGGAGTCATCTTCGCCGGCGGTGTCTTCTCCTGGCTGGTCGTCATGCCCCTCATTTATTTCTTTGGCAAGGCGATTCCCACACCCATTTATCCCGGCCAGGTACCGATCGCGCAGATGGGCCCCAGCGACCTCTGGGCCGCCTACATCAAGCCGATGGGAGCGGGCGCCGTTGCCGCCGCCGGCCTTATCACCCTGCTCAAAACCATCCCGACCATATGGTCCGCGCTCGCTGAAGGCATCCGCACCATGCGGTCCGGCTCGGCGGCCGCGCGCAAAGAGCCCATCCGGACGGAAAACGACCTCTCGATGTCCGTCGTCATCATCGGCTCGCTGCTGATTGTGGCCTGCATGTTTATCTTTCTCGAGTTCAAGCCGGTCCCCGGAGCCTTCGTGGGATGGGCCGCCAATCTCGCGGCGTCGCTGCTGGTGGTTGTCTTCGGATTTCTCTTTGTCACGGTCAGCTCGCGGATCGTCGGCCTGGTCGGATCGTCAGCGAGTCCTGTTTCCGGCATGACCATCGCGACACTCATGGCAACGGCGGCCATATTCCTCGTTCAAGGATGGACCGCGCCGGCGTTCGGCGCCCTCGCCATCACAATTGGCGGAGTAGTCTGCATCGCAGCCTCCAACTCCGGCGACACCTCGCAGGACCTCAAGACCGGCTACATCGTCGGCTCCACGCCGAGGCTGCAGCAGATCGCCCTGATGATCGGGGTGGTCGTCTCCACCGTCATTATCGGGTTCACGCTCAACCTGATGAACACCGGCCTGCAGGAATTCCACGCCATGGCTAAGCCGTGGACGCTCCAGGCATCGCACCCCGGCGTTGCCGTACAGCATGATGTCCATCCGCCGGACGAAATCCGCCTCGTCTCCGCCGACGGCAAGTCCGCGGCGAATGAGAAGACGTCAGGCCTCGTCGTCTTAAACTCCATTGGTTCGGCGGAACTGCAGGACGGCAAGTATCTCTACTCGCCCGCCACGCAGCAAATCGAAGTCCAGTGGATACAGGGCATCGGCAGCCCGTCGGCTTCTGCCCCTCAGGCCCGCCTCATGGCCACGGTGATCAACGGCATCCTCAGCCGCAAACTTCCCTGGGGAATCGTGCTGCTCGGCGTTTGCCTCGTGATCGCAGTCGAACTGCTGGGCATTCGCTCGCTGACCTTCGCCGTCGGAGCGTATTTGCCCATCGGGACTACGCTGCCCATTTTTTGCGGCGGGGTGGTGCGCTGGTTCGTTGACCGAGCGGCTCAGCGTGCCGGCGAGAGCGAAGACAGCGAGATCTCGTCGGGATCGCTGTTCGCGTCGGGTCTGATCGCCGCCGGAGGCATCGCCGGTCTCATCGGTGTGGCGTTGAAGGCGTGGGAAGCTACGTACGCGCAGAACCGCGACATCCTCAACGTGCCGCACACGTTCCTCAGTCACGACTGGGTCAGCGTAATTGCGTTCGCGGCGCTGGCGTATGCGCTGTATTACTTTGCCCGCAAGCCGGTGGACAAATAGCATATTCGATTCGTCGTCCCGGGAGGTGAACCTCGCGACAGTTGAAATGACAAACCAATGACAAAGAGAAGCGCCGAGGTTCAGCCATGATGGCATATGAGTCAATCACAGGATCGTGCCATTGTCCGGTGGCTTGAGCGCGGCGCGCTGGTCCTGTTGGTTTGTTATCTGTGTATTCACACGATGCCGAGGGCATGGCACACACTGAATACCGATTTTCCAAATTACTATCTAACCGCCCGCCTGGCGCACGAAAAATACGACACTGCTCGTGCCTATGAATGGGTTTGGCTCGAGCGCGCGAAAGACCATCGCGGCATCGATGACAGGGTTATCGGACTAATCCCCATCACGCCGTTTTCAACGCTGATGGTGTGGCCGCTCACCGGGCTGGCGCCACTTGAGGCCAAGCATGTATGGATGCTGGTCAATCTTGCCTTACTCGTTCCCCTTTGCTGGATGCTCCGCGCAATGACTGGGCTGAGCTACCAGCGAATCGCACTTGTTTTTGCATTGAGCTTTCCGCTTCATCGCAATCTGCTGTACGGCCAGTTCTATGTGCTCCTGCTGGTGCTGATCGTGGCGGCGTCCTGGGCCTATCTGCGCGAATATTACGTGCTCGCCGGCGCCTTGGTAGCAATTGCCGCAGCCTGTAAGATCTTCCCGGCGTTGCTTGTTGTCTTCTTTTTACAGCGCCGATCCTGGCGAGCCGTGGGCTCCGCAGTCGTTACGGGAATGGCCGCCGCTGCTGTTTCCATCGCCATCTTCGGCTGGAACATGCATCGCACTTACCTGCACGAGGTACTCCCGTGGGCGCTTCGCGGCGAGGGAATGCCCCCCTATGTGACTGCGAGTGCATCGATCTCGAGCATCCTGCACTACCTGTTCCTTTCCGAACCCCAGTGGAATCCGCATCCTTGGCATGACTCCACATTCTGGTATGCACTCCTTCAGCCGGCGCTGCAAATGCTGGCGCTCGCCCCTGCCGTGCTGCTGATCCGCAAGGACGACCGTAGGCATGGCCGAATCTTGCTGGAGTGGTCGGCGTTGCTGACAGCATCCCTGGCCATCTCCACCATCCCGGCCTCGTATCACTTTGTGATGATCGCGATGCCCGTCTGCGTTTTGGCGGCCATGCTGCTGGAGCGCCGCTCGTATGCGTGGCTGTCAGTTCTGCTCGTCATTTATCTCGGCATCGGGTTTCCCATGCCTGATCCCAGCGGAGTCACGGGGCTGGCGGTTCTGCTCTATGTACCGCGGCTTTTCCTGATGCTCGCGCTTCTTTCGGGAATATATGTGTGCCTATGGCGCGACCATTCGGTGGAGAATCCTCCTTGGGATTGGACACAGTACGCATGGATGTCCGCCATGGCTCTTTCTGTGGTCATCAGCGTGCCTGCCACACTCAAACAGCAACGCGCCATGCGCGAGGAGTATGCCTACCGGCTGCCTTTGCAGACGCAGGCAGTACTTGAGGGCGACCCCAAGACCGTCGGCCAGGCTATCCAGTACATTGCCTTGACCCGGAGCGGATATCACCTGGTGATTGCAAGCCGTAACTCGACCTGGGTCGATCCTTCTGCTGACGACGGTCTTTCCTTCACCGGCGACGCAGGGCAGACGTGGGTGGAGCGGCCTTCAAGTCCAATCTCTGAGATTGTCGATGCGCAGAATCCTTCGCGTGTCATCCTCCGCGATGCGCGGAATCCTATGCTCTCCGTCGATGGCGGGAGCCTCGCCTTTGTGCGCGAGGATCGTGGTCGCGGACGCCTGATGATGCACAGAGTCGCACAACAGGAGAGCACAATCGAGGCTGCTCTCACGCCACCTTCAGTCAATGTGTATGAAGCGGCATTTCGTTCGGAGAAGGAGTATGCCTTTTCTGCTGTCGAGCGCGGCAGGCCTCCCGAAATCTACCTTACGGACGCAACACACCTGAATACACCGCTGGCCCTGGGAGAGGCTCGTTATCCGGCGCTGTCGCCTGATGGACGATGGATGGCATACAGCCGCCTTGAGCATGGCGTGTGGAATCTATGGCTCCGCGATCAGAGAACGGGGGCGACGCGGCGAGTTGCCGATGTGCCGTGCGACCAGATCGAGCCGTCTTGGGAAGAAGACTCCGTCACATTGCTCTACGCTACCGACTGCGGCCGCAGCCTCTGGTTCACCGCCATCGCCCGGCGGCGCGTCATTTTTTGACGCAGCAAGGGCCGGGATTTTCTGCTCGGACTACTCTGTCTGCCGCACCTGGTCGACAAACACGAGTTCCGAGCTCAATGGCGCAGGCAGACGCACTTCCAGTCCGGTGCCCAGCAGTTCGCGTCCGCTCATCACATCATCTGGCGCGGTGCCGTCTTCAAAGTGCAGCCGGTATGTCCTGCCTGGCTGCAAGCCTGCGAGTATGAATCGATGGGCCGGGTCGTCGGGGCCGCTTCCGCGGAAGGCATAGACGACTCCGAAAGAGTTCGCGGAATTCCAGTACTCGATGCCGTCCCAATGCACGCCATCGGGGCTCGGCGACACGTGATACAGATCCCCGTCGCGGATCAGCGGCCGGAGTTTCTCCTTGTACAGGGCAAATTCCTGCTTCGCGGCACGGTGCTGCTCCTCGTTCCACTGCGTTGTGTCCTGCATGATCGAAATCCAACCCATCATTCCGCTTCGCAGCATGTAGCGGAAGTTCTCGATCTTCGGAGTGGGCCACTTCTCCACGTAGCTTTCGAGCATGGCCGCAGGAAGCAGGTGGCTGGTATCGTAAAATGCGCGCCGGTTCGACAGTGGATCGTAGGTGTCGGTGATCGAGAAGTAGTCGCCGTGCGCCGCCGATCCGAAATCCACCATGCGCCCGCCGTCATCGCAGATCTCGAACAACAGCCCCGGATGCTCTTTGCGCAGTTGTTCGTAGATGCGGTAATACGCGCGAACGGCGTGATAGCTCACGTCGGTTGAGTTCGACGCCGTCACGAAATCCGATCCCCACTCGTGCGCGATCTTCATCGTGCTCGGTTCAGGCGGCGCATGCGGGTGATCGGTGCGCACGCATCCCTGCGCCACGAGATAACCATCGTGCTCAAGCATGTCGAGCTTGAATTCGGTGACGATGCGCTTGAGCGTCCCGTCAGCCCAAAGCTCGGCGGCAGGCACGCCGATGTCGACGGTCTGGCCCTTGAAGTCCTCGGGCTTCCAGCCGGGATTCACGTCGGCGACCAGCCAGTCCTTCACCGTGGGATCGTTCACGTTCAGCGCGCCCAGTTCGGTAGAGAGCGCCGCCTGCGTCCAATCGGTCCACAAGCCGAATCGCAGGCCCGCCCGGTGCGCGGCATCGGCAATGACTCCCAGCCCGTGAGGAAACTTCTTTGGGTTGGGCTCCCAGTCGCCCACACCGCGGAACCACCCTGCGTCGAGGTGGAACATTTCGAGGCCAAGTTCCCTAGAGTCCGCAATCATTCGCAGTGCCAGCGCCTCGTCCACTTGCATCCCGCTGCCCCAACTGTTGTTCACCAGCAGGGGGTACTGCGGGTCTTTCCAGGTCAGCGGGTTGCCCAACACCGCGCGTACCCAGCGGCGCAGTTGATTTCCCGCTCCATCGGCGCCGCCTTCAAACGCGCCCAGAAACACCGTGGGAGTCACGAAGGTCTCGCCGGGCTTAAGGCGCGTGCGGCATGGTCTCGGTTCGGGATTCAGCCCAAGAATCGCCTCCAAGCTCCGCCCCGTGCGCTCGAGCGAAATGCGCGTTCTTCCGCTGAACTCGATTCCGGCATACCAGCCCGCCTGACGGCCCGTGTCATCCCAGACCATCACCGCTGGAATGATCTCGCGGGCTTCGACTTTTTCCGGATGGGCGTATGTTGACGAATATCCGGTCCATTTGTATCCGTCATTGATCGTGTCCAGGTGTGTGCCTGCGGGCGATGGCGCATCCGCACCCTTTTCCACGTACAAGCTCCGCAGGTCCCCATCCGAACCGACCGGGATCTTGAGCCGCAGCGAATCGATCATCGGCAGCCACACCTCATCACTGCCCAGGTTCTCGATGATCACGCGATGCTCCACCGGCCCTGCGTCGCCTCGTGCATCCCACTCCCAGCGCAAACGCAAATGCGGATTCGCCGATTCGTACACAAAGACTGCCTGGCGCGCGCCGAAGTGCTCCAGATTTTTCTTGCGGACCCACTTCACTGGAAGCCGGGCGCCATTCACCTCAGCGCTCTCAGGCAGGGGTTGCTCGGCGAAATCAGCCCACTTGTCCGCCTTCCTCACGCCCTCCATCAGCCATAGCTGCGGCCCATGGCCATTATCGTTTAGATATACCCGAACCGTTGAGGAAGACACGCCCACTGCAGGCGGTTGCACCGCGCCTGCGCCCGTTGACGCCGCAAGCAATCCCAGCAGAATCCAAATTCGCATGTTGAGCCCCCGAAGCTTTCGACGGCATGCTTGCAGCCGATGGCTGCCCATGAACTACCCAGATTACTCGCACCGCGATGCGAAGCCGGCTTTCATTTTTGGCGCTATCCTGAAAGCAGCATGAGCACAGCCATTTCCACGCATCCCGAGGTGCTGCCGCAGCAATTTGGCAGTGATAATTACGCCGGCATTTGTGCTGAAGCCTGGGCGGCAATGGACGAGGCCAACCGCGGCTTCGCGCCCGCTTATGGCGACGACGTATGGACCGAACGCGCTTCGAACGCATTTCGCGAGCTGTTCGAGACCGATTGTGATGTCTTCTTTGTATTCAACGGAACAGCCGCCAACTCGCTGGCCCTCGCCTCACTGTGTCAGAGCTATCACAGCGTGATCTGCGCCGACGCCTCGCACGTTGAGACGGACGAGTGCGGCGCGCCCGAGTTTTTCTCCAACGGGTCCAAGCTGCTCATCGCGCAGTCAGTCAACGGCAAGGTCCTGCCGGAAGCCATCCACGAACTCGCCACCAAGCGTCAGGACATCCACTATCCCAAGCCGCGTGTCGTCACCATCACGCAATCCACTGAGATGGGCACCGTGTACACGGTCGACGAGTTACGCGCGGTCTCTGAAGCGAGCCGGCGGAATGGGCTCTCGTTGCACATGGACGGCGCCCGGTTCGCGAACGCCTGCGCGAACCTGCGCGTGTCGCCGGCGGAGATGACATGGAAGAATGGCGTGGATGTGCTGTGCTTTGGCGGCACAAAAAACGGCCTGGGTGTGGGCGAAGCCGTTCTGTTCTTCGACCATAAGCTTGCCGCCGATTTCGACTACCGCTGCAAGCAGGCCGGTCAGCTCGCCTCGAAGATGCGCTTTCTCTCCGCGCCGTGGATCGGCATGCTGGAATCGGGCGCGTGGCTGCGAAACGCCGAACACGCCAACCAGTGCGCGGACTACTTCGCGCAGCAGATTGAGGGCCTCCCGAACATCCGCCTCGCCTCGTCGGTGGATGCCAACGCTGTCTTCATCATGGCTCCCGATCCGGTGCTGGAACATTTGCGGCAGCGCGGCTGGCGGTTTTACACCTTTATCGGTGGGGCTGCCCGGTTTATGTTCGCGTGGGATTCGGAGTTGAGCCGAATCGACGAGCTGGTGCGTGACCTTCGCGAGTGCGCCCTATGATCCTGTCCCCTGTCACTGCCCCTGAATCGACGTCGCCTTGTTGTGCGCGTAGGTCACTGTGATGTGCTTTCCGTTCACGTCGTAATCCGCCGTACGATCGCCTTCTTTGGTCCCATCGTCATACTGCGCCTTCGCTCCGATGGCCATGCGCGTCTGCAACTCGCTGAACCCCGGCTTTACCTGGTGCGCATCGATGGCCGCCCATACATCCTTCGGCCAGTTGGTATAAATTGTGTGCGGATCGTCGTAGAAAAACAGCATGTCGCTGAAATAGTGCTCTTCATTCGCATTCACAACCAGTCCCACTGGCGTCGCGTAGGTCT
>Ga0157372_10005563_pt1 | contig 13399 bp, 11 predicted proteins | sample C55metaG_FD_115307 | JGI IMG/M metagenome (GOLD analysis project Ga0157372, IMG submission 115307) | Corn rhizosphere microbial communities from Kellogg Biological Station, Michigan, USA - C5-5 metaG | ecosystem: Host-associated > Plants > Roots > Rhizosphere > Soil | place: USA: Michigan... | reverse complement strand
GCGGAAATGCCGAAGCTGCCCGTCGCCGAACAGCCGCTCCCAGCGGCCCCGAAAGTCGAGCCTAAGAAACCAGAGGAGTTGACGAAAGAAGATGAACCGGTAGAAAAGCCGGCTCCGCAGCCTCTAAAAGTGGCCGCCGAAAAGAAATCAGAGAAGGCTGAAAAGCAAGTTGCACCTCCGTCCACTGCGCAGATCGCGAAGATGGAGATGCACGGCAAGGCTGCCGAGCCGATGTTATCGCTCAGTCCCATGCCGCTTCCGACCGGAAGTAATGCGAAAATTCCTGCCGGCGAAGCTCGCGGCCGATTTGCTGTCGCCCCTGGCGGAACACTGAATCCGAATACGACTACGCCAGGAAAGGTGAACGGCACGCGTTCCGACTCGCCAGCCACCGGTCAGGACAATGCTCAATCCGCGAACGCCGCGACTGAATTGGCCGCAAACGCCGGCAATGGCGCAGGACACAATCCCGCAGCGGGAGGCGGGTCTGGAAACGCCAACGAAGCTGCGGGCGGTGGCTCTGCCGGAACCGGCAACGGCTCGGGGAGCACTTCAGGTGCGGGAGTCGGAGGCGCGGGTACAGGAAACGGTCGAGGCACGTCCGGCACAGGCGCTGGCCGCTCTGGTCACGGCGCCGGAACCGGATCAGGCGCTGGCAGCGGCGCGGGCTCGGGAGCATTTCCTGGCATCACCATCCAAGGCGAAGAGGGAAGCAGCGCTTCGGCCAGCAATTCCTCGACTATGAGCGTTACGCCGCAGACGCCTTACCAGATTACGATCGTCGCCACGGCGAGCAGCGGCGGCGGCCTGCAGGATTTTGGAGTCTTCGAGAACGAGCGGGTTTATACGGTTTATATCCCCATGCAGCGAACCCCGCAGGAGGCCGATCCGACCTGGACTATGCAATACGCGCTGGCACCAGGATCGTCGTCTTCTGGCGATGGGCAATTAATCGCGCCCTCGCCGGTGATGAGAGAGTGGCCGCAAATTCCTGAGGATCTCCAGAAGAAATATTCTCAGCGCCAAGTCGTGGTGTTCGCCATGTTGGGCGCTGATGGCAAGCTGAGTCACATCTCGGTAAAACAAACTCCTGATGCCCACGTCAGCACACCCATCGCACAGGCGTTAGGCAAATGGGTCTTTCGTCCGGCGCAAATGAATAATCAGCCGGTGGCAGTTAAGATCCTGGTTGGAATACCGCTCTAGGCTGAGATTTCCTTTGTGTTAATTCGTGCCCTTCGTGGTTAATGCTTCTGAAAAAATTATCGGAGGTTGGTTTGCCGGCGCTGCCGTTCGGCTTTTCTTATCTCGCGTCTGCGCCCGGCATCTTCGTAGCGTCGCTTCTGCTCGTCGGTTTCAGGGATAACCGGAGCGACCTTCAAGTGTCGCCCCGCCGCATCCACAGCCACGAATGTGAGATATGCGGAGCTCACGTGGCGGAGTTCATCCAATAAATAATTTTCCACCCACACGGTGACTCCGACCTCCATGGAAGTCGTGAACACGCGGTTGACCGACGACTTCAGCACCACCAGATCGCCGACATGCACTGGCGTCCAGAAGTCCAGGTGATCGATGGACGCGGTCACTACATAATTGCGCGAGTGGCGATGCGCGGCCAGCGCGCCCGCAAGATCGATCCAGTGCATGAGGCGTCCGCCAAGCAAAGCGCCTAAAGGGTTCGTGTCATTGGGCAGGACGATTTCATTCATCTCCGATTGCGAATCGGAGACCGGTCGTGGCATTAATTGCTCAGGAGATTCGTTCATGTAAGTTTTCGGTCAAGGTACGATTGCAAAAAGCATTCGGCTTTTTTCTGTACGCTCAGGTCAGTGTGCGACGAGGTCCAGCTTTTGGCATGGCGATCGTACGACAATATTCCATGCGAAGTTGGGAGGTAGGCTTTCTCGAGCACGAATTTTAACGAAACAGAATCCTGCGACTCATTCACCACGGCGAACCGCATCGCATCGCAGACACGCTCTTTGGGCAAGCGTGGGCAAGATTTCGCGTATCCCAGATTGCACGATTCGAGTTCGACGTTGCTTAGCGCTGCATGCTCGTGTCCCGAAACGAGGCACGTCCCGCGCCAACTTGATCCTAAAGGCAATCGCGAAGGATGAGGGAAAGCAATGTCGTCCGCACGCTCGGTAGGCATGAAAAACGGACAAGCCAAAAAAGTCTCCTTGAAACCTTTGTTGATTGATTGTACTCACACGCCTGGCTGTGGCCAATTGTGCGCTATTGTGGAGAATATACGTATGGATCGCATCGAGATGCTAACTGAGGTGCTTACCCAAGACCCGAACAACGTTTTTGCTCGATATGGGCTTGCCATGGAATACTCGAACTCTGGTCAAATGAAACAGGCAATCGAGGAGTTCCATAAGCTTTTATCAGCGCATCCTGACTATGCTGCTGGGTATTTCATGGCGGCTCAGACCCTCGCAAAATGCGAGCAGCAAGATGATGCCATCAAGATGCTGCACGAGGGAATTGCGGCGGCGCAGCGTAAAGGCGACTCCCATGCGCAATCCGAGATGCAGGCAATGCTTGATGAAATGGTTTAGTCATTTCGGCGCCGCACTCTGCAGTTAAACCCAACCACCATCGATCACGAGATTCTGACCTGTGATTGCGGAACTGTCTTCCGAAGCAAGAAAGAGCACCAGTTTTGCAACGTCCTCGGGAGTCAGTTCGCGCTTGATGCTCTGGCACCGCATTATCTCTGCCAGGTAATCCGGAGTCATCCACAGGCGGCGTTGGCGTTCCGTCATAATCGCGCCCGGCGAAATGCAGTTGATTCGGATATTCGAGCCGCCGAGCTCCCGGGACAATGTGCGGGTGAGTCCGACGATGCCCGCTTTGGCTGTAATGTATGCCGGCAACCCGGTTGACGGAATCATCCACGAAATCGAGCTCATGTTAATGATTGAGCCTCCGCCGGACTTTGTCATGCCCGGTGCGACGGCCTGAATGGCGAAAAAGTGATGGCGCAAATTGACGTTCATCCGCTCGTCCCAGTATTCCGGAGTCACTTCGGAAAATTTGTGACGATCGTCGCTGGCGGCGTTATTCACCAGTACCTTGATCGCGCCAAATTGCGATTCGATTTTCTTAATGGCGGATTGCAACGTTGCGATGTCAATCAGATCGCAGGGGAAAAACTTAGGTTGATTCGCGACTTGCGGAGTTAATTTTTCAATCAGGGCCGCCGCGCTTTCCTTTCCGATGTCGAGAAATGCAACTCGCGCACCCTGCAGCGCGAACTGCTCCACCATAGCGGCCCCGATCCCGCTGGCTCCGCCGGTGATCACAACGGTGGCATTTTCCAGACTCGGGTAGTGTGCAGGCTTTTGACTTGCGGCCATATAGAAGTCAGGGCCGGGGCTTGGCCATACGGACCATCGACCACTCCACCAGTCCTGGAAACAGTTGGTAGATTTTAGCTACCGGATGCATAGTCCACGGCACGATCACTTCGCGCTTTTGCTTCAAGTAACCGTTGAGCGTTGCCCGCGCCACCCGCTTTGCGCTTATCCCGCGGGCGGCACTCGGTCGAATTTCCTTTCGCTCGTTCCCCTTGATCGCATTGGCGCCGAAATCTGTGCGCACGTATCCGGGACAGACGGTCGTAATCTGGATTCCCGTTCCAGCCAGTTCGATGCGTGCGGCCTTCCCGATAGCGTTCATGGCGAACTTCGTCGCGCTATAAGCGGCGTGAAACGGCAGCGGAATATGACCGGCAACGCTGGAGATATTAATGATCGCGCCTGACCCCTGCTGCTTCATGATCGGGATGACCGCTTGCATGGCCTCTACCGTGCCAAAAAAATTGGTGTCAAACATTTCTCGGCAATCGTCCATCCGCATGGTTGCCACTGAGTCAAGCAATCCGTGACCAGCGTTGTTGATCCAGATATCGATACGATGAAAGTGGTGCATGGTGAGTCCGATTATGCGATCAATTTCCTCACGATGACGAACGTCGCAGGCCAGAGCAAGCGTCTGATCGAGGCGTGCGATGCGCGCCCGCGCGGCTTCCAGACGGTTGGAATCACGCGACAGCAGCACCACCTGCGCGCCGTGATGAACAAAAAGATCCACGATCGCTTCTCCGATTCCCATGGAGGCGCCGGTGACGACCACCACTTTTCCAGACAGCTTTTCTTTCGCCAAATCTGAAGATGCCATGCCGGGTTTGTACCTTGCTTGGCGAGGCAAGTCAAGACGCGATTACAATCATGGTATTGATGTTGCGCGGGCACCGTTGCCCACGCCGCCATTTTACGTTCGTGGCGGGGAGAGATCGTGAGCATGTTGCTGCCATTGTTTCCGCTTGATCTGGTTCTTCTTCCCGGGGTGCCCTTGCCGCTGCACATATTCGAGCCGCGCTACAAAGAGATGATCAAAGAATGCCTGGAGAAGAAAAGTCCCTTCGGTATTATTCGCGCCAAGGAAGAAGCTTTTGTAAACACCGGCTGCACCGCCGAAGTAATGAACGTGCTTAAGACTTATCCTGATGGCCGCATGAACATTCTGGTAGAGGGCCAGAAGCGCTTCGAGGTCCTGCAGGTCAACCAGGAACGAAGCTTTCTGCAGGCCGAAGTTTTTTATCTTGAAGATGAAACCGATCCGGCTACTGCTGCGGATATGGAAAAGGCGCTGGCCCTCCACGGCCAAATTATGGAACTTGCCGGCGCCAGGGCTGAAGAAAGTGAAAAAACCAATGCTTCCCAACTCGCCTACCGTCTGGGCGGTTCTCTTCCGTTCGATCCAGATTTTCAACAAGCGCTTTTAGAAATGAATTCAGAGGCGCAGCGCGTACGGGCCATCATTTCGTTTTTTGAACGCATCCTGCCTGCTTTACGCCGCAGTGCCAGCGCGAAACACAGGGCTGGCGGCAACGGCCATGTGAAATAGCGACAGACACGGCGGCGTATAATCGAGATAGTTCGGCGGTTCAGCTTGTGTTTGCTGATTGGGTCCGGCTTTGGAGTATTTCCGCAATGAATTTTCCCCGTGTTCTTGGTGAACTTCGGCGTAGCCCATTCTCAGAAGAAAAATTGCGTACCCGACGAGTCAAGGATGAACTGCGTGACAACCTGATTGGCCGTCTTCGAACTGCCAAAGATAAAGATGCGTCAATTTTTCCCGGTATTGTAGGTTACGACGACACCGTTGTGCCGCAGATCGTGAATGCGATTCTCTCGCGGCATAACTTCATTTTGCTGGGTTTGCGCGGGCAGGCCAAAAGCCGCATTCTTCGAGCGCTCACCTCTTTACTCGATGCTCACATGCCGTACATCGCGGGATGCGAAATCCACGACAACCCTTACTCGCCCATCTGCCGCCGTTGCCAGCAATTGATTGGGGAATGTGGAGACAGCACGGCCATTGGCTATCTCACGCCGGAGCAGCGTTACGTGGAGAAGTTGGCTACGCCGGATGTGACTATCGCCGACCTGATCGGTGACATTGATCCCATCAAGGCGGCGCGCAGTGGTCATGAACTCTCCAGCGAATTGACCGTCCATTACGGTCTCTTGCCGCGCGCCAACCGGGGAATCTTCGCGATCAACGAACTGCCTGATCTTGCCGGAAAAATTCAGGTCGGCCTGTTCAACATCATGCAGGAAGGCGACGTGCAGATTAAGGGATATCCCATTCGCTTGCCGCTCGACGTTGGATTGGTATTCACGGCGAATCCTGAGGACTACACTGCTCGCGGCAAAATCATTACGCCACTCAAAGACCGCATCGGTTCTGAAATTCGCACCCACTATCCGGCAACTCTAGAAGAGGGCGTTGCGATCACTGCCCAGGAAGCTTGGGCCGCCCGCAACGGAAATAAGCTTGTGTTTCCGAAGTATGTACGAGAGGTCATCGAGCGAATCGCATTTACCGCGCGCGAAGATAAGCGAATCGACAAGCGCTCAGGCGTCAGTCAGCGGCTGCCCATTTCGTGCATGGAGAACGTGATTTCGAACGCCGAACGGCGGGCTATCCGATTTAACGAGCAAGTCACTGTGCCGCGCATCGGCGATGTGTATGCCGCGCTGCCTGCAATCACTGGCAAACTTGAACTGGAGTACGAAGGCGAGATGAAGGGCGCGGACTACGTGAGCCGCGAACTGATTCGCAACGCCATCGCAAAAACCTACGACCAGTATTTCGCAGGCGCGAATATGCAGCAGGTGATTCAGTGGTTCGATCTGGGCGGAGAAATCCAGATTGCGGAGAGTGCAGCGGCAGCCGACCTTCTACAGACCTTGCGCGGGATACAGGGTCTGATGGACAAGCTGACTCGAGTCAATGTCGGTCCGAAGGACAGCGCGGAAGCGCAAGTCTCCGCTGCGGAATTTATTCTGGAAGGTCTATATGCGCTCAAGCGCATCGGTAGAAACGAAGAGCGCGTGTTCACAGCTGGGGAAAAACAGCCGCGGCCCAGCGAGAAGCCGTATGAGCGCGAGGATCTGCCGTTTCGGAGCAGAAGGCCATTGAACTAGCTATCAGCTCTCAGCCGTCAGCTTTCAAGCTAAAGCCCTGGCCCTGACGACCGATGGCAGCTATAAGCTTCGGTTTCGGATTTTTCTGGCGGCTGACGACTGACGGCTTCAGTATCTGGCCAAAGACCGACGACCGAAGGCCAACGACGGTCTCGTTCGATTTTGCTGATGGCTGACGGCTGATGACTTTTTATGAAACGCATTCGCTACACCAAATACGTCCCCGATCCAGCCGGCGAAATGAGCATGGAAGACCTGCTCGGCGCGCTTTCTGACTATCTTCTGCAGAGTGGTTTCCAAAATTACCTTTCTTATTACGACCTTCCCGATGGAGAGCAGACGCTGGACGACCTGCGCGACGCCATTGAACAAGCGCTGTTAGAGAGCGATCTGTTGAATGACGAACTCCGTGAGCAGTTGCAGCAGTTGCAAGGCCAGGGATCGCTCGATGAGTTGATCGAAAAATTGATCCAGCGCATGCAGCAGGAAGATTACATCAGCATCGACCAGGCTCATGACCCTGCGAAGCGATCGAGCACTGGAGGGGGGCAGGTCGGAGATGCGCAACAGCAGGTGCGATTTGAGATCACCGACAAGAGCCTCGATTTCCTGGGTTACAAAACGCTGCGTGATCTGCTGGGGTCGTTGGGCAAATCAAGCTTTGGCCGGCACGATACGCGCGACATGGCCACTGGAATTGAGGCGAGCGGTGCTTCGCGACAGTATGAGTTCGGCGATACGTTGAATCTCGATATCACTGCCACGCTGTCCAGCGCGATTCAGCGCGAAGGGCTTACTCTTCCGCTGAACATTGAATATTCCGATTTGCAGGTTCATCAATGCGAATACCAGTCCTCATGCGCGACCGTGTTGATGCTCGACTGCTCGCATTCCATGATCTTGTATGGCGAAGATCGTTTTACCCCCGCAAAAAAAGTTGCCATGGCGCTTTCGCACCTGTTGCGTACCCAATACCCGGGCGATTCGCTGTCGCTGATTTTGTTTCACGATTCCGCCGAAGAAATTCCTCTTTCGCAATTGGCGCGGGTGAAGGTTGGTCCTTATTACACCAACACCCGGGAAGGCCTTCGCCTGGCGCAACGGATTCTACGACGCCAGCAGAAGGACATGAAGCAGATCGTCATGATCACCGACGGCAAACCATCGGCGCTGACCTTAGAAGACGGGCGCATCTATAAGAATGCGTTTGGACTTGATCCGCTGGTTGTGAGCCAGACTCTGGAAGAAGTTTCAAAGTGCAAGCGCGCCGGCATTCTGATCAATACTTTCATGCTTGCTTCGGATTACGGCCTGGTGCAGTTCGTGCAGAAAGTCACCGAGATGTGCCGCGGCAAAGCCTACTTCACAACTCCCTATACCCTCGGCCAATATCTGCTGATGGATTACATGTCGCGGAAGACGAAAACCATCCACTGAAAATGCAGAAATCAGAAGTAAGAATGCAGAATTCAGAAGCAAGAGAAACGTTCCTGAACTCCTGCAGTTCAATTCTGCATTCTAACTTCTTACTTCTGCATTCCTTGTAATTCATTAACCGCCCGCCACGCCTGGTCGATCGCGCCATCGGTGTAGGCATAAGCGCCTGCGTCAGCGTTCGCGATGGTGATTCGCCCAAATGGCCGGCGCGCCACCTCGCAGGGAATTTCTCCACCATCGATCCAGAATTTGTCCCACAGCGAGTTGTATTCGTACGCATAGCCGTGCGGCCAGCGGTTGACGGTAATCGCGGCGATGTCGTGCGCGGGATCGAATCCGCCCGGGCCAAGAGTGCGTGCAAGTTGGTCGCGGATATTGCGTTCCATGGTCGCGAATTCCGTCATGAACAATTCGATTCGTCCCATGCGATGCTGATCTCGCGCCGGCAGGCCGGGCTTGCACGGCGTTTTCATCATGTGGATCACGATCGGCTGGTTGGGAGACTTGGAGCATTCGTATCCACCGATACTCACCGGCAGATCCAACGTGAACGCTGAGTGGTAACAGTTGGGTGCGTAAACTGAACTGGCTCCGAGCTTCTGAAAAGAGGTCCAGTTGCGGAGCGCGACATTGGTGTACAGCAATGGCACTTTTGCCGCGGAGTGCAACGCCTGCTTCTGATGTTCCGGCAGGTCGGTGCAAATATATGGAATGACCATGTTCCAGCAAGCCAGCACGGTGAATGGCGCGCGAGCGCTGTAAAGCTTGCCCAGTCGCGAGTAGGTGACTTCGACTTCTTTTGCATTGGAGGCATCGCCGACGTGCCTCACTCGCACCGCAGTGCTGCTCAACCGAATCCGTACCGGCGACGACGAATCATCGATCTTCGCATAGTTCGCTTTCTGACTAACAATGTCTGTCGCTGAATCACCGGCGATAGCTTGCGGAATCAACTTACGAACCAACATGCGCGCAATCGAAGCGTTCCCATCAGGAAAATGAAAGAAGTATTTCTCCGCTTCCTCATTAGGAATGGCGTCGCGATTCATGCCTTTGCCCGGTCCTGGCGCCAGCTTCATCGCTGAGAATCCCGGTAATCCCAGGCCCCATGCGTCTTGGGCTGACACTGCGTCGATCCCCACGCCGAACAGCCCGTGAGGAGCGGATTGGTACAGCTTCACGACCTCTACATCAACATGCGCGAGGTCGGTTAGGAATTTTGCATAACTGATGCGCGCCAGCCGGTCTTTCTTTTCGTCTGAAGAAAGGCCGGGCAAATAATCCTTCGCGTTGGTGAACAGTTCCTGGAAATCTTGCTTCGCCTTCTGCGACATCGGCGCTTCAGCAAGAAAAGCCTTCCATGTTTCAGCCGACGACCGCAACGAATCCCCGTTTTCACCAGCTCCGATGGGTGCGGGATTTATGACCAGCTTGTCACTCCCGAATGTCTGCTTGTCAAAAAAAATATTCGGACGCAGTCCCTGCGAACTATAGAGGTTCTTGGAAACGTACTTCGGATAGGACGCTACGTCGATGCCAAGATCTTCAACAACGCCCTTAGCGACTGCGCTGTACGGGGCCGGGCTTTCAATCGAGAAGGTCCCTCCGAATCCTAGAAGTTTGCGATCGCCAACCGTGAATTCATTGCGTTTTGCGTGGCCACCGAAATCGTCGTGGTTATCGAGAATCAGGACCCGCGCATTGGGATTTGCCTTGCGAAAAAAGTAAGCTGCGGAGAGCCCGCTGATTCCTCCGCCCACAACGATAAGGTCAAAATTCTCGCCGGTGTCGGTTGCCGTTCCCGCTTTTTGCCAGAAGTCGCCATCACGTATGCTATGTGCAACTTCGAACGATCCCACGTGGCTGCCGCGCAATCCGTTCAGCGTTGGAGGGTAATAGTTGGGCGATTTCTCCGGGTCAAGATCATGCTGCAGCGCCGCCGCCAAATGCGGGGGCAGCATCGCCATCCCAGAAGTGACGGCGATCCCATTCAGGAAGTCGCGCCGCGTGATATTGCGATGCATTCCCAAATCTTTATCGTTCGAGTCTGCCATTGGTCCCCTTTGAATGCCTTATGGATTATTGGACGCGTCGGGCAGGCTTTATGGTTGAGTGTCTTCGTCAGATTTCTTGACGGCAGCTTCGGCGGCCTGGAAGCCCATCTTGCTGTGGGTCCCATCGCAGAACGGTTTGTTGACAGAACCACCGCAACGGCAGAGCGAGAACGCGGGCTTGCCGGTCAGATCGTATTTATTTCCGTCAGCATCCACCAGTTCAACTGAACCTTCCGGGGCTTCGACGCGATAAGGACCGTTTTTCCTGACAGTAATTTTGACCGCCGCCATGCTTCCTCCAATGGAATGAGATCAACCAAGAAAGATACCAGCTTGTACAGAAGATCTGCCACTCGAAGGGGAACGATTTAGGCCACTTTGGCGGTTTGGTTGACTACGCTGCGGTACAGCTGAATGTAATTGCTAGTCATGCGATTCGCGTTGTAACATTCGCGGGCGCGATTAAACGACCGATTCGCAAAACTGCGACGCAACTCCGGATCCTGGTTAAGGATGCGCACCGCTTCGCTGAGGCTGTCAGCATCATTGGTGCGGAAATAGACGGCAGCCGGGCCCCAGATCTCGCGCAGCGAAGGAATGTCATTCAGGATAAGCGCGCAACGCGAGAGCGCGGCCTCAACAATGGTCATGCCGGTCGGCTCGTAACGGGCAGCCGAAACGTACATCGAAGCGCGGCTGTAGAGCAAACGCAACTGCGACTCTGAACGCGGACCCCGCAGCACAACCCCTTCATGTCCATCGTCGAATCCGACGTCGGTGCGAAACACCGTCTCGGCGGAGTGCGCCGGCTGTTTGGCATCCACTACGCAAACCGGCACCGGATGCGACCTTTCGGCAAGGAGATTCACTTGCGACGCAGGATCAAGAATTCTTCCGATCGCCAACACGGCATCGTTTTTTGTCACGTAGGGATTGAAGTGAATCGGATTTCTTCCGTGATTTATGACAACGCCGTGCATCGAGGCGGAATAGCTGGCACGCACCGCCTCGAGCATCCAGTCGCTACCCGCGACGACGGCTGATGCTTCCGACAGGCCTTGGGTTGTTGCGTGGCGATACCAACGCATCCACGGGCTCTCCTTTGGCCCATGGCCGTGCACCGACTTCCACCAGGTGATCAAGTCGCCGTGGGCCACAACTATGCGAGGGAGCGATATTGGCAACGCGCCGTAACAGAGATGGTTGGAATGAAAAAAATCCGGCTTGATATCGGCGGCGACCGCGCAAAGATAATCCGACGCATCGGCAAAATCCTGCTGGCCTTCGTGCATCCAGTCAAGGCGAAATGCGGTCGGCCGATATTCGAGGCCGCGCAATCGCTCCATCCATGCGGTCTGCTCGGGGAGGGGAATTTCGCCAAAACTTACCAGCGTGACGCGAAAACCGCGTCCGATAAGGCCTGAGATCAATTCCCGCGTGTACGTCCAGATGTTGCCGTTCAAAGTGTCGGACGTCATCAGGACGTGCATGGGAACCCCGCCTCATTTTATTGGATGCAGATTTTTTAACCAGCCTTTAATTAGGAAAACAATTGCTCAGTTTCTGCGAATCTCTGCACATCCGATACAATCAGCCCATGTTACGATTGATGTGCATCACCGCGCATCCAGACGATGAAGCTGGCGGCTTCGGAGGCACGCTGCTTGGGTACGCGGAGCGCGGTGTGGAGACCAGCGTGGTTTGCCTTACGCCCGGCCAGGCCGCGACCAACCGCGGCGAGGCGAGGAGTGATCAGGAGCTGGCCGAACTTCGCAGAGAGGAATTCGCGGGATCATGCAAGATTCTAAAAGTTTCCAAGCCAATTCTTCTCCATTATCCGGATGGGCAATTGTACCGGCAGGAACTTAATCGGGTCGTGTATGAACTGACCATGCGAATCCGCGAGTTCCGCCCTCAAGTCGTTATCACATTCGGTGGCGAGGGCGGAGTGACTGGGCACCCCGATCATTCGATGGCAGGAATTTTCGCGACGCTTGCTTTTCATTGGGCGGGCCGTCCCAATCGCTACGCCGACCAACTCAAGCACGGTTTAGGTCCGCACCGGGCGCAAAAGCTGTACTACGGGACAGCCGACTTCGCACTGCCGAACCGTCCGCCGATCACCTTTACGCCGCAGACCGCGGTGATCGATATCAAAAAATATCTGGAGACAAAGATTGCGGCCTTCAAGGCGCACAAAACGCAGGCGCCTCTGTGGCCGCTGTTTGAAGAAAATGCCCGCCGTCGCGCTCAAAGCGAACTCTACCACTTAGCTGCTTCGGTCAGCGCCGGCGAATTGCACGCAGAAACAGATTTGTTTGCGGACGTCAAAGACGGTGCCTAGCCCTCATCGCCTGTCCTAAAAAGCGAAACACAAGGACACAAAGTCACGCGAAGGAACATCTTTCAGTGTGCCCGGATAATTTCGGTCATAGTATCCGGCTTCGATTCCTCCCGCACGAGGTGCGGATACTTTTCCCCGCCGTGGTAATCGAGGACGAAAGTCCGGAAGTAGTCTGTGTTTTCGATCAACAGCTGTAATGGTTGGGAAGTATTCTTTCCCTCGTAAAGCGCATCGCGGAAGACTTGGGACGTGAAGCGGCGTCCGTTTACCGCCAGGACTTTCATCCCTGGTCCTATCCCGGCGTGGGCTGCATCCATGCCTTCGATTGTGTCCTCGATGTCCCCATTTTCTTTAATGATCAGCCCTACGGAAAATGCGGCGTTGAGCGTGCGATGATCCTCTTCCCACGCGCGCATCATCGCTGAGCGGGATTCGTCGTAAGCAATTTTCCATCCCGTGGCTTCCACGCCACCCAGCGGAGCCCCGGGACCATGACTACTCAAACGCTCGTTCCAGAAGCCGCGCCAGTCGTACGGCGCGATTTGATTCAGCGTATTCACTACATCATCAAAGGTATAAGTCTTCACCATGGGGGGAGTGCTGGGCGCTCCATGGAACAATTTGCAGAAATCGTCCATCGATTTTTTCCCGCTGGTCTGTTGACGAATAATGCTGTCCGCCCACAACCAGTCCAGTTCGCCCTCATCGTAATAATCAACGCTGCGGCGCCAGGATTCCCACTCTTTCGGTGTGTAATACAGCAGTGCAGCGGCATCGGCGGTGTCTTGCAAACTCCGCCAGGTCCTACCTGGACGATGGTCCAGCATCGCCGCTGACCACGCCAACTCGTCGCGATATTCCTGCGGCGTCCACAATCCACTACGCGCGGTAAGCACGTCGCCCAGGTACTCAGTCAAGCCCTCATAAACCCAGAGCAAATCATCTTGCATGGTCTGCTCGTAATCAGAAGTGGTCAAGTCAGCCGGCCGCCGGTATTTACCATTCCACGAGTGGACGTACTCATGCGGCAGCAGACCGGCATGCAAAGACCTGAG
>Ga0157372_10005561_pt1 | contig 13400 bp, 10 predicted proteins | sample C55metaG_FD_115307 | JGI IMG/M metagenome (GOLD analysis project Ga0157372, IMG submission 115307) | Corn rhizosphere microbial communities from Kellogg Biological Station, Michigan, USA - C5-5 metaG | ecosystem: Host-associated > Plants > Roots > Rhizosphere > Soil | place: USA: Michigan... | reverse complement strand
TCGGCAACATCGCCGATACTGTATAAGGCCATAATGTCCTCAAATATTGCGACCTGCATAAAAACACCTTAACCGTCGGGGCTGCCTTGTACAATCTTTATTTTATTGTACAACTTGAGTTTTATCCCGGTTTTCGGTTAATTCTCAAATAAGAGATTTTTTTCTCATATTTGAAAGGGGCATTATGTCAGCAACTGAAACGAATAACCGGCTGGCGCTGCGGCTTGCTGAACTTCGCGAACAGCAGGGCTGGTCGCTGGATACACTCGCTCAGGCTACAGGCATCAGCCGGGCCTCATTGTCGCGCATTGAGCGCGCTGAGACCAGTCCTACCGCGGCATTACTCAACCGGTTATGTCATGCTTATGGCGTGACAATGTCACGTCTTCTGGAGGAGGTTGAAGATGAGACGGTGCTGCTGATAAAAGCTGACCAGCAAACCTGCTGGCACGATCCCGACAGCGGTTTTCAGCGTCGTACCCTTTCTCCTCCTGCAAGGCAGTTTAAAACAGAATTGATTGAAGGGGTACTCCCGCCAGGCGCACATATTCACTATGACATGCCACCCCTGTCCGGGCTTGAGCAGCATATCTGGTTGCAGAAGGGCGGCTTAACGATCGTCATGGCAGATCAGCGCTGGACGCTGGCCGCCGGCGATTGCCTGCGTTTTCACCTGACGGGACGATCTGCGTTCAGCGCCGATGCGCAGGCGGGCGCCCGTTATATTCTGGCGGTATGCAAACCATGATAACGTTCTCTCAGCTTACTGCTGTCAGCGCAGCACACGCGCTCGCGCCGTTAAGCGATCTGCTGCAGGCCTGTGTGGCGGACGGCGCCAGCGTGGGCTTCACCGATGCCCGCGATCGGCAGGCGATAGAGCGCTTCTGGCAGGCGAGAATCGCGACATTATCCGGCGGGAGTGATGACCTGCTGGTGGCATGGCAGGAGCAGATCCCGGTAGCAACCGTGACGCTGAGCAGCTGCACGATGCCTAACGGTTACCATCGGGCAGAAATCAGCAAGCTGCTGGTACACCCGCAGCAGCGACGGCAGGGCATCGCGCGTCAGCTGATGCTGCGGGCAGAGGCACGGGCACGGACGCGGGAAAAAACGCTGCTGGTGCTGGACACCCGCAGCGGGGATGTGGCCAGCCAGCTTTATCTCTCCCTGGGCTGGCAGATCGCCGGCGCTATTCCGCACTATGCCTGCTCAACGGAAGTGGTCATGGAGGCGACCACCCTGATGTATAAGCTGCTGTAACAGGAAGCGGGTACGAAAAATCACCCGCTGAGGCTGACGCTGTCAGATTACTGTGTAAAAATACAGGCCGGATTAACTCAACAGTAATAATTATGGCTCTGACAGCAGCAATTAAAAGCCAGATCGCGCAATGGTATAAAGCGCTGCAGCAGCAGGTTCCTGACTTTATCCCGCGCGCGCCGCAGCGCCAGATGATTGCCGAAGTGGCAAAAAGTCTGGCCGGCGATGAGGGGCGCCATCTGGCTATTGAAGCCCCTACTGGCGTAGGTAAAACGCTCTCTTATCTGATCCCCGGCATTGCGGTAAGCCGTGCCGATGACAAACGGCTGGTTATCAGCACGGCCAACGTAGCGCTGCAGGATCAGATTTTCACCAAAGATCTCCCGCTGCTGAAAAAGATCATCCCCGATCTTACCTTTACGGCAGCCTTTGGCCGCAGACGCTATGTGTGTCCGCGTAATCTGGCCGCCCTGGCCGCCAGCGACGATCAGCAGGGCGATCTGCTGTTTTATCTGGATGAAGAGGCGGTGACCGGCTCAAAGGAGGAGCAGACAATCTGTTCCCGGCTGGAGAAAGATCTCAGCCGTCATCAGTGGGATGGCCTGCGCGATCACGCTGAGAAAGCGATTGATGACAGCCTGTGGCAGCGCCTCTCGACCGATAAAGCCAACTGTCTTGCTCACCACTGCCGCTGGTATCGCGAATGCCCCTTTTTTGTCGCCCGGCGCGAGATTGAGCAGGCTGACGTCGTCGTCGCAAACCATGCGCTGGTAATGGCAGCTATGGAGAACGAGTCAGTGCTGCCACCGGCAAAGCACCTGATGCTGGTACTGGATGAAGGGCACCATCTGCCGGAGGTCGCGCGTGACGCACTGGAGATGAGCGCGGAGATCACACCAGGCTGGAGCGGGCTGCAGCTCGATCTCTTCATACGGCTGGTGGAAACGATCATGGCGCAGTTCCGGCCTAAATCGCCGCCGCCGCTGACGAATCCTGAACGGCTGAAACAGCACTGCGAAGAGATGCGTGAGCTGCTGCAGACATTGAGTCAGGCGCTGAATCCGCTGCTGCCACCCGATAATCAGCCGGGTGAGTTTCGTTTTGTGCTGGGCGAGCTGCCGGAAGCGCTGCTGACGCTCTGTACCCGGCTGTTTAAGCTGAGCGATGCGCTGCGCGGCCTGAGTGAAGGGCTGCTGAACGAACTGGGCGAGCAGACCGGCAAAGCGGATATCATGCGCCTGCATAAAGCGATTCTGCAGCTGAACCGTCACTTCGGCTGGTTTGAAGCCATCAGCAAACTGTGGCGGCTGGCCGCAATGGAAAAGGCCTCTAACGCGCCGGTCTCTAAATGGGTGACGCGTGAACTGCGCGAGGGGCAGGCGCACCTGCTGTTTCACTGCGCCGGCATCCGCGTCAGCGACCAGCTTGAGAAACTGCTGTGGCGCAAAATTCCGCATGTGGTCGTGACATCAGCCACGCTGCGTTCGCTCAGCAGCTTCAGCCGCCTGCAGGAAATGTCAGGGCTGAGTGAGAAAGCGGGCGATCGTTTTGTGGCGCTGGATTCCCCCTTCAATCATGTCGATCAGGGCAAGCTGGTGATCCCGCAAATGCGCTACGAGCCGCTGCTGGCAAATGAAGCTGAGCACATCGCCGAGATGGCGCGCTTTTTCCGCCAGCAGATGGCAGAAGGCGAACATAAAGGCGTGCTGGTGTTGTTTGCCAGCGGACGGGCGATGCAGCAGTTTGTTGCGCAGCTGCCGGAGCTGCGTCTCACGATGCTGGTGCAGGGCGATCAGCCGCGCTCCAGGCTCGTCACGCTGCATCGTGAACGCGTGACAGCAGGAAGCAGCAGCATTCTGGTGGGTCTGCAGTCGTTTGCTGAAGGGCTCGATCTCAAAGGCGATCTGCTGTCACAGGTGCATATTCACAAAATCGCTTTCCCGCCGGTAGACAGTCCGGTAATTTTGACCGAAGGCGAGTGGCTGAAAAGCCTGCGCCGCTATCCGTTTGAAGTCCAGAGTCTGCCCAGCGCCTCGTTTACGCTGATACAGCAGGTCGGGCGCCTGATCCGCAGCCATCAGTGCTTTGGTGAAATTGTGATTTACGATCGCCGTCTGCTCAGTAAAAGCTATGGCAGCCGGCTGCTGGCGGCGCTGCCGGTATTTCCGATTGAGCAGCCTGCGGTGCCGGAAGAGAAAAAAAGCGCCAGGCGCAAAAGAAAAGCCTGAGTAGCCGCGCTGAGCGGGTACTCGTTCCGGCCGCCGCACTGCGGCGCGCCCAGAGAGCAGGAAGCGTAATATGGAACTGAATAAAATAATTAAAGAGATCGGGCGCGGTAAAAACCACGCGCGCGATATCGATTTCGACAGTGCGGTGGCGCTTTACAGCGCCATGCTGGCAGAGGAGGTGCCGGAGCTGGAGCTGGGCGCCATCCTGATTGCGTTGCGGATTAAAGGCGAAGGCGAAGCCGAAATGCGTGGCTTCTACCACGCTATGCAGCAGCGTATGCTGCGGCTGCAGGCGCCGGCTGGCCGGCCCATGCCGATTGTGATCCCCAGCTACAACGGCGCACGCCGTCAGGGCAATCTGACGCCGCTGCTGGCGCGGCTGCTGGTAAAACTGGGTTTTCCGGTGCTGCTGCACGGTATCAGCGAAGACGCCACGCGCGTAACCAGTGAAGCGGTGCTCGCTGCGTCAGGCATCGCTGCGGTAACCAGCGCCGCGCAGGCGCAGGCGGCGCTGGATCGCGGTGAGCTGGCGTTTATCACCATCGATACGCTCTGTCCGCCCATGGCCAGACAGCTGGCGCTGCGCTGGCGGATGGGCGTGCGTAACAGTGCGCACACGCTGGCAAAGCTGGCCACGCCGTTTGAAGAACGCGCCGCGCTGCGTCTTGCCAGCGTGTCGCACCCTGAATATGTGCCGCGCGTCGGCGCGTTTTTCCAGGCGATAGACGCGCCCGCTATTTTGCTTAACGGCACGGAAGGCGAAGTGTATGCCAGTCCGCTACGCTGTCCGGCGATCAACTACATCGCTGGCGCAGCGGGTGAGGCGCAAATCTGGGTTGAGCGGCAGCCGGAGCGTGTGGAAGCGCTGCCGGAGAACAAACAGGCTGAAGCGACCGCGCGCTGGAGTGATGAGGTGCTGAACGGCACGCGTGCCGTGCCGCAGTCGCTGCGGCTGCAGCTCGCCTGCTGCCTGGTGGCAACGGGTGAAGCGGCAACGCTGTCTGAGGCTGAAATCCGGCTGCAGCAGGCGGGAATGTAAACGCGAGAGCAGGCCGTTCTGCGCACCCGGTTTACCGGGCCAAAACGGCCCTCAGCGTTTTGCCAGTACGCGCTCTGCCAGCTTCTGCCAGAAGGTAATCCCCACCGGCAGCAGCGCATCATTGAAGTCGTAGCTGGCGTTATGCAGCGGCGCAGAAGGCACTTCGCCGTCAGCGCCCAGCCAGAAGTAGGCGCCCGGACAGGCTTCCAGCATACAGGCGAAATCTTCGGACGCCATTGACGGGCTGCACGCCCATTTTACCTGCGCGTCACCCAGTATCTGCTCTGCCACCTCGCGCACCTGCTGTGCCGGGGCAGGGTGATTCGCAGTCACCGGATAGCCGGGATACCAGTGAATGTCGCCGCTGACGCCAAACGGACGCGGCAGTGCGGTCACAAACTCTTCGATCAATCCGCGCACCCGATCGCGCACCTCCGGCTGCAGGCAGCGTACCGTGCCGCGCAGGGTGATCTGCTCCGGAATGACGTTAATCGCCTCGCCGCCATGGATCTGCGTCACGCTCACCACGGCGGATGCCAGCGGTGACAGACGGCGTGAAGGGATGGTCTGCAGCGCCAGCACCAGCTCAGCCGCCACGACCATCGGGTCCGCGCCGCTTTCCGGCATGGCCGCATGACAGCTGCGGCCGGAAAGGGTGATTTCAAAGGAATCGAGCGACGCCATCATCGCCCCCGGATTCACTGCCAGCGTGCCGAGCGGCAGGCCGGGCCAGTTGTGCATCGCATAGACGGCATCCATAGGGAAGCGCGAGAACAGGCCTTCCTCTACCATGCGGCGTGCGCCGCCGAGGTTCTCTTCGGCGGGCTGAAACAGAAAGTGAATGGTGCCGCTGAAATCACGCGTGGCAGCGAGCTGACAGGCGGCAGCCAGCAGCATGGCGGTATGACCGTCGTGACCGCAGGCGTGCATCACGCCAGGCCGGGTCGATTTCCACGGCGCGCTGCCTTTTTCCGTGATCGGCAGCGCATCCATATCAGCGCGCAGACCAATCACCGGACCCGGACCATTTTCCAGCGTACCAATGACGCCGGTGCCGGCCACGCCGCGAAATACCTGAAGCCCGGCCTCCTCCAGTACCCGGGCGACCAGCTCGCTGGTCTGCTGCTCCTGATAACCCAGCTCAGGGTGTTGATGTAACTGATGACGCCAGGTAAGGGCATTTTCCAGCAGAAGAGCAGGCAGACTCATAACAGAGGGCTCCAGTCGCAGCGCGCGCCAGCGCGGGGGGTAAGTCATCACTGTAGTGATATGTCGCCGGAGCGTCTATCGCTAAACGGAATAATTTGGCTATAGAATATACCTTTATGGAATATAACATCCTGACCAGCCGCGGACACGCGTCCATGCGCGCCAGGTCATCAGGTCGTCAGGTCAGCATCGGCAAATTCAGCCCGTGCCGCACGGCACACGCCTGCGCCTGCTCGTAGCCGGCATCAGCATGCCGCATCACACCGGTGGCCGGGTCGTTCCACAGGACGCGCGCCAGCCGCGCATCCGCTTCAGGCGTACCGTCACAGACAATCACGACGCCGGCATGCTGTGAAAAACCCATGCCGACGCCGCCGCCATGATGCAGGCTGACCCAGGTGGCGCCGCCAGCCGTGTTCAGCAGGGCGTTAAGCAGCGGCCAGTCGGATACGGCATCCGAGCCGTCGCGCATCGCTTCTGTTTCGCGATTAGGAGACGCCACCGAACCGCAGTCGAGATGATCGCGGCCAATCACTACCGGCGCTTTCAGCTCGCCATTGCGCACCATCTCGTTGAACGCCAGCGCAGCCAGATGGCGCTCGCCCAGTCCCAGCCAGCAGATACGGGCCGGCAGACCCTGAAAGGCGATACGCGCCTGCGCCATGTCGAGCCAGCGATGCAGATTGAGGTTATCCGGAAACAGCGCTTTTAATTTCGCGTCTGTTTTATAGATATCCTCAGGATCGCCCGAGAGCGCCACCCAGCGGAACGGGCCTTTGCCCTCGCAGAACAGCGGACGGATGTAAGCGGGGACAAAGCCCGGAAAGTCAAAGGCGTTGCTGACGCCCTCATCCAGAGCCACCTGGCGAATGTTATTGCCGTAGTCCACGGTCGGTACGCCCATATGGTGAAACTCAAGCATGGCCCGGACGTGTACCGCCATAGAGGTGCGCGCCGCCTGTTCAACTGCTTTCGGATTGCGCTGGCGTTCCGCCTGCCAGCGTGCCACATCCCAGCCCTGCGGCAGATAGCCATTTACCGGATCGTGCGCAGAGGTCTGATCGGTCACGATATCGGGTCGCATGCCGCCGGCGCGGGCGCGGTTTACCAGCTCCGGCAGGATCTCTGCCGCGTTGCCCAGCAGGCCGACAGAGATCGCCTCTTTTGCCGCAGTCGCCTGTTCAATCAGCGCCAGCGCCTCATCCAGCGTGCGCGCTTTGTGATCGAGATAGCGGGTGCGCAGGCGAAAATCGATGCGCGACTCCTGACACTCAATCGCCAGGACGCAGGCCCCTGCCAGCACGCCGGCCAGCGGCTGGGCGCCGCCCATGCCGCCGAGGCCCGCGGTGAGGATCCAGCGGCCGGCAAGATCGCCGTGATAGTGCTGTCGTCCCGCTTCAGCAAAGGTCTCAAACGTTCCCTGCACAATGCCCTGAGCACCGATGTAGATCCATGAGCCGGCGGTCATCTGGCCATACATCATCAGGCCGGCGCGATCCAGCTCATGAAAATGATCCCAGTTCGCCCAGTGCGGTACAAGGTTGGAGTTAGCCAGCAGCACGCGCGGTGCATCGGCATGAGTGCGAAACACGCCCACCGGTTTGCCGGACTGGATCAGCAGCGTCTCATCCGGCTGCAGCAGGCGCAGTGAGCGCAGGATCTGCTCAAAACAGGGCCAGTTACGTGCGGCCTTGCCGATCCCGCCGTAGACCACCAGATCGTCCGGACGCTCGGCGACATCAGGATCAAGGTTATTCTGGATCATGCGCCAGGCGGCTTCGATAAGCCAGTTAGCGCAGTGCAGTTCACTTCCGTGCGGGGCACGGATTTCGCGGGCCACGGCCTGCGTCAGGGTATCGCTCATGATCGGTTCCTTAGTGCTGGTTCTGGCGCTGGCTCGGCAGCAACGTTTTTAGCGCCTCAGGCCACTGTGCGTCAGCGGCCCACAGACGCATCGCCTCAATATCGGGTGCCAGCAGGCGGTCGCTGGCAAGAAATGCCACCCTGGTGCGGATGCGCTGCATCTCCTGTTCAAGTACGGCTGAACTCTGCAGCGGCCGGTGAAACTCAATGCCCTGAGCGGCCGCCATCGCTTCAATGCCGACCACCGCCGCGGTGTTAAAACACATCTCTCCGAGACGGCGTGCTGCATAGGTGGCCATAGAGACGTGATCTTCCTGATTAGCCGACGTAGGCAGACTGTCTACGCTGCCGGGGTGCGCCAGCGACTTGTTTTCTGACGCCAGCGCGGCAGCGGTCACCTGGGCAATCATAAAGCCGGAGTTCACGCCGCCATCCTGTACCAGAAAAGGCGGCAGGCCGGAGAGGCCGCTGTCCAGCAGCAGCGCCAGACGGCGCTCAGAGATAGCCCCTATTTCGGCCACGGCGAGGGCAATAATGTCAGCAGCAAACGCCACCGGCTCGGCGTGGAAGTTGCCGCCGGAGATCACCTCACCGCTGTCGCTGAAAACCAGCGGGTTATCAGAAGCGGCATTAGCCTCAATCTGCAGCACGCGCGCGGCGTGGCTGAGATTGTCAAGGCAGGCGCCCATGACCTGCGGCACGCAGCGAATGGAATAGGGATCCTGAACGCGTCCGCAATGGGTATGCGACTGCAGGATCCCGCTGCCGGTAAGCAGCGAGCTGACGGCGGCGGCAACAGCGATCTGGCCAGGCTGGCCGCGCGCCTGATGGATACGCGCATCATAAGGTTTAACGGAGCCTTTGATCGCTTCCAGCGAGAGCGCGCCCGCCATCAGCGCGGCAGAGAAAATATTTTCCGCTTCAAACAGGCCGCGCAGCGCCAGGGCCGCAGAAACCTGGGTGCCGTTCAGCAGCGCCAGTCCCTCTTTCGGCCCGAGCACAATTGGCGTCAGACCGGCGCGCGCCAGGCCTTCCGCTGCCGGCAGGCGTTCGCCTGCAATGCGCACCTCACCTTCACCCAGCAGCATCAGCGACAGGTGCGCCAGCGGCGCCAGATCGCCGGACGCGCCCACTGAGCCTTTCGCCGGAATACAGGGCATAACCCCGGCGTTAAACAGCGCCAGCAGGGCGTCCACCAGCTCAATGCGTACACCGGAATGGCCGCGCGCCAGACTGATAATCTTGCTGGCGATCACCAGGCGCGTGACGTTATCCGGCAGCAGATCGCCCAGACCAACGCTGTGCGACAGCACCAGATTACGCTGCAGCTCAGCCAGGCGGGCGGCAGGGATTTGCGTCTGTGCCAGCTTGCCAAAGCCGGTATTGATGCCATACACCACGCTGCCGGACGCGACGATCTCTTTGACGGTTGTATAGGCGCGGTGCACAGCACTGCGCGCCGCGGGCGTCAGCTGTAACGTCACCGGCTGCTGATAGATAGTACGCAGGGTTGCGAGATCCACCTCGCCGGGTTCCAGGCAGATTTCCTGCAGTGCATGCGACATGATCTACTCCTGTATATACAAGTAAGTGGCAGGCGCAGTAATACGCCGTAACGCCGGGCGTTATAGAACTCGCCTGCAGTAAGCCGAGTGAAGCACAGGTACGTTATTCCTGTCTATACAAGCAGCAAACGCTATGCCAGTTTCCCTGTAATTTGTGAAATGTGCCGCACTGCAGGTGAGCAGGTCAGGGAGTCAATCTGCTGCACGCTAAAGCAGCAGCCTCTGCACCCGACGTGACCGGACTGCACCACTGCATGTCTATACATCTGCCCGCCGGACCAGTAAACTTTCCTTCTCAGAGCAGAAAGGAACAGCAGATGACCGAGCAAACGGCACTGGCGCAGTTAGCCGCCGCCATGGGCGATGAACCGGCACCGATTTACCAGCGCGTCAAGCAGGCGATTATCAGCCAGATCCGTGCCGGAGAGTGGAAAGCCAGGCAGCGCGTACCCTCAGAGAGCGAGCTGGTCAGCGAGCTGGGCGTCAGCCGGATGACCATCAACCGCGCGCTGCGTGAACTCACCGCTGAAGGTTATCTGCTGCGTATGCAGGGTGTGGGTACGTTTGTCGCAGAGATGAAGGGCTACACGGCAATGCTGGAAGTGCATAACATTGCGGATGAGATTGCGCAGCGCGGTCATCAGCATCGCTGCCAGATCCTGACGCTGGCGCAGGGGCGGGCAGATCCGGAGCAGGCGGCGCTGCTGGGTATGCGCACCGGCCAGCCGCTGTTTCATTCGCTGATGGTGCACTATGAAAACGACCTGCCGGTGCAGCTGGAAGATCGTCTGGTGAACCCGCAGATGGCGCCTGACTATCTGCAACAGGATTACCATAGCGTCACCCCCTATACCTATCTGATGCGGGTCGCGCCGCTGACCGCCGGCGAGCATATTGTTGAAGCGGTACTGCCCGATTTGCGCCAGCGCAGGCATCTGGCGCTGGAGGAGCATGAACCCTGTTTATTGATCCGGCGTCAGACATGGAGCGACAGTAAGATCGTGACCTATGCGCGGCTGCTCTATCCCGGCTCACGCTATAAGCTGCTGGGACGTTTTAAAGGGCACGGCTGAGCCGGCACCAGAGCAGCAGGGCATCGCAGCTCTGCGGTGTCAGCGTCAGTGGCTCATCCAGCCACCAGATCCCCTGCGCCGGCTGCAGCATGTCACCTGAGGCGCACTGCCACGCGCCGGATAACACATATGCCACGCCGTGCAGGCTCTGCTGCGGTGAGTCCTGCACGATGCTGACATCCGCCCGCCAGCTGTCGCGACGGGCCATGATATTAAAATCGCTGCAGCGGCCGTGCACGGTCGCCTGTACCGCGGCGTCTCCGGCAAATCGCCACGGCTGGTGTCTCTGCAGCCGGTGCGCCTGCTGGCCGCTCTGCAGCAGCGGGCTGTCGCCCTGCAGCAGGGTGATCACCCGATCCACGCCAGGAAACAGCGAAAAAGGGCCGCTGGCGTCAAGCGTGGCGATGCTGGCCCGCCAGCCAAAATCCGCCGCGCCGGGCGGAAAGCTGACAATTTCGCGCGTCTCGCCGCCGCCGTTGCGCCAGCGGCTGACCGGCAGCGCGTCGTAGCGGAAGCGGTGCATCACTGCAGCGCCCGCAGCGCGGCGGCGGCGCGGACTGCCGCCTGCGCCTCCTCTGCGTGCTGACCGTCAGCGATCACCTGCCGGCCGGCAACAAAGGTATCCCGGATCCCGCTGCGCGCGCCGGCAAACAGCCAGCGGTTGAGCAGGGCGTCGGAGGGAGTCACGCTGAGCAGAGGGTCGTCGCGCAGTACCAGCCAGTCAGCGCGCAGGCCGGGTGCCAGCACGCCGCTGCGAATGCCGCATGCCTGAGCGCCCCCGGCAGCAGCCTGCTGCCACAGCAGATCGCCTACCGACGGCTGCTGCGGCAGCGCAAGGCGGTTGCGTCGCCTGTCGCGCAGCCGCTGCCCGTACTCCAGCCAGCGCAGCTCCTCCCGGGCGCTGACCGAGACGTGACTGTCCGATCCGATCCCCCAGCGCCCGCCCTGTGCAATATAGGCACTCGCCGGAAAAATACCGTCGCCGAGGTTGGCTTCGGTCGTCGGGCATAACCCCGCGACCGCCCCGCTGGCGGCAAGCTGCTGCAGCTCGTTCTCATCCGGATGGGTGGCGTGGATCAGGCACCAGCGTGCATCAACGCTGAAGCGGCGCAGCAGCCAGGCGATCGGACGCTCGCCGCTCCACGCCAGACTGTCGCTGACCTCTTTTTCCTGCTCGGCAATATGGATATGCACCGGCAGATCGCGCGGCGCGGCGGCCAGCACCTCGTGCATCTGCACTTCGCTTACCGCGCGCAGCGAATGAAAGCAGATGCCGTAGTTCAGCAGCGGGTTATCTGCACAGGCGGCAGCCACGCGCTGCAGCTGTTGCAGGTAAGCACCGGTCTGCTGGATAAAACGGCGCTGTCCGGCACTGGCAGGCTGTGCGCCAAAACCGCTGTAGCTGTAAAGCACCGGCAGCAGCGTCTGGCCGATACCGGTGCGCTCTGCGGCCAGCATTACCTGCTGCAGCATGGCATCATCAGGGTAGGGCTGGCCCTGCGGATCGTGATGCAGATAGTGAAACTCAGCGACCTGGCTGTAGCCGCCTTTCAGCAACTCTATATAGAGCCAGGTGGCGATGTCGCCTACCTGCTGTGGCGTCAGCCGCGCCACCATGCGATACATCAGATCGCGCCAGGTCCAGAAGCTATCCTGCGGATCGCCCGCAACCTCGGCCAGCCCGGCCATCGCACGCTGAAACGCATGCGAGTGCAGGTTGCTCATGGCGGGAATGACGGCCCCCGCCAGCGGTATCGCAGCGCCTGGCGTACTGTCTGGCGTAACGCGGGTGATAAAACCGGCATCGCTGACCTCCAGCGTAACGTGGTGGTGCCAGCCATCTGCCAGCCGGGCGCGCGGGGCAAAATAGGTGGTCATGGTTGATCCTTCAGGCAGGAAAGTTGTATATACATATACATACTTTAGCAGGACGTGTAAATCGTCCGCACGCGGGGAACCGGACATGAATAACGCGAAGCAGATCGACAGCCTGTGGCTGGGCGCAGATATCGTTACGCTGCGTGACGGACGCTATAACATCATTCCCGATGGTGCGCTGGCCGTGGATAACGGCGGTCTGGTATGGGTCGGACCGCGCAGTGAACTGCCGGCGTTCGCGCCGCGTCAGCGGCATACGTTCAGCGGCGGCATCATTACGCCGGGGCTGGTGGATTGCCATACGCATCTGCTGTTCGCCGGCGATCGCAGCGCGGAATTTGAGCAGCGTCTCAACGGGGTCAGTTATGCAGAGATTGCCGCGCAGGGCGGCGGCATTCTTGCCACGGTACGCGCCACGCGGTCCGCGTCACAGGAGGCGCTGGTGGCGTCAGCGCGGGCGCGGCTGGCCCATCTGCTGGCGGAGGGGGTGACCACGGTAGAAATTAAATCAGGGTACGGTCTGGATGAAGAGAGCGAGCTGAAAATGCTGCGCGCCATACGCCAGCTGGCAGCCGGCGTGCCGGCTGATGTCATCGCAACCTGTCTGGCCGCGCATGCGATCCCGCCGGCGTTCCGTGATAACCCGCAGGGCTGGATCGATATCATCTGCCAGCGGCTGCTGCCGCAGGTAAAAGAGGAAAATCTGGCGGATGCGGTGGATGCATTCTGCGAACATCTGGCGCTGTCGCCTGCGCAGGTCAGCACAGTGTTTGATGCGGCGCGCGCGCTGGATCTGCCGGTAAAACTGCACGCTGAACAGCTCTCGGCGCAGGGCGGGGCGGCGCTGGCCGCACGCTACGGCGCGCTCTCCGCTGACCATCTGGAGTACGCCAGCGAAGAGGATGTCCGTGCGATGGCAGAGCACGGTACCGTTGCGGTGCTGCTGCCGGGGGCGTTCTATCTGCTGCGCGAAACGCAGCGGCCGCCGGTCGCGCTATTCCGCCGCTACGGCGTACCGATGGCGCTCGCCAGCGACGCCAATCCGGGTACTTCACCCGCGCTTTCGCTGCGGCTGATGATGAACATGGGCTGCACGCTGTTTGGCATGACGCCGGAGGAGGCGCTGGCGGGGGTGACGCTGTGGGGCGCGAAAGCGCTGGGGCTGCAGCAGACGCACGGCTCACTGGAGGCGGGCAAAGTCGCCAGCTTTGTTCACTGGCCGCTGACGCGTCCGGGCGAGCTGGCTTACTGGCTGGGCGGCGAACTGCCGTGCCGGGTTATCTAT
>Ga0157372_10005556_pt1 | contig 13404 bp, 9 predicted proteins | sample C55metaG_FD_115307 | JGI IMG/M metagenome (GOLD analysis project Ga0157372, IMG submission 115307) | Corn rhizosphere microbial communities from Kellogg Biological Station, Michigan, USA - C5-5 metaG | ecosystem: Host-associated > Plants > Roots > Rhizosphere > Soil | place: USA: Michigan... | reverse complement strand
GCAAAGCTGCCCAGCGCCATCAGGTCCATGACGGCGATTTCGTTCTTCAGGCGAATGCGGTCGGCGCCCGCCACAGGCACACGCGCTTGCGTCAGTTTCCGGATGATCTCCGTTGCAAATGGCTCGCGGCGCGGCATCAGGATCATGATGTCGCCGGCTCGGATCGGCTGCTCATGGCCTGGCAGCCGGACCTTCTCGTCCAGCCATTTGCGAATGGTTCCGGCGATCTTCTCCGCCAGTTGCACCACGGGGCTAGTTTCGGATTCCACATCGACCGGCCGCCAGTAGTCCGGTTCCGCCGTTTTAATTGGCTTGATGGCAGGCCAGAATTCCACCCGGCCTTTCACGCTACTACGAAAGGCATGATGCTCAATAGGGTCGCCCAACGACGTCAGCCCCTCGCGCGCCGCCGGATCGGAGAACACCCCGTCCACGAACTGCAAAACCTCTGGCGCGGACCGGCGCGACGTTTGCAGCCGCACATCGGCAAAAGCGTCCTGTGCGCGCTGGAAGAAATAGCGGCGATTGATTTCGAATTCGTCGGGATCGGCGCCTTGGAAACTGAAGATGGACTGCTTTTGATCGCCAACCGCGAAAATGGTGCGCGGCGCGGAGAACAAGTCCCGCTTACCTTGGCCGGCAAAGAATTCTTCGCTCAGCTTACGCACGATCTGCCATTGTTCGGGGCTCGTGTCTTGAGCCTCGTCGATCAGTATGTGATCAAGGCCGCCGTCCAGCTTGTAAAGCACCCAAGCCGCCGCTTCGCTACGGTTGAGCAGCGCCAGCGTATCCGTAACCAGATCGTTGTAATCGAGAACGCCGCGCGCACGCTTTTCAGCACTATAACTATCACGCACGGCGTCGGCGAGTGTGAGCGCGGCATGAGCGAGGAGAGCCGCGCGTGCCGCACGGCAGCGCCGCTCTGCTGCGATGAAGCACTCGGCGAAACGGCTGATGTAGTCCGCAAGTACGGGCTGCGCCTCTGCCAATGCTTTGGTGACAAGCTTTTCCTTTGGATCACCATCCGCCTTGCAGAACGCATCGCGCAAAGTGCGAAAAGCATCGGTGCTGAACCCTCGCGTGGAGAACGCTGCCAGCTGGCGTGCAAAACCGCGATCCGTCTTGCTGCCCTCCGAGAGCCAGGCGACGACCGAGGCCAGCTGTTCCGCGGTGTTTTTCGCTTCCGCGCAAAATTCTTCAGCGATGTTCTCGACAGTATCGCCCTGATTGACATTATGTGCGCGCTCGGCGAGCCGCCGCAGAGCATCTTCGTCGTTCGGCAGCCCAGCAAACAACCGCTCCAGCTTTCGGCGGTCGTTACCGAGCGCGGCATCGAGAATCTGATACAGGCGGCTTTCGGTCGTTTCTGTAACAATGTGTGCGACCGCGGCGGCCAGCTGACTGTCGCCGGAGCCCGCGCGTTCCAGCACTTGCGCACGAGCGTCTGCGATGAGATCCCGCGCGGTCTGCTCGTCCAGCACGCGAAAAAACGGCGGGATGCCCGCTTCGACAGGAAATCGCCCCAGCAACCGTTCGCAGAAGGAGTGGATGGTCTGGATTTTAAGGCCGCCGGGCGCCTCAAGCGCCAAGGCGAACAACCGCCGTGCATGTTTCAGGCCTTCAGCCTCGGGTACAGGCGCGCCGATGTCTGCGATCGCTTTGCCGAGCCTGTTATCGTCGAACATTGCCCATTCGCCCAATTGCGAGAATAGGCGCGCCTGCATTTCGGCAGCGGCTGATTTCGTATAGGTGAGGCAGAGAATGCGCTCGGGCTTCGCACCGTCGAGTAGCAGACGTGTCACACGATTGGCTAGCGTGTGCGTTTTACCCGCGCCCGCGTTCGCGGACACCCATGCGGAGGCGCGCGGGTTAGCGGCGGCAAGCGCGTCGTTTGGACACGCGCTCATTCTTCAGCTTCCTCCCACCCGGCGAGTGCCCATTCCCGCACGCGCGAAAGGTGATCGTAATCGCCCGGCTGGTCCGCGCGGAATGGCATCACCCGCGGCAGATACGGCATATCGGGATTGCCGTAGTCGACAAGGCGTGTACGCAGATTCGCTTCTGCCTGAGCAATCAGTGGCGATACGTCCGGCGTGTGACGGATTTCCCCGGGCTCTGCACCACCCCCGAACCGGATGTAAATGAGTTCGGATGTTGCAAGCTTACCCGCATCGGCGAAGCCGCCCTCCGCGAGAATGAGTGCTTCCAGCGGCAGCTGTGGGCTGAGCAGCAGTTTCACCTGCTTTGGAGAAGGAAGCGCACCCGTCTTGTAGTCGATGATCGCTGCGGTCCCATCCCGCAGCACATCGATCCGGTCCGCGCGCCCTCGCAGGACGAATTCGCCTACCGGAGTTGCGAAGGCGCGTGTGCCGGCGATCTCCAGATGTGACTTTGCGATCTCTGCCCGGCGCAAACGTTCTTCGGCTACAAACCAGCGCGCCGCATTGATGAATCGCGGCTTCCAGAGCGCCAGCGCCGCTTTCGGCAAATTGCTCTGCGCGAAAATAGCATCGGCGACGGCGATAAGGTGTGCTTCGGCGCCATCCGGCATCCCGTTCTCGAATTTGCGCAAGAATTCTTCCAATGCGGCATGAATCGATCTGCCACGCTCTAGCGGACCGATCTCGGCATCCAATGGATCGAGCGGTTTCAGCCCCAACACATATTTTGCATAGATCGCATATGGATCGCGCAGCCAGGTTTCGATTTCAGTGACCGAGAGGCTGGCGGGCCGCTTCTCGACCGGAGGAGTCGGTCTCGGCCGCAGCAGGCGCTGCGGTGGCCCTGCGGGCTGATCGCGTGCAGCAGCAAACGCGGCATATGGAGTTTCGCTGGTGATCTCTTTGTCCAGCGACAATCCCTTTGTCAGCTGCTGCAGCCGCTGCAGCCAGCGGGAGGCAACTGTGGGTGCGCCATCGGCCTTCAGTGCGCGTGTCATCAGGACGCATGGCGAACACGCGAGCGTGGCAAAGTCGTGCGCCGACAAACCGATGCGCCGCTCGGGCGATTCCAGCCCAAGCTGTGCCCGCATAGGCCGGGACAGCCAGGGATCGGTACTCGCCGCGGCCGGCCAGGTGCCTTCGTTAAGCCCTCCCAGAATCAGGAAGTCGAAGGTCTGCAGCCGTGACTCGAGTGGCCCAAGAATGGAAAGCCGTGGGTGCTTGCCGTAGGCGGGCCGCACAGCTCGTTCTTCCGTGAGGGAGCGGAACAGCACAGGATATGAGTTTGTCTCAATATCCGGAAGATCGCCGCTCGCCTCTTCCAGCGCGCTAATGAGTTGCGCGGAGGCTTCGCCCGCCTGCTCGCGCCACAATCCATTACCAGTTTCACTGTTGGTGCGGGCAAGCGCTTCTGCATAAAACACATGTGCGTTCAGAAGATCTGGAAGACTGCCGGTGCGCTTTGCAAACGCGTCTTCCAGCGGCTGCAGAATATCCCGCAATGTCTTGAACCAACACGCAAGCTCCGCAATGCGGTTCACTCTTGCTTCGTTTTCGCGCTCATGCGCGCCGTGCAGCGCGGCCGCGATCGCCTGCTCTATTCCGGCAAGTCCCGGATTGGGCCTCGGCCCACGCAAGACCTCGCGATCAAGCTGTCGCACACGCCGGCGGAAATCGGCAGGCGCCTGTCCGGCCGCGGCAAAAGGATGTTTGAACAGCGCAAGCAGTGGTACCGGCGCGAAATTTTCTGCGGCTGCTTCGGCAAGCAGGCAGAGGAAGGTGCCGGGCGGCGTATTGGCGAGCGGAACACCCGCACTATCATCAATGTCGATGTTCCAGCGGCCCATTTCCGCGGCGACGCGTCGCGCGAGTTTTCGGTCGGGCGTGACCAAGGCTGCTGTTCGGCCCGGGAGCTCCAGCGCATGCCGAAGCATCAATGCGATCGCCGCCGCCTCCTCGCCCGGAGTCGCGGCTTCGATCAGCGATAATCCCTTGAGTCCTTGTGCGATATCTCCGGCACCGCGCTCGGCAATGGCACGCCAGGCATCGGTGGTGGGCGCGGGACGCAATGTCTCGCGGATCAGCCTCTCGCGGGCTGCAGATGTCGTCCGCAAAGGATCGAATTCCATCACATCGGCGCGCTCCATGCCGATGCGCTGGAGCAATTGCTTCAATCCATATTGCGGGTGCCCCGAATCAAGATTGTTCCAGCTTGCGTCGTCCAGCCCCTTATCGAGGCCAGGAAGCACCACCTGGCCATTTGGCAGATGGGCTATAGTTTTCAGCAGTTCCGCCGTGGCCGGGATGCTGCCCGTCGAGCCTGCAGCGACAATCAAACCTTGTGGCGGATTCACCCGAAGACGTTCCGCGAGCGACCGCAGCGCCAAATCGCGGCGCGCCGCCGGATTCATCTTGCCCTCGATCGCAAGGAGCTTCGGCCATTCGTCGCGAACAATCTGGAGAAAGGTCTTCACCTCGCTCCAGTGTTGCGCGAAGGCCTGTGGCGCGAGCTTATCCAGTTTGGCGAGATCGCAGCCTTGCATCTCCGTCTCGTCAACGAAATCCGCCAGTGCGCGCGATAACGTCACGGCTTGCGCGAAGGACAGGTTCTCTCCCCGCCGTTTGCCTCCCCATTTCTGGACCAGTGTTGCCAGGAGCATTGCGCGACGCAGCGGTGGGATGGCCGCTGGCAGCGTCAGTGAATCCGCACTGGCGTCGAACAGGAAATCTTCTTCCTCCACGTCCGCGAGGGGCCGCGTGTTTGGCAACAGCGCAGCGCCGCCGAGAATGCGCGCGAAGGTTTCGTTCATCATTCGCGCCGCACGACGCGTGGGCAGATAAAGCGTGACAGTGGTGAGTGCGAGAGGATCGTGCTCGACGCGGGTCTGCGTGATCAAATTGCGCGCCAAAGTTGTGGCAAAGGGTGCGCTTGCCGGAATTGTAAAAACGTTTGCCACTATTGCTGCCTAGGCCGGGGCGAGATCGGCGAGAAACGCCTCCGCCTCCTTCAACGCTTCCGGCGTGCCTACATGCATCCACACGCCGTCGAGCCGTACGCCAAACAGCCGACCCTGTTCTATCGCGCGCTCCCACAACTGTAGCAACGGAAAGGCGCCGCGTGGTGCCCCCTCGAACAAACGAGGATGAAGGATCGCCGCACCCGGATAGGCAAACGGTGACAACTGTCCCTCGGGCACAACGGTCAGGCGGCCCTCCGAATCCATTAGGAAATCGCCGCGGCCCTCATAGCCCATTGAAGTGACCAGTGATGCCATCAGCAGCAGCGAATCCATTGTCTCCGGGTTCCAGCGCACCTTCACGCGTTCCAGTGCGTGACCGTAGCCTTCGGCCCAAATGGAATCCGAATTGTGCAGGAAAAAGGGCTCGCCTTCGAAATGTGGCAGCGCGCGCACGATGCCACCGCCGGTGCCAAGAATGGCGTCGGTCTCATCTGAAATGCGAATTTCCACATCGTCGCGCCTGGCCAGGTGATGGCGCAACTTACCGGCGTGGTAATGGACATTCACCACGATCATTCTAACGCCTGCGCCTTTCAGCCGGTCAATGGCGTGATCGATCAGGCAACGACCCGCGACTTTCACGAGGGGCTTCGGCGTGTCGTTGGTGAGCGGACGCATTCGGGTGCCGAGCCCCGCCGCCAAAATCATGGCGCGCGTTGGTCCACTCATGCCGCTTCCCCCACAATAACCTGATGACGAGCCTCCATAGGAATCTTGCGATCGTACCAGTGCCTCAGGTGGGCGAGTGCTGGATGCTGCAGGTCGCGATCGAGATAGCTCCAGACGCGCGGGAGATAAGAGAGATAACGCGGCTTTCCGTCCCGCACGTACAGCCGCGAAAAGATCCCCGCGATCTTGGCATTGCGCTGCGCTGCCACCGCCGCAGCGTGTGCGCGATAGGCGTCCGCATTGAAGGAAGCATCGGAACGCCGACGAATCTTGACGTATCGTTGCATCATCGCTTCCGCCAATTCGACGGAGACGTCCCGCCGGGCATCTTTGATGAGAGATATGAGGTCATAGCCGGGAGCGCCCGCAACGGCATCTTGGAAATCGATCATTCCAACGCGTGCCACTCTCTGCCGCTGCGGCAGCCAGAACAAATTTTGAGCGTGATAGTCGCGATGCACAAAAACGGCCGGTTCTGCTAGGGCGGGCTCGAGTGCCGTGCGCCAGAGCGTACGATGCTCCTCCTGCTCTTCTTCGCTGACGGCCCGCCCGAGTGCGAGTGGAATGAACCACTCGGTCATCAAATCAGTTTCGGCGAGCAGCGCGGTCTCATCGTACGCATAAAGCGGCTGGTGATTGCCGAGCGCAGGGGGCGCGCCTTCCGCGTGCAGCTGCGCCAAAGCATCGATCGCAGTAGCGTAGAGTTCTGGCTCCTCGCTCGCCTGCCCGTTCGCCAGAACATTGGCATAGAGATCGTCACCGAGATCTTCGATCAGTACAAATCCGTTCTTTACATCCGCGGCATAAACTATGGGTGCGCTCAACTTACGACTGCGAAGGAACTCGGCTACAGCTACGAATCGTCCGCAATCGGCTCCCGCCAGTCGCGCCACCGCGTTGTAGCCGAGCGACTTGCGGTCATCCGGAGTGGCGCCTGGCGGACATTGCGGTGCCTCTGCATCCTGCGGCTGATCCATCAGCATGGCGGTCGTTTCTTCGCGCTGCAGCCGGATATAACGGCGTGTCGATGCATCGCCGGGCAGTGGCGACAGCACCGCCGTGCCCCAACCTGCATCCCGCAAAAACGTGTTCATCGCCTCGCTGCGTTCGGCGTTCATTACTTTTCGCTCTCGAATAGACGCGAAGCCCATTCCGCCGGGCCGCTCACTATTGCGCGGCGGCTTCGCTCGTCTGCGATTTCCAGCTCCACGTGTAGGGCGTCCGCTGGAAGACGCGATCCAGCGCGATCCGGCCACTCGATCAGAACCGCGCCCGCAGACAATGCATCTTCCAGTCCTAGCTGCTCAATCTCTGATTCCTGCTCCACGCGATATAGGTCGAAATGATCTATGGAGAGTTGCGGCGCCTCATAATGTTGCACCAGGGTAAACGTGGGGCTGGGCACATCCTCAACCACACCGAGCGCCTGCAGCACGGCCCGGGCCAATGTGGTCTTCCCTGCGCCAAGATCGCCGGACAGCGCCACGGCATCGCCCGATTTCAAGCCGGCGGCTATGTGCGCGCCCAACGCCTCGGTCGCCGCCTCATCCGCAAGCGCGATTTCCCGCACGAACCCCTCGAATTTGCCCTTCATCGACAGGCTCTTAGCGGGCCACATTCCTCTCCGCAACGCAAGCTGAGAGCGGTTGATTCCACATCTTTCCTCCGCCTATTTAGGGGGACCTTCCGTACAGAGCCGTAAAGGTCAGCCGCAAATGGAGCGAATTGTTATCGTCGGCGCCGGCCAGTCTGGGGCCCAGGCCGTGGCGAGCCTGCGGGCCGAAGGCTTCGCCGGAATGATTCAGATGGTCGGCGACGAGGCTTATGCTCCCTACCAGCGGCCGCCGCTTTCCAAGGCTTATCTCTCGGGCGCGATGGAGCGTGAACGCTTGTTCCTGAAGCCCGAAAGCTTCTATCGCGAAGCACACTGCGAATTGATGCTGGGCGTTCCCGCCACGCGGGTCGACCGCATTACAAAACGGGTGACGCTCAGCAATGGCGATGATCTGGCCTACGATAAATTGCTGCTGGCGACGGGTTCGCGGGTGCGTCGTTGCACCATTCCGGGCTGCGAATTGCCGGGCGTCTTCTATCTGCGCGGAATCGCCGATGTCGATGCCATGCGAGCGCACTTTGCGGCGGGGACGCGGCTTGCCGTGGTGGGCGGCGGTTATATTGGGCTGGAAGTGGCGGCGGTTGCTCGCAAGCTGAGGCTTGAGGTTACGGTGTTCGAAGCACTGGATCGGGTGATGGCGCGCGCTGTCTCGAACCCGATATCTGAATTCTATGAACGGAGCCATCGCGATTTCGGCGTTCGCTTCCATCTAAATACGCCTGTGGAGGCATTCGAAGGTGAAGGACGGCTCGAGGCGATCCGTGCCGGTGGGCAACGCTTCGAAGTCGATCTGGCGCTCGTTGGCATTGGTATCGTACCGAATATGGAATTGGCACGGGAAGCAGGCCTCGCGTGCAACGATGGCATTGTCGTGGATCAGCATTGTGCCTGCACCGCTGATGCCTCGATTTTTGCAGCGGGCGACTGCACGCAGCACACCAGTCGCGACGGCCGCTCCATCCGCCTTGAATGCGTGCAGAACGCCATCGATCAAGCAAAGCACGCGGCTTTAGCGATGGTGGGCAACCCACAATGCTATCGGGAAGTGCCATGGTTCTGGTCGGACCAATACGATCTGAAACTGCAGATGGCAGGACTAGCGTGGCCAGGCGATCGGCTAGTACTACGCGGCGATCCCAAAACGCGGAAGTTTGCCGTCTTTCATCTGCGGAATGGTGCAGTGGTGGCGGTGGAAGCAGTGAATGCCGCGCCTGAATATCTCGTCGGCCGCAAGTTGATCGCGCAGGGCACTCAGGTTTCGCCCGAGCGGCTTGCAGATACCGCTATTCCTATGAAAAACGTCGCCTGAGCTATCGTGGAATCTGCATGCCGAAGATCAAATATATCGAGCACAACGGCAAGGAGCGCGAAGCGGAAGTACCTGTCGGCTGGTCTGTGATGGAAGGCGCTGTAAAGAACCTGATTCCCGGCATCGATGCCGATTGCGGCGGTGCCTGCGCCTGCGCGACCTGCCATGTCTACGTCGATCCGGAATGGCAGGAGAAACTGCCACCGAAGTCCGACATGGAAGAAACTATGCTGGATTTTGCGCAGGAGCTTCAGCCCAATTCGCGCCTCTCCTGTCAGATCAAAGTGACTCCAGAGGTCGACGGCCTTATCATCCGCACACCGAAAAGCCAGCACTGATGCGAGTCGGTGCGATAGCTGCAATTGTGCTCATGGCCGTTTGCCATTCCCCAGTTTCTCTAGCTGGCGATATGTTATCTTCATCTTGTGCCGCGACGCGCGTGAGCGAAGGCTGCGGTACATACATATGGCCGGATGGAACCCGCTATATCGGCGGCTTTCACGGCGGCTTTTTCAACGGCCCCGGAGTCGTTGTATTTCCCGATGGTTCACGGCTTGAGCTGACCTATCGCGGTGGCGTGGTTGCTCTGGATGCTGCCAAATACACCGAGGCAGACGGTAAAACCGTCAGCGGCGCTCTGCAGGACGTCACTCGCGACCTTACGCATCCACACACTCCGGTTGACTATCCATTCTGGCGGGCGCTTTTTGGCGATCAAGCCGACGTCATTGTCGCGGCAATCGTCGATAAGGACGGCACGATTTCAACCGCTCAAGTCTACGGCAATATCGATTCATACAGTTATGCTGAAGCCGCGCTGAAGGGCGTGAAAAAGTGGCGCTATATGCCAGCGACAATCGGCGGCAAGCCGGTTCCCATCCCATACATGATCGATTTGCAATTCTCTCAACCCCGCTAGGTTACATGGCGGTCGCGCTCTCGCGACGGAGAATTTTTTTCAAGAATGACGAAAGCCCATGCCGCTTGGTCTTGCGGTCGATGTCCGCTTGACTGCGCACCCAGGCGATTTGCACCACGCGCCGTTCGCCCACAAAGGGAGTGTGCCCGTGCCAGGAATGATCGGCACGGCGAAACGCCACGAACGAACCCATCTCCGGGCTCGCTTCTGCAACATAGTCGTTCAAATCATGCTCAGCGCGCAGCACGCGGAAGCGCCCCTCCGGTGAGAGCCAGCCTTCGTTCATATAGATCAGCAGAGTCGCGATCTTGCTTTCCGAGTCGCAATGGATGCGGCCCTCGTGCGCGGCCGAAACTTTGCGAACCGTAATGAGTGTGGGATAGGGCGAGAGATCGATGCCCAATGCGTCGGAAACTGCGGTGGTAAATTCTGGCCCTTCAATTTCTTCGATCAGCTTCGCAAACGCGCCTTCCACCTTCATCTGTGACAGGGGATGGAAGCCTGTGACTCTGATATCGGGAAAACTCTCGCGGAGAGCGGGAATCCACTCCACGTGTAATGCGCCGCGCCCCATCATGTAATCATATGGCGCGTGCTGCACGTTCGCAGTCCGAATGGTGTCGTAATCGAGAATGCTGCCCGAAGGCATTGGCCGAAATCCTTGTATCTGCGAGACGGTTATACCGCGCCTGCCGCTTTGGCCGAAGCATTGTAATTCGCCGCATGCTCTTGATTCGGGGCTGGTTTTTCTTCCAGCCGCCGCGGCAAATGGCAGCGAACCAGAGTACCGCGACCTTCCCCGGTTTCGATCTCAACCCAGCCATCGTGAAGGGTGACGAAACTGTTGACGAGGGCAAGACCCAGGCCGGCACCAGCGCGCTGGCCAGACCGGCCTTTGGCCTCGAAGCGGTCGAATACTCTGGGTCGGATCTCCGCTGGAATACCCGGCCCTGTATCTGAAACGTAGATCTGCAGGTCGTCCCCCACGCTTTCGGCGCCCAGATCGATCTCGCCGCCGCGCGGCGTGTACTTCAGCGCATTGGACAGCAGATTGAACACTACCTGCCGAATGCGTCGCTCATCCAGAACAGCTGGCCCAATTCCGGGGTCCACATTGAGGCTGAAAGCGATATCGCGCCCGATCGCGTGTTGGCGCAATGGCTCGGCTGCGCGCATGAGCAGGTCATAAAGATCGACCCGGGCGAGCTCGAGCCGCATGTTACCGGACTCGATCATGGCAAGGTCGAGAATATCGCTCGTGATGTCCGCGAGCTTGTGTGAAGCGGACAGGATGCTCTCCACATAGTCCTTCTGCTTTGCATTCAGCGGGCCAGCATGGCCACCCACCAACAGGTCGGCAAAACCTTGCACCGCATTCAATGGATCGCGGAACAAGAAAGAGGCGTGCTGCACGAAGTCGGATTTGAGTTCGTCGGCTGCCATCAGCGCCTGGTTGCGCTCGCGCAACGCGGCTTCCACCCGATAGCGATCCGTGACGTCGGCGAAAGTGACGAGTGCTGCACCATCCGGCAAAGGCGCCAGCGAGACCGCGATGATGGTTCGATCGGAACGTTCCATCTGCCCGGCATCACGCTGTCTGTCCGATCCTGAGGCGATACTGGCCACCAGCTTTGGCCAGGCGGGGTCCTCTCCAAAACGGCGAATACAAGCTTGCGCGAGTTCTCGCACATGCGGCTCGCCGGAAAGGTCGGTGCTCTCGAATTTCCAAAGTCGTGCGAACGCAGCGTTGTACAGCTTCAGTCTTCCATCAAGGCCGAACACGGCAACGCCCTCGCCCAATGTGTCGAGGGTTGCGCGTTGGACGCCGATGAGGGTGTTGTACGAACTCTCGAGCGCGATGGTTTCTGTGATGTCTTCGTAGAGATAGGTCAGGCCACCTAATGGATGCGGCTGCGCTACCACGCGCAGCGTCTTGCCGCTTGGCAGATGCCAAGGCTCTTCGGGCAAAAAAGCGTCCCGCTGATCGTAAGCGGCCAATCGCGTGCTCTTCCATGTCTGATAGTCGCGCTGCTCCGGCAAGCGGCGCATTTCGCGGAGGCGATCGAGTATCTCGCTATCGGTGGGACCGGTGTCGAGCCATTCGTCCGGCAAATCCCACAATTGCTCAAAGGCATGGTTGCGGAAGGAGAGGCGCTGATCGCGCCCGAAGATCGCCACCGCCGTCGCCAGTTTGTCCAACGTATCGGCGTGGGCATCGAGATGCTGCTGCACCTTCGCCTCGGCGTTGGAAAGATCGGTAACGTCGATCGCCATACCCAGAATCGCGCCGTCTGCCAGCGGCGTATCGCTGAGCGCCAGTGCACGTCGCTGCCCACTAACTACTGCGTAGCGCTTCGCGTCCACCGTGTGGCCTTCCGCACGCGCGGCAGCCGCAAGATCACGTTCCGATTTCTCCAGTGGTACTTGCGCGGAGATCACCGACGCGGCGTCTGTTCCGCCAACAGCTTCAATATAGGCGCGGTTCACCCATGTGAGTGCAAGCGAGCGGTCGCGTAGCCAGAGCGGTAGCGGCACTGTATCCATCACGGCGCGAACATCTGTGGCTGCCGCCGCGCGTGCGATCTCCTTCTCCATCCAGAGCGCGGCGAAGCCGCCGACGGCGCGGCCTCGCACCTGCACGGCCTCACCCTCACGCGACTGTGCGGAAAGCGCGAAAGGAGCGCCGCCGGCAGCAAGGTCGTCGAGAGCTTGCGAAAGCAGCAGCGCGTCTGGTCCCGCTAGACACGCATCCAGCAATTCCTCGCTGCCGCCGAAGGAATAGGCCGCTTCGGTGTCGTGGCCCCACACCAGCACCTTTTCGCGACCCGCTTCGATAACGGCATCTCGGGCCGCGACGGCCGCGCGTGTGCGCGCATGTAGCGAAGCAATAGAGCGGCGCAGCTTTGCCGTTACACTGCTTGCACCGATGGCCCAAAGAGAAGCGCCAACCGCAAGGGCTACAGCGCCAAACGTCATAAGTGTGGAGACGGTGCCCGTGTCGGCTGCTGCCAGCACGGGCTGCGGCAGAAGCAATAAAGCTGGGATCAATGTGGCGCCTAACGTGCGGCGTCTCTTGCCGTTAGCTGCCCGGCTCACTGGCATTGCCGGCGCACACATTCCAAACCGCCCCCTGATTCCGCGCATCTGCGGCGAATCACTCGGAATCAAAATGATACGCGCGAGCAATGAGTCCGCATAGGGAAGGGTATTAAGAAAACGTAAAGGAACCGTATCAGCCCAACAAGTCTTCCCGCGTCCGCCTCTAGCGCACGGTAACGGTCAGTGGATGCGCGGACGAGTGATCACGGCGTTTCCGTAATGGGCACCGATCCTGCCACTTCGAATGAAGTCTGCCATCATCTGGAAGTAGCCGGGCGCGTAACGGGTGGAGACGCGATCGCCTTTTGCATCCGATTCATAATCGGTCATGCCGTGTTCTGCGCCGGGGTAGAGGGCCAGCGTGTAATCCTTGCCCGCGGTGATCAGCGATTTGATGCGCGCGGACGTTTCGGCGCTCGGCGCTTCCAGGTCGTCGCTGCCCAGAATCCAGAGCTGCAGTGTGGTGGAGGCCCGTAACGCCGGCATTGGCTCGTAACGGAACGGTGTGTGGAATAACAGCTTCTTGGCCTGCTCCCCAATCTGCGCCTTGTTGAGAGGCAAGACGAAGAAGAGGAAATCGCCGTGCACATCCTTGTACCAGGACTCGGACCTGTATTTCTGGCGCAAGGCATCGAACGTTTTGTAGCCTTCCCTGCCACCGGTCTCCACAACACGTTCGCCGGCGCGCGCGAGCTCCAGCGCTTTCTTGGTGTCCGCTGCCGAATGATGGTGAAAGTGCATGTCCAGTGCGACGCTTTCCTGGTCTTCTTCGAGCACTGTCACAGCCAGCCCAAAGCTCACAATGGCGAAATCCACGAGCGCGCGATTGACGG
>Ga0157372_10005555_pt1 | contig 13404 bp, 10 predicted proteins | sample C55metaG_FD_115307 | JGI IMG/M metagenome (GOLD analysis project Ga0157372, IMG submission 115307) | Corn rhizosphere microbial communities from Kellogg Biological Station, Michigan, USA - C5-5 metaG | ecosystem: Host-associated > Plants > Roots > Rhizosphere > Soil | place: USA: Michigan... | reverse complement strand
GTATCTATCCACTGGCGCTGTTGTGAATTTCATCATGAGCGTTGTTTCCGCTTACAGGTTGGGCGAGCAGCGCAAGTTGTTGCATGTAAACTGTTAACTCGAACGGCTTGCAGGACTAGAAGGAAATGCTGTTGCGATCTGACACATCGCTGTCAAGCGCAAGCAACTCAGTGGAACTCCGGAGGAGTGAGCCCCGTTGTCCCCTATTTCATTGATCCTGTGATGGTTGGACAGGTTTGTCCGAACCGAAAACACCGCAAACCGATTCTGGCACCAGAACTGCCTTAGTGAAGGTTGCAGTTATTGCAGGAAACGAGGCTCGCCATGACAGCTTTACTTGTAGTTCTGATGTTTGCCGTCTTCATTCTTATTGATCATTACTTTCGGGTCGCCAAGCAGCCCGCACTGCAAGCCGCGCCCGCTTCACTCGAGCGAAACCCATTCGGGCTGCCTTCGCCGATGGTCGGCGGTTTTCGAGTTCCGGAGCATCTTCGCTATCATCCCGGCCACACGTGGGCGCTGAGCGAAAGCCCGACTCTGGTGCGCGTAGGCATGGATGAGTTTTCGGCCAAACTAATGGGAAAGGTCGATCGAATTGTGTTGCCTCAGCGAGGCCAGTGGATACGTCAGGGCCAGAAGATTTGGACCATTTTCCGCGACGGCCAATCGGTTGACATGCTTTCGCCGATCGAGGGGCAGGTTACCGATATCAATGAGAACGCGGCTCGCGACCCGGAACAAGCGCGGAAAGATCCCTACTCTGAAGGATGGCTCGTGGCCGTACATTCCCCGGACGCCAAGACCAATCTGCGTAATCTGCTAAGCGGGGCATTAGCTCGCACCTGGACGGAACAGTGTGCTGCGCGCCTGCGGGCAATGCTGCCTTCACCGGCGGGAGCTCTTGCTCAGGACGGGGGCGAAGCCATCGACGACCTGTCGTCCCAGCTTCCAAAGCAGCGTTGGGCCGCGGTGGCAATGGAGTTCTTTTTGTCATAAGCCCTCGCTGCGGCCCGTGTCGGTTGGCGGATTACTCGGGAATGGAAGGCATCTCTATTACGTTGATAAAGCCCGGGCGGCATCAGGGTATGGAAAAACCTGTTGTAGTTTATGCAGCAGATCGTGAATACGGAAGGGCTTTTGCAGAAGGGCTACGTCGGTGTCGCTTGAAATGATCTGCAGCTTGTCATCCGTGTACCCCGACATATAGAGGACCTTTAGAGCGGGATAAATTTCGCGCAGGCATTGCGCCAAATCCGGCCCATTCATCTGAGGCATAATGACATCGGTTAAGAGTATGTCGATCGGGGCAGAGCATTGGTCCGCAACATGGAGGGCATCTACCCCGTTCTCTCCAGTGAGTACTCGATAGCCGGCTCCTTGAAGTCCTTCTCGGAGAAGGTCTCGAAAAGCTGGCTCGTCTTCAACAAGCAATATCGTCGCTGATTGCTTGGCAGCTGAATACGACGGCGACGCCTCCACGCTTTCTGGTATCGAATCGGCACGGGGAAAATAGATTCTGAAGACGGTCCCTTTTCCAACCTCGCTCTCCGCAAAAATGAAGCCTTTGCTCTGCTTCACAATTCCGAAAACGGTAGCCAGCCCCAATCCGGTTCCTTTGCCCATGGGCTTGGTCGTAAAGAATGGTTCGAAGACATGTGCTTGGGTATGCGGGTCCATACCGGAACCCGTATCCTGCACTGAAAGGCTGATATAGTCTCCGGCCGGAAGAACCACGTTCTGGATGAGCGTCGCCTCGGGCAAGACGACCGAAGCCGTCGAAATGGTCAAGACGCCGCCATTGGGCATGGCGTCGCGAGAATTTACAGCGAGATTCATGATGACTTGGACAACTTGGCCGGAGTCCGCTTTGATCATTCCCAGGCCCGGCTCCAGTTGAAGCCGGTGCTCGATGTCAGCCCCGAGCACATGCTCGAGCATCTTATTGGTTTCTGTCACGAGCGAATTGAGATTCAGCGTGCGAAGCTGCATCACCTGCCTGCGGCTGAACGCGAGCAGCTGCGCAGTCAGGGAAGCCGCCCGCTCTCCTGCCTTTTTTATAATCCCGACCCGCGACTTTGCCGGTCCTTCCTCCTTTAATGTGTCCGCAAGAAGTTCGCAGTGTCCGATGATGACTGCCAGAAGATTATTGAAATCATGCGCGGTGCTGCCGGCCAGCTGACCTAGGGCCTCCATCTTTTGTGCCTGCCGCAATTGTTCCTCGAGCGCGCGTCTCGTCGTGACATCCTCGACGATGATTTCAAGTACGTCGCCCTGGCTGCCAAGCAGTCTCCTGCCGCTGGCTCGAACTGTGATCGGCTTTTCGTCCCCCCGCCTCCAGGTAAATTCGACATCGCGAAAAAAGTCCGCTCGCGTGGGTTGCGCACGGAAGCCAGATGAATCACCTTCGAGGTAGAGATCTCGAGACAAATTCAGCGCCAGCAGCTCGCCTTCTGTCTTATAGCCCAGCATCTTTACCATTGCCGGATTGGCGCTCAGGAAGCGGTCTTCTTTCACGCTGACCCGAGCGATTCCGTAGGGAGCGTTTTCGACGAAGGAACGCAGTTGCGCCTCGGAGCGGCGCAATTCAATCTCCGCCTGCTTGCTTGCACTGAGGTCGGTGCCAATCGCTGCAATGTACGCCTTGTTCTCCAATTCGACGCGAAGCGCATTCCAGTAATAAGGAGTTACCCCACCGCTTGCATTCAACATATCCACTTCTAACTCGCCCCGCCCGGTAGCGAAGGTGTCGCGGCGAGCTTTTTCAGCAGCATCTCTGTCGTAGTCGGCGACATTTTCGAGCTGCGACACTCCTTCAAGGGCAAACCTGGCCAACTGTTCAGCGTTTTTGTTCCAGCGAACATTCTTGCCCTCCTCGTTTTGCATGATGAAGAGGCCCGGCAAACCTTCGATCACTGCGTTGGCCAGCGTCTTCTCCCGAATGAGGGCACGCTCCGTGCGCTTCAGCCGTGTCACATTCAGGATCAATGCCATGACCAGCGACGTTTCGACAATTGCCAGTCCGACGCACGCCAAGATGACAAGTCGATATCGCTCCCAAGGAGTCGGCTCGCGAAAGAGTTCCACTGTGCCCGCTGGAATTCGTGTTTCGCTGATATTCCAACGTTGCAGTTCGCGCCAGTCCACCATGTCGCGTGCAGACGTATCCGCGACGATCGGCACCCTGGACGCTTTCTCACCATTCAGGACCCGGGCAGCCGAACTAGCAGCCAAAGACCCCAGGGTTCCGGCATTCGTCATGTAGCCACCCACAACGTTGTGGCCAACGTAAGTGTCCTCGATCCCATAAATCGGGACAGGTGAGACGCGAGCGACCATATCCAGCGCTTCTTCTGGCAAGAAGAATTGTCCGCTGCCGTCTTCAAAAAAGTACGTATAGATAATGACTGTGTGTGGTGGAAGCGCGCGGATCTTTTGTAGCAACACATCGAATGGCATGTCGTTGAAATAGAGAAATTCCAGGTGATGCTCATCGGAGACGAAATCGCCTTCGAGCTCCTGCAGCCATTGGTGTTCCCGCGCGGAAGATCCCGTGATCACTACGACCCGTTCCGTATCCGGTTGCAGCTTGAGGGCTAGGTCCAAGGTGCGCAACGGCTCATCCGTCGTGGCAATTCCAGTCACCCCCGCTCCCTCCTTGCGGGGACCCGACGCAAGTTTGATCGCTTCCGCGCTTCGGGTATTGAACAACGCCACGACCGGAACATCCGCAAATGGTCCCCGAGTTGTCCCTTCTCCCAACACAAAGTTCAATGCTGCGAACGACACAGGAACCACCAGATCAGGCTTTACAGTCGAGTACTTGGCGCTTAACAGAGTGGCCAATTGGCGCTCATGGTCGGGAGAATTGAAGCGGATGATGTCGAGATACTCCGTGAAGAACTCGACGCGCCCGCGTGCCTGGCGAGTTACCTCGGACCGAAAGACACGATCAAACTCCTGGAAAATTCCTTCGTCACGGTCATAGGAGTAGAGGACCAGAACCCGCTTGGGATGATTTTCGGCCGCAGCACGTAGGGAAAGTCCGCCGAGGATCAGCAGGACCAATGCCAATCCCAAGAACAACGGCCGTAATAGGACAGAAGACCTCGACACACTGAACGCCAACATGCCGGTACTTTCTCCGTCAGAGAATTCTGATCGTGCTTCTAAGTGGAGCAATCCTGTCAGGACCGCTGGCCACCCGGCGGCATGGCACCACGAATTCCGGCTATCCCTGTGGCTGTGGATCATAGCCCATTTACCATCAGTTGCCAACAAGTTACCGAGGCACTGCTTTGTATCGGATCCGTGCCATCCTGCATTCTTCAGAAATTCACCTTCCTTTAACAACCGGATTCGACGCCCGTATAATTGCACCACTCATAAATCCATGGCCGCCGCATTTGTACGCCGCAAGGTCCTATTGCTGGAGGATGATTCAGACCTGCGTCACGCATACGCCTCTCATCTGGCCTCCAATGGATTCTTGATCTTCGAAGCGGAAACCGTTTCTGCGGCCCTGCAAAGTTTCGAGACGGCCGCACCTGACATCGCCATCCTGGACTTCCGTCTCACTGACGGAACAGCGTTGCAGCTTTTGCCTAAACTCAAAGAATTAGACCCGACGGTGCCGGTCATCGTGCTTACCGGCTTCGGATCAATGGAACTTGGCGTTTCTTTGATTAAGGCGGGCGCCGAGCAATGTCTTGCAAAGCCACTCGAGCCTTCGGCGCTGCTCCTGGTCGTAAATAAAGCCCTCGAGAATTCCCGCAATCAGCAAAAGCAGCTGGCCAGCAATACTCGCCGACGCAGGGTGGTTCTCGATCCTTTTCTCGGAAAAAGTTCCGCCATCCGGCGCCTCGCCGACACAGCTTCGAAGGTCGCCAGAAGTCAAAGCCCCGTGCTACTGCAAGGAGAGACCGGGACTGGCAAAGGAGTCCTGGCTACATGGCTTCACGAAAATGGTCCCCGCAGCGAAGAATCTTTTGTCGATCTTAACTGTGCCGGACTGACTCGAGAGTTCCTCGAATCGGAACTGTTTGGTTACGAAAAAGGCGCTTACACAGGTGCGGTCAGCGCCAAGCCAGGGCTCTTTGAGGTAGCTCATCGCGGAACGCTGTTTCTCGACGAGATCGGCGATGTCGACTTGAATGTTCAACCAAAGTTGCTGAAGGTGCTGGAAGAGAAGAAATTCCGCCGCATGGGGGATGTCCGCGACCGGGTCGTGGATGTCCGATTGGTCGCAGCTACTCACCAGGAACTACACCGTCTCATCGAGTCCAAGACCTTTCGCAGTGATCTCTACTTTCGCATCAGCACCGTCCCGCTCGCGCTTCCGACCCTGCGGTCGCGGCAGGAAGATATCCCAGAGATCGCAGCGACCCTGCTGCAACGGATTTGCTCCGACATCGCCCGCCCTCCGGTCGAACTCTCGACCAAGGCCATCGAGCGCCTGCAATCTTATTACTGGCCGGGCAACATTCGAGAACTGCGCAACGTGCTCGAACGTGCGCTTTTACTGCATGAAGGCAACGTGCTCGATGCCAACCATTTCGGCTTCGATTCGCCTCACCAGACGCCGTCGGCCTACAACCCAAACTGGACGCTGGAGGAGATTGAGAACTTCCATATCAAGTCCACACTCTCGGCCGAAAATGGAAACGTGGAGAAGACCGCCAAACGGCTGGGCATCGCGAAAAGCACTCTGTATCAGAAGATGAAGGCGATGAATCTCTCGTAACCTCCGTTCGATTTCCAGACTGCAGCGTTCGAAAATCAGAAATCATATTCGCGCGACCGCCCTCGTCTAGTCCTGCCTGCAAGAAAAAGTCCTTGCTCCCCAGCAACTTCGGCCGTTTCGGTGTCGGAACAAGAACTTTGGCACCTCGTGTGCCTTATCACTTATCAACAACCCGTGGGTGTGTACACCCATTTTCGAATCAGGAAAGCCTCAATGCCAAAAAAAGTTCTGCTCGTGGATGATTCAACGACCACTTTGATGATGGAAGAAATGATCTTGAAGCAGCGCACAACCTACCAGTGCGTGACTGCTAAGGATGGACTCGACGCCATCTCGCGTGCCGTGGTTGAGTCCCCGGATTTGATCCTGATGGACGTTGTCATGCCGCGCATGAACGGCTTCGAAGCCTGCAAGCGCATGCGACTGGAAGAGTCACTTAAACAGGTTCCTATCATCCTGGTCACCACTCGAGGCGAGGAAGAGTACGTCGAAGCCGGCTATCAGAGCGGCTGCAACGATTACATCACCAAGCCGATCAACGGTCATGAGCTAGTAGCTCTGCTTCACAGCTATTTGGGAGAGTAGCCGGGACCTGCTGTGCAGGAGAACCCATTCTGTTTGGACAAAGCATGGCAAAACATTTTCGCTCCAGGTCAAAGATGAACGCGCACGATACCAACCACGATTTGACGAACCAGGCCAAGGTGTATGCCGCGCGAATGCGCCTGCAGAACACCATTGATCAGGCTGACGCGTTGGACGCCATTCGTGAAATCGCCGGCAACCTTATTGGGACCGAGCAGGTTGCAGTGTTCAAAGTCGATAAGCGCCGTTCTGAACTTTGGCTTTACTGGTCTTTCGGAATCGATCCGAACAAACACGTTCTACTCGACCTTTGCCAGGAACCGCAACTTCACCCGGTGCTCAAAGGCAAACCGGTGTTTCGGGAAAATCCTGGCCAGAACCTGCTTTCAACCGACGAACCGGTCAACGCAATTGTGCCGATTCTCGTGGATGGCACCGTTGCTGCGGTGGTGGTGCTATTTCGCCTGGTGACCCACAAACCGGCCCTTGAAGCCGTTGATCGGCAAATTTGTGAAGTGCTGTCGAATTGCGCTGCGCGGGCAGTTAGCCCGCATTGCGCGAAGTGAATGGGAAGGAATGCTCGCATGAATTCGCACTCGAAACCTCCTCAGTTCAATCCGGCTGTGCTCCCCATGGAGTTCCGGCCGCGGATGGCATACGTGTCTGACGAAAACCACACCAAGCACTATCTGATTCCCGGCAAGATCTTTGCCAGCGCGCAGCCATTTGCCATCAGCACGATCGTGGGCTCGGGCGTCGCGATCTGCTTGTGGGATTCCGTCCACCGCATTGGAGGCGCGAACCATTTCATGTTGCCCGAAGGCCCTGAGCACGGCGATAACGCAGCACGCTACGGCAACGTCGCCAATCCCGCTCTGCTACAGCGCATGCTCGAACTCGGCGCGGAACGCAAGAACCTGGAAGCCAAAATCTTCGGCGGCAGCGTCTCCGGAATCAACTTTGGTGGCGAGGGCGAACGCCTCGGGGAACGGAATGTGCAAGCGGCAGAGCACTTCTTGCGCATGAATGGAATTCGAATCGTTCAAAACGAAATTGGTGGCATCCACGGACGCAAGCTGGTGTTCCAGACCGACGACGGAAAGGCATGGTCCGAGGAGCTGTGATGGGCTTCGCCGATTTCAAGTCTCGCCCGGACCGCCTGATGGTTCCCGCCAGCGAATTTGCCGAGGGGGCCGTCCCGGGGACCCGGCAGCGAGTCTACCTCCTGCCGGGCCAGCTTCACGCCAGCGCCGAACCATGTCGGATCACGACCATCCTCGGTTCTTGCGTGTCGATCTGCCTGTTTGACGCCACTCGAGCGGCTGGCGGAATGAACCACTTCCTCCTGCCAGTCTCTCAGAACGCGGAGCCAGGATCGCTTCGGTACGCCGACCACGCAACCGTGGCGTTGCTGGAAAAAATGATGGCGATGGGCTGCCGCCTGGAGAACATGACGGCCAAGATTTTTGGAGGGGCAGCGTTGTTCCAGAGTACCGGCCAATATCGCGACAGTCTCGGTGCTAAGAACGTGGCCGCTGCCATTCAGATGTTAAGAAATGCGGACATTCCGATCGTCGCCCGGGAAACCGGCGGAAAGCATGGCCGCAAAGTGATTTTCGATACGGAAGAGGGCGTGGCCTGGGCTCGGCGCGTATAACTTATGGACTTCGATCGCGAAAAAATCGTCGCCTCGTTTTTGGCGGAATCCGAAGAAGGTCTCGACCGGACCGAGCAGTACTTGATCGCCGCCGAGACTGATCCCGAGAACTCCGAGCTTCTGGAAGAGATGTTCCGCGTGGCGCACACCATCAAGGGCAATGCGGCAGCGCTGGATTTTTCGGAGCTTACCGGCTTCGCGCATGTTATGGAGGACCTGCTCGAGGCAATCCGCGCGCACAAGGTACCGCTCTCGCATGACGTGGTAGCCGTCTTGTTGCATGCCGTCGACGCTCTGCGCGCCCTGGTACCGGCCGCGGCCGAGGGAAATGACCGTCTCAGTCCATCGCACCAGGAAGTAAAACGCTTGATGGCTTCACACGCTGCCGGATTGGCAATGCCTGCGCTGCCTTCGCCCGATTCGACTTTTGCTGAGGTGCCCTCCCCGGCACCGGTTCCGGGAGCTGCAGTATTGGGCTCCCGGAGCCGTACCCTTCGCGTCGACATCGAGAAGCTCGACGAAATGCTGAACCTCACCGGAGAGATTGCGATTGCGCAAGGACGACTTCGCCGCATGCTCGCCGAGGTTCCCGGCGAGCAAGGGCGCCGCCTGCTCGATATTCAGCGCGAAACCGAGGGCCTACAGAGAAACCTGCAAGAAAGTGTCATGGGCGTTCGCATGGTTCCGGTCGGCCCATTGTTCCAGCAATTTGCCCGCTCGGTCCGTGACATTTCGCAATCCCACAACAAGCTCGCGCGTCTCGAAATTGAAGGCGCCGAGGTGGAAGTCGATACCCGCGTGCTCGCGAACCTGAAAGATCCTCTGCTGCACATGATTCGGAACGCGATCGACCACGGCGTTGAAATGCCGGACGTGCGTCATGCCAAAGGCAAGAACCCTTGTGGACTACTGAAGCTGAGCGCCTTTCACTCCGCCGGGAATATTGTGATCCAGCTCTCCGACGACGGCGCCGGATTCAATCGCGAACGCATTCTCAGCAAGGCCCGGGATCTCAACTTGATCTCGGAAGAGGAACGTGTCTCGGACCAGGAACTTTTCAATCTGGTGTTCACCGCTGGTTTTTCGACTGCCGATCACGTGAGCGATCTTTCAGGGCGCGGCGTCGGTATGGACGTCGTTCGGCGGAACATCGACCTCCTGCGCGGGACCATTGAGATTCGCAGCGCCGAAGATCAGGGAACAACGCTCTGTATCCGCCTGCCACTGACGCTCGCCATTATTGAAGGCTTTTCTGTCGTCGCCGGTGGCGAGACCTACGTCATTCCTCTCGAACTGATCAAGGAATGCGTTGAGCTTCCCGCTGATCAGATTTCCCACGAGCGGTCCGGAGTTATCAACCTGCGCAATGAACCGTTGCCGTTCGTAAGGCTGCGCAAGGCTTTCGATTGTTCTGACAACATGTTGCCGCCTCGCGAAAACATCGTCGTGCTTCGACATGAAGACGACTTCGCGGGCATTGCCGTCGACAGACTCCTCGGGGAATGCCAAGCGATTATCAAGCCGCTAAGCCGCCTGTTTCGCGAGGTTCGCGGCGTCTCAGGTTCGACCATTCTCGACGACGGCCGCGTGGCTTTGATTTTGGATGTAAGCACACTGCTCCGCGAGGTGGTTGCCGAGCACACGCAGTTAGTCAGCTGAGGAAAAGAGATTATGCGCTCCGGCGCACATGATTTACGAAAGGAAACGTTATGTTCAAGAAATCGTCAATTGCAAAACGACTCGCCATGGGATTCGGCGTAGTGCTGTTCCTGCTGCTGGTTGTGGCCACGGCAGGTTACTGGGGAATGGAGTCCATTACCACCGAGACCACGACCATGCTTCGTCGCGATTACACAATCTCTCAGCTCTCCGATGAAGCCAAGTTCGCAACCCTCGAACTTCGTCGTTTCGAGAAAGATACCGAACTCAACCTGGACAACAAATCCGCGATGAATAGTTATCAGGAGAAGTGGAAAGAACAGTTAGCGATCCTGCGGTCTAAGATCAGCGAGCTCAAGCCGATGGTCGCATCCTCAGACAGCAAGGAGCTTGTGAGTTCCATGGATCAGGACGTGGACACTTACGCCAGAGGAATGGGAGCCGTCGTCGCGGGCATTAACGATGGAAGCATTAAAACGCCGCAACAGGCCAACGCCAAAATCACCGACGTGAAGGATGAAATCCACCGCATGGAAGCAGCGGCCACCGATCTCTCGGACAAACACCAAAAAGTGATGTCCGAAAAGGAACAGGTCATCAATGCTTTTTCGCGGCAGACAGCCTTGGTGATGCTCACGGTCGTACTGATCACCTTTGTCGTTGCCAGCTTCGTTACTTTCTACGTCTCGCGCGGCATCACCCAACCCGTGAAGTACATGGCCGGCCACCTTGCCGAGATGGCACAGGGCAGCGGCGATCTGACCAAGCGCATCGAGATTCTCTCGCAGGACGAAGTCGGCGAAATGGCGACTTCGTTCAACCAGTTCGTCAAGAAACTCGAAGAGATCATCACCGAGGTGCGCACCAGCAGCGATGGAATTGCCAGTGCTGCCTCGCAGGTCGCCTCTTCAGCCTCATCGCTGTCACAGGGCACCAGTGAACAAGCTGCCTCCATCGAGGAAACCACTTCCAGCCTGGAGCAGATGAGCGCTTCGATCGCCCAGAATGCCGAAAACAGCCGCCAGATGGAACAGATGGCTGTCAAAGGCGCAAAAGACAGCGAAGACTCCGGTAATGCGGTACGCGAGAGCGTAGCCGCCATGAAGCAGATCGCGGAGAAGATATCGATTATCGAAGAGATTGCTTATCAAACCAATCTCCTCGCGCTGAATGCAGCCATCGAAGCGGCCCGTGCCGGAGAGCATGGTCGAGGATTCGCCGTGGTTGCTACCGAGGTCCGCAAGCTTGCTGAACGCAGCCAAACTGCAGCTCAGGAAATTGGCGGCCTCGCCACTAACAGTGTTGGTGTAGCGGAGCGCAGCGGCGCACTGCTGCAGGAATTAGTCCCTGCGATCAAGAAGACTGCCGAACTTGTGCAGGAGGTTACTTCTTCTTCGCGCGAACAGTCCAGCGGCGTAGCGCAAATCAACAAGGCTATGACTTCGGTCGACACGGTCACACAGCGAAATGCGTCATCTGCCGAGGAACTCTCCAGCACCGCCGAGGAACTGGCGGCTCAGTCGGAAGCTCTGCAGCAGTTGATGGGCTTCTTCCGTGTGGCGGGCGAAAGAACGTCGCGAAGAGTTGCCGAGCATAAGCCGTCTCATCAGCAGCAGCACCCGATACCAGCGGTGTTGCCGCACGTTAAGCCGAACGGGTCGGCTGTTGAACACAACTTCACGCGTTTCTGAAAGGCGGACCCTCAATGCAAATCACACGAGATGAAGAGAACCGCGTGAAAGAGCAGGACGTGCAGCAATACCTCACGTTCATGATTGCCGGAGAAGAGTACGCAATCAGCCTGCTCAAGGTGAAAGAAATCATCGAATACGACACCGTCACTCCCGTGCCCAAGACTCCGGAGTGGGTGCGCGGTGTCATCAACCTCCGCGGAAGTGTCGTGCCCGTGATCGACCTGGCGGTGAAGTTTCGGCTCCCCGCCAGCGTCGCCGGTCGCCTTACCTGCATTGTCATCACTGAGGTGGAATGCGCCGGAGAAGCAACCATTATGGGTGTCATGGCGGACTCGGTACGACAGGTCATCGATCTCAAGCCCGAGGACGTGGAACACCCGCCAACTTTTGGAACGCGCGTGAAAGTGGATTATCTGAACGGGATGGCGCGCTCGGGTAAAAAGTTCTGCCTGATCCTGAACACCGAAAAAGTTCTGTCCACCGACGAATTGCTGGAACTTTCCGAGGCTGTCGATCGGCCAGAGGAGCCGCTAGTTTCGCCTGAACCCCTGGTTGCTGCCTCGCAAGAAGCAGCGACCGAGGCGAATCCGGAGTAGTTGAGCAATGCCAAGGAGCGACAGCCGTCCCCGCGTGCCCGGAAATAGTGGCGTTTCCGCGGCAATCGAGGAGTTGTCGCTCACTCCGGTGCTCTTTTCCCGGTTCCAGAAGCTCATCTACAACGAGTGCGGCATCTGGCTGGGACCGCAAAAGCAAGCGCTCCTCACCAGCCGACTGGCACGGCGATTACGCTTACTCGGCTTGAGCACGATGAGCGAATACTTCCGCCTCGTCAGTCAGCCTGACCAGCAACATGAGCGGTCTGTGATGCTCGATTGCATCACGACCAATGAGACCCATTTCTTTCGCGAGCCGCGCCACTTCGATTACCTCGCGCAGGAAGTTATTCCCAGGTGGAAGCAGGAGGCCGAAGCGGGAAAACGAATTCGCCATTTGAATGTCTGGTGCGCGGGCTGTTCGTCCGGGGAAGAACCGTATTCGCTCGCAATGCTCTTCCTGAAACATCTTCCCGTGGAAAGCGGTTGGTTTCCGCAAATTCTTGCGTCTGACATCTCAACTCGCGTGCTCGAGAAGGCTCGCGAGGCGACGTTCCCGATCGAGAAAGCACAGGAAATTCCCAAAGACTACCTGCGCAAATACATGTTGAAGGGCACAAAAGAGTCGAGCGGAGCCATGAGGGTCGTACCCGACCTGCAGAAAATCGTGCGCTTCGCGCGTATCAACCTCTTTTCTGACACTTACCCCATCCAGGGAACTTTCGATCTGATTTTTTGTCGCAATGTGCTCATCTACTTCGACGATCGCTCGAAAGAGAAAGTCGTTGCCGGGCTGGTGCGGCACCTTTCTGCTTCAGGACTGCTCTTCGTCGGACACTCTGAGCACCTGCATGGAATTTCGCGCGAACTCAGATTAATCGCTCCCACTGTATACGGACTAAAAACGAACTCTACGCTTTATACGAACAATAGTCGGCTCACCGCCCGTGCGGAAGTAAATTTCAACAACCTGGGGATGTTTTGAACAACTTGCCACGTAAATCGCTTGAACCTGGAGAAAAACTCAGAGTCCTTGTGGTGGACGATTCCGCGGTCGTCCGCGAAGTTATGCAGTCCGTGTTGGGCGCCGATCGCAACATCAAAGTGATCGTTGCCGCCGACCCGCTGATCGCCTTCGCAAAAATCGAACGCGAGCAGCCTCACGTCGTGGTCACCGATCTCGAGATGCCCCGCATGGACGGCCTCACATTTATCCGCACAATCATGGCGCATCAGCCATTGCCCATCGTGGTGTGCTCGGGCTTCGCAGAGAAGCGGATGGACCTGGCCATCTCAGCTCTTCGCCTTGGCGCCGTCGAAGTGATTACCAAACCCAAGTTGGGGGTTCGGGACTTTCTCCACGAGTCCGCGGTCATGCTTCTCGATGCGGTTTGGAGTGCGGCCAGCGCTCGCGTCATTCCCCGCGTCGATCTGCCGGTCGCTCCCAGGAACACCGCCGACGTGGTTTTGCCTCTT
>Ga0157372_10005554_pt1 | contig 13404 bp, 11 predicted proteins | sample C55metaG_FD_115307 | JGI IMG/M metagenome (GOLD analysis project Ga0157372, IMG submission 115307) | Corn rhizosphere microbial communities from Kellogg Biological Station, Michigan, USA - C5-5 metaG | ecosystem: Host-associated > Plants > Roots > Rhizosphere > Soil | place: USA: Michigan... | reverse complement strand
GGCAACAAGTTCGTCTACGTGCTCGAGCCGGACCACAAGGTCGCGTACCGCAAGGTGACCCTGGGACCGCTGGTCGACGGGCTGCGCGTGGTCACCGACGGCCTCACCGCCAAGGACGTGGTGGTGGTCAACGGCCTGCAGCACGTGCGCCCCGGCATGGAAGTGAGCCCCACGCGCGTAGCGATGGAAAGCCGCAGCCTGGATGCCGACCGTCGCCTGGTGCAGGCGAACGGCGGCGCCACCCGGATCGCCCGCAACTGACCGACACCCGCGGCCGCTGAACGGGCCGCCACAGGGAAAACACGGTTCCCCCTCCCGCCCGCGGGAGAGGGCCGGCAGCCCTCGTCCCGCCAAGGGCCCGGGGCCACAAGACGTATCAGGGATTACCCGCATGAAACTCGCCCAATATTTCGTTGAACGACCGATCCTCGCCGGCGTGCTGTCGGTGCTGATCGTGATCGCCGGCGCCATCTCGCTGTTCAGGCTGCCGATCGGCGAATACCCCGAGGTAGTGCCGCCGACCGTGGTCGTGCGCGCGAACTACCCCGGCGCCAACCCGAAGGTGATCGCCGCCACCGTCGCCACGCCGCTGGAAGAACAGATCAACGGCGTCGAGGGGATGCTCTATACCTCCTCGCAGGCGACCAGCGACGGCGCCATGACGCTGACGGTGACCTTCGCGCTCGGCACCGACCTGGACAACGCCCAGGTGCAGGTGCAGAACCGCGTGGCGCAGGCGCTGCCCCGGTTGCCCGAGGAAGTGCAGCGGCTGGGCGTGACCACGCAGAAGAGTTCGCCGGACCTGACCATGGTCGTGCACCTGATCTCGCCTGACCAGCGCTACGACATGCTGTACCTGTCCAACTACGCGCGCCTGCACATCAAGGACCAGCTCGCGCGCCTGGATGGCGTTGGCGACGTGCAGCTGTTCGGTGCCGGCGAGTACTCGATGCGCGTGTGGCTGGACCCGGAGAAGCTCGCGATGCGCGGGCTCACCACCGGCGACGTGGTCAACGCGATCCGCGAGCAGAACGTGGACGTGGCGGCCGGCTCGCTCAATGCGCCGCCAGCGCCCAACGGCGCGGCCTTCCAGCTCAACATCAACACCCGCGGCCGCCTGGTCACCGAGGACGATTTCGCCAACATCGTGCTGCGCACGACCAAGGACGGCGCGGTCACCCACCTGCGCGACGTGGCCCGCGTGGAACTGGGCTCGAACAACTACGCGCTGCGGAGCCTGCTGAACAACAAGCCGGCGGTGGCGCTGCCGATCTTCGCGCGGCCGGGCTCCAACGCGATCCAGATCTCCGACGAAGTGCGCGCCACCATGGCGCAGCTGAAGGCCGACTTCCCGCAGGGCGTGGACTACAAGATCGTCTACGACCCGACCGTGTTCGTGCGCGGCTCGATCGAGGCGGTGGTGCACACGCTGTTCGAGGCAATCGCGCTGGTCGTGCTGGTGGTGATCCTGTTCCTGCAGACCTGGCGCGCCTCGATCATCCCGCTGGTCGCGGTGCCGGTGTCGCTGGTGGGCACCTTCGCGGTGATGTACCTGGCCGGGTTCTCGCTCAATGCCTTGAGCCTGTTCGGCCTGGTGCTGGCGATCGGCATCGTGGTCGACGACGCGATCGTGGTGGTGGAAAACGTCGAGCGCCACATCGAACACGGATTGAAACCGAAGGAAGCTACCCGTCGTGCGATGACCGAGGTGACCGGCCCGATCGTCGCCACCGCGCTGGTGCTGTGCGCGGTGTTCATCCCGGCGGCCTTCATCAGCGGCCTGACCGGCGAGTTCTATCGCCAGTTCGCGCTCACCATCGCGATCTCCACGGTGATCTCGGCGTTCAACTCGCTGACCCTGAGCCCGGCGCTCGCCGCGTTGCTCTTGAAGGAGCACGGCGCGCCGAAGGACCGCTTCAGCCTCCTGCTCGACCGCGGCTTCGGCTGGCTGTTCCGGCCGTTCAACCGCCTGTTCGTGCGTGGCGCCGACCGCTACGTCGGCGGCGTGCGCCGCGTGCTGGGCAGGGGCGCGCCGGCGCTGGTGATCTACGGCGCGCTGGTGGCGCTGGGCGTGTTCGGCTTCATCCACGTGCCGACCGGCTTCGTGCCCTCGCAGGACAAGCAGTACCTGGTGTCCTTTGCGCAGCTGCCCGACGCCGCCTCGCTCGACCGCTCCGAGGATGTGATCCGCCGCATGAGCGAGATCGCGCTCAAGCAGCCGGGCGTGGAAAGCGCGGTGGCGTTCCCGGGCCTGTCGATCAACGGCTTCACCAATTCGCCCAACAGCGGCATCGTGTTCGTCACGCTGAAGCCGTTCGAGGATCGTACCGATCCGTCGCTCTCGGCCGGCGCGATCGCCGGGGCGCTCAACCAGAAGTACGCCGCGATCCAGGACGCCTACATCGCGGTGTTCCCACCGCCGCCGGTGATGGGCCTGGGCACGATCGGCGGCTTCCGCATCCAGGTCGAGGACCGCTCCGACCAGGGCTTCGAGGAGCTTTACAAGCAGACCCAGAACCTGATCGCCAAGAGCCAGCAGGTGCCGGCGCTGGCCGGGCTGTTCTCCAGCTACCAGGTCAGCGTGCCGCAGATCGACGCGGAGGTGGACCGCGAGAAGGCCAAGGCCGAGGGCGTCAACCTGGCCGACGTCTACCAGACCATGCAGGCGTACATGGGCTCGCTGTACGTCAACGACTTCAACCGCTTCGGGCGCACCTACCAGGTCAACGTATCGGCCGAGCCGGGCTTCCGTCGCGAGCCGGAGGACATTCTCAGGTTGAAGACCCGCAACGCCGCCGGCGCGACGGTGCCGCTGGGCTCGTTCGTCAGCGTGCACCAGGGCGTCGGTCCCGACCGCGTGCAGCACTACAACGGCTACCCGACCGCCGAGATCAACGGCGGCCCGGCGCCGGGCTACAGCTCGGGCCAGGCGCAGGCGGCAATGGAGAAGCTGGCCAAGGCCAATCTGCCCAACGGCATGAGCTACGAGTGGACCGAGCTCACCTACCAGCAGATCCTGGCCGGCAACACCGCGGTGCTGGTATTCCCGCTGTGCGTGCTGCTGGTGTTCCTGGTGCTGGCCTCGCTGTACGAGAGCCTGACCCTGCCGCTGGCGGTGATCCTGATCGTGCCCATGGTGCTGCTGTCGGCGATCGCCGGCGTGTGGCTCTCGGGCGGCGACAACAACATCTTCACCCAGATCGGTTTGATCGTCCTCGTGGGCCTGGCCTGCAAGAACGCGATCCTGATCGTGGAGTTCGCGCGCGAGGCGCAGATCCACGAAGGACTGGACCGCCGGCAGGCGGTGCTGGAAGCGGCGCGGCTGCGACTGCGTCCGATCCTGATGACCAGCTTCGCTTTCATCATGGGCGTGGTGCCGCTGGTGACCTCGCACGGCGCCGGTGCGGAGATGCGCCATGCGATGGGCGTGGCGGTGTTCTCCGGCATGTTGGGCGTGACCTTCTTCGGCTTGCTGTTTACCCCCCTGTTCTACGTGATCGTGCGCGGCTGGAGCGAGCGTGCGGCGGCAAGGCGTGCCGCGCACCACCCGGCCCTGCCGACGGCGATCGAGGAGCGTTGAGATGTCCCAGGCTACGAAAACCAGGCGCCCTTTCCCCTCCGGGGAGAGGGCCAGGAGAGAGGGAGCCAAGCTCGTGCTCGCGTCCGCCCTTGCGCTCCTTCTCGCCGGCTGCATCAACGTTGGCCCGGACTACCACCACCCGGCGGAGAAGCCCGTCGCGCTGCAGGGCGTCGACACCTCGCGCCAGACGAGCGCCGATTTCCAGGCCGACTGGTGGAAGCAGTTCAACGATCCGACGCTCGACACCCTCATCACCCGCGCCGCGAAGAACGCCCCGGACCTGAAGATCGCGCTGGCCCACCTCGACGAAGCACGCGCCCAGTTCGGCACCGCGCATTCTGAGCAGTGGCCCGACATCGAAACCGGCGCCAGCTACACGCGCAGCCGCGGCCAGACGCCGGGCGTGAGCGAACAGCGAACGACCACTACCGCCTACCAGGCCGGCTTCGACGCCAGCTGGGAGCTGGACCTGTTCGGCGGCGTGCGCCGCTCCGTGCAGGCCGCCCGTGCGGACAGCGAGGCAGCCGCCGCCTCGCTGCAGGATGCGCAGGTCACGCTGTTCGCCGAGGTCGCGCGCAACTACTTCGACCTGCGCGGCACGCAGCTGCGCATCGAAGTCGCCCAGCGCGACATCGCCAACCAGCGCGAGGCGCTGGAGCTGATCCAGAGCCGCGCCGCGCTCGGTACCGGCTCGGAGCAGGACGTCGCCAGCGCCCGTGCGCGCCTGGCCGGCGTCGAGGCCACGCTGCCGGTGCTTGCCACGCAGTCGCAGGCCGACAGCTTCCGTCTCGCGGTGCTGCTGGGCGAGCGCCCGGGTGCGCTGGACATCGATCTCTCCCGCGCGCGCTTCACACCGATCGACGCCACCCTGCCGATCGGCAACGCCGGGGACGTGCTCAAGCGTCGACCGGACATCCGCATTGCCGAACGCGAACTGGCCGCCGCCACCGCGCGCATCGGCGTGGCCAAGGCCGACTGGTTTCCACACGTGCAGCTGGGCGGCTTTCTCGGCTTCCTGGCCGGGCGCAGCAACGACTTCGGCAGCCCGGCCACGCGCGCCTGGTCGATCGCACCCAGCATCAGCTGGTCCGGCCTGAACGTGCAGCGCGTGCGCTCGGGCGTGAAGGCCAGCGAGGCGCGCACGGATGCCGCGCTCGCAAGCTACCAGCGCATCGTATTGCGCGCGCTGGAAGAGGTCGACAACGCGCTGGTCGGCTACAACCAGCAGCGCGTGCGCGTGCAGCACCTGCTCGACCAGGCCCGGCAGAGCGAACATGCAGCCCAGCTGGCGAAGATCCGTTATGACGCCGGCGCCATCGACTACCTCGAACTGCTCGACGCCCAGCGCACGCAGCTGAGCGCGGAAGACCAGCTGGCCGAGGCCGAAGCCGGGATCAACCTGCGCGCCATCGCCCTGTACAAGGCGCTGGGCGGCGGCTGGCAGGCCTGCGGCGACGCGCGCTGCAGCACGCTGGCACGCGCGCCCTGAGCGGGCACCGGCCCGCGCCGCCACCCACGACCGGAGCAACCCGCATGCCGCAGCGCCCCGACATCAACCGACGCATCCTGCTCGCTGCCCGGCCCCTGGGCGAGCCGACCGCGCAGGACTTCTGCCTCGACGAAGCGGCCGTACCCGTGCCGGCCGAAGGACAGGTGCTGCTGCGCACGCTGTATCTCTCGCTCGATCCCTACATGCGCAACCTGATGGACGAAGCGGGTACCCGCTACGCGCCGGCCGTGCCGCTGAAGCAGCCGATGGTGGGCGCCACGGTCAGCCGCGTGGTCGCATCGCGCCATCCCGGGTTCGGCGTCGGCGAGGTTGTGCTGGCCAGCGCCGGCTGGCAGGACTACGCGCTCTCCGACGGCGCCGGCCTGACCCCGCTCGGTGGCATGACGCAACCTTCGCTGGCGCTGGGTGGGCTGGGCATGACCGCGTTCACCGCCTATGTCGGCCTGCTCGACATCGGCCAGCCGCGGCCGGGCGAGACCGTGGTGGTGGCCGCGGCGACCGGCGCGGTGGGTTCGGTGGTCGGGCAGATCGCCAGGCTCCAGGGTGCGCGCGTGGTCGGCATCGCCGGCGGTGCGCAGAAGTGCCGGCATGCGGTCGGGCAGCTCGGCTTCGATACTTGCCTGGACCATCGCGCGCCGGCGCTGGACGAACGCCTGGCCGCCGCCTGCCCCGACGGCATCGACGTGTATTTCGAAAACGTCGGCGGTGCGGTGTTCGATGTAGTGCTGCCGTTGCTCAACGACGGTGCGCGCGTGCCGGTGTGCGGCGTTATCGCACACTACAACGATGCGACGCCGCCGCCCGGACCGGACCGGCTGCCACGGATGATGTCCACGCTATTGCAGCGGCGCATCCGCATGCAGGGCTTCATCATCCTCGACCACTACGCCGACCGCTTCGAGGCGTTCCATCGGGACATGGCCCGATGGCTTGCCGAAGGCCGTATCGTGCTGCGCGAGGACCGCATCGACGGTCTGGAGCACGCGCCGGCGGCCTTCGTCGGCCTGCTGCAGGGACGCAACTTCGGCAAACTGGTGGTGCGCGTGGCCGACGACTGAACGTGATGCGTCAGTTGCCGGCGACACCGCTGTGCTGCGAGTACAGCGCGTGCCAGCGGCCGCCTTCGTAGACGAAGATGTCGGACGAGCGCACGCCCTTTTGCGGGCCGAGCTTCGCGTCGTAGAACGTGAGGATCGCGGTGTCGCCGCGCAGTACCACGCTCTGCTTGGAGGGATGCGCGGCCAGCCACGCCTCGACCATCTTCTTCTCCTTGTCCGAGCCGCGGTTCTTCGCCGCGTGGGCCACGATGTCCGCCTTGGGCGTCGCCACGCCCTTGTCGTTCACCGAGCGGTACTCGGGCAGCAGCATCTGCTCCAGCCAGGCGGTATCACCGTCGATCTCGGCTTCCAGCCAGTGCTGGTCCACCGCCATCACGGCGGCGGCGGTCTTGCCGGTTTCGTCCACCGCGCCACCGTGCGCGGCCACCGCCGCGTGCGCTGCGACCGCGGCGGCGGCAAACCACAGGCCGGCGCCGACCAGGCGTACCGGATTCAGGCGGAAGGGGCGATGCGTCATGTCGGTTCCTCGTCGATGGGGCGGCAGCATCGCCGCGACCGCAGGCTGCCTCGCGCGAGGCGCGGGCGCCGCCGGAACGGGGCGAGCGATGCCGCTGCAGTGACCGGCGGTCGCCGGATGCGTACTAGCGGCGCCCTTCCATCTGCCGACGCACACCGCTGGAGGCGACCGACGCACCGCCCGTCACATGCCGCACGACAACGCCCGCGCGGTGGCGGCAGCCTGCCGCACGCCGGCTGCGGTGTTCGGCTACCCAAGGAGCCTTCGATGTCCAGCAGATCCCTGATCGCCTTGCTCGCCCTCAGCCTGGCATTGGGGGGCGTTTTCCCGCCGCTGGCACGTGCCGCCGCCAGTGCAGACGCCGATGCGCCCGCGGCCGGGCCCTGGACGCTGGAGCACGATGCCTCGCCTGCCTTTTCGCCTGACGGTTGCACCGTGGTATTCGCACGCGGCCACGGCATCACGCGCCGATTGTTGATCGCCAGCCGCGAAGGTAGCGGCTGGTCTGCGCCGCAGCCGGCGCCGTTCTCGGCCGGCGCCTGGATGGATTTGGAACCGGCGATGTCGCCGGGCGGCGCGTTCCTGATCTTCGTTTCCAACCGTCCGGTCAGCGCGCAGGGCAAGCCGCTCGACGGCAACTACGAGGGCCAGTTCCAGCCGGGCCGGGGCGGCAACCTGTGGCGGGTGGATCGCACCACGAAAGGCTGGGGCACGCCGCGGCGGCTGCCCGACACGGTCAACGCGGGCACCTCGGTGTACGCGCCGGCGGTGGCGGCGGATGGCAGCGTGTATTTCATGCAGCCGGACCCGCAGACCGGCCACTTCCGGCTCTATCTCAGCCACTTCGCCGGCGGCCGCTACCAAACCCCGCGCGCGCTGCCCTTCAGCAACGGACGGCTGGCCGACTACGACCCGGCGGTCGCGCCGGACCAGTCCTTCATCGTGTTCAGCTCGGACCGGCTGCCTTCGACCGACACCGCCAGCGCGATCTTCATCGCCTTCGCGCGCGCCGGCGGCGGCTGGAGCACGCCGGTGCCGCTGGGGCCGTCGGGCACCGAATCGCGGCTGAGCCCGGACCGGGCCACGCTGTACTACAGCAGCACGGACCGTCGCATCCATCGCTTCGCGCTTGCCGACTGGCGCGGTCGCCACCCCGACAGGCCATGAGACACCTTCCGCGGGCCCGCGGCAGGCGGCACACTCGCATGCCTGGTCCTGGCGGGAGCGCCGCGATGGGAGTCGTCCGTGAACACGCTGGGCCTGCCGCCGCCTTTGATGCGCGGTGGCAGCGTCATGCGCTGGCCCTCGCCGGCTGGACGCTGCTGGCGCTGTCCTACGCGCTGAGCGGCGGCCTGTCCTCGATCAGCGAGGGCTACCCGCCGGCGTGGGGGCGTGCGCTGGTGTGGAACCTTGCCAACTTCTGGCTGTGGATGGCGCTGGTGCCGCTGGTGGGCTGGCTGGGCCGGCGCACCGCCGGCGCCAGCTGGCGGCGCTTCATCGCCGTGCACGTGCCGGCCAGCCTGGGCCTGGCGCTGGGACAGCTGCTGGTGCATCTGCTGATCTTCTGGTTCCTGTGCGGACCCGGCCGCATGCCGGTGCACACGCTGGGCCAGTACGTGCGCATGGAGTTCGCCTACAGCTACCACCTGGCGGTGCTCACCTACTGGATCGTGCTGGTCGTGCTGCTCGGGATGGATTCGCGCCACCGCCTGCGCGACGAGCGCCTGCGCAGTGCCCAGTTGGAAGGCCAGCTTGCGCAGTCGCAGCTGCAGGCGCTGCGCATGCAGCTGCAACCACATTTCCTGTTCAACACCTTGAATGCGATCTCCGCGCTGGCGCTGGCCAACCCGATCCAGGCGCGGCTGATGATCGCGCGGCTGAGCGACCTGCTGCGCCTGACGCTGGAGGAGTACCACGCGGTGGAGGTGCCGCTGTCGCGCGAGATCGAATTCCTGCGCTGCTACCTGGCGATCCAGGAGGTGCGCTTCCAGGATCGCCTGAGCACGCAGCTGGACGTCGACGCCGACACCCTGCACGCCGCAGTGCCCAGCATGATCCTCCAGCCGCTGGTGGAGAACGCGCTGCGCCACGGCCTGCTGGCCAAGGCCGAACCCGGTCGCCTGCACGTGGCCAGCCGCCGCGACGGCGACGCGCTGCACCTGCGCGTCGACGACGACGGCCTGGGCCTGCCGCCGGACGGCCCGGCCGAGGGGGTGGGCCTGGGCAACACGCGTGCGCGTCTGCGCGTGCTGTTCGGCCCGGCGGCCAGCCTCGCGCTGGAGCGCAAGGCTGGCGGCGGCACGCGGGTGGAACTGCGCCTGCCCTTTCGCGAGCACCTGGCATGAACGGCGCGCCGATCCGCACGCTACTGGTGGACGACGAGGTGCTGGCACGGCTGGCGCTGCGGCAGGCGCTGGCGGCGCATGCCGATGTCGAGGTCGTCGGCGAATGCGGCAACGCGGCCGAGGCGATCCAGGCGGTCGGCGCACTGGCGCCGGACCTGCTGTTCCTGGACATCCGCATGCCCGGCATGGACGGCTTCAAGTTGCTGCACCAGCTCCAGCCGGACACCCTGCCGATGGTCGTGTTCGCCACCGCCTATGGCCAACACGCGCTGCGTGCGTTCGACGCCCATGCGCTGGACTACATCCTGAAGCCGATCGACCAGGCCCGGTTCGACCAGGCACTGGCGCGGGTGCGCCAGCACTGGCACGGACTGCAGGCGCGGGCCCCGCTGCCGCAGAGCGTCGCCGGGCCGCTGCAGCGGATCAGCGTGCGGGTGGACGAGCACATCCGCGTGATCGCCACCGACACCATCGACTGGATCGAGGCCGACGGCAACTACGTGCGCATCCACGTCGGCAAGCAGGCCTACCTGCACCGCGAGACGCTGGCACACCTGCTCGCCGCGCTCGATCCGGCGCGCTTCCTGCGCATCCACCGCGGCACGCTGGTGAACGTCGAGCGCATCCGCGAGGTGCATCCGCTGTTCAAGGGCAGCGCCGAGGTCGTGCTGCACGACGGCACCCGGCTGGATCTGAGCCGGCGCTTCCGCGCGCATGCGTGGCGGGCGCTGGGGATGAGCTGAAGGACGCCCTCTGTTCCTCCGGTGGGGGATCAGGCCATGCCGCTGTGGCCCTGCCGCCCGACCCGCGGTCGCGACCGCTCGTCACAAATTCGCGGCCAATGCACGCACCGGCGCACGACGCTGGCAGCCTTCCCCCAGGGGCGGCCGCCATGACCCTGCACCGCATCGCTCTCGCCCTGAACTCCGCAGTCACCGGCACCGCCGCCCCAGCGGCGGCGCCGGAGCCGGAGATCTTCGCGCCCGGCACGATCCGATCCCTGCAAGGAGCAAGCATGTCCCCTCACCGCCTCATCGCCCTCGCCGCCTGCGCCGCGGCCTTCGCCACGCTGCCGCTGGCCGCATGCGCGGCATCCGCCGCCGAACTGCTCGGCCCGGGCGTGATCTCCACCGGCCTGCAGGAAACCTCCGCGGCGTTCTCGCTCGATGGCGAGACGGTTTACTTCCTGCGCTCGGATTTTTCCGAAAAGGACGACACGATCGTCTTCTCGCAGCGCCGGGAAGGCCACTGGTCCACGCCGCAGGTTGCCGCCTTCTCCGGCCGGTGGCACGACTCCGAGCCGACCTTCTCGCCGGACGGCCAGCGGCTGTACTTCGTGTCCAACCGTCCGCTGCAGCCTGGCGGCGCACCGCTGGTGACGGAGATGGCCGGCCACCGGTTCAGCGGCACCAATCTGTGGTACGTCGAGCGCCAGGCGAACGGCCACTGGGGTACACCGGTGCACGTCGACGGCGCGCTCAACGACGGCGCGCAGATCTACAACCCGTCGGTAGCCGCCAACGGTGACATCTACTTCTCCGCGCATCGTCCGGACTCGGGCAAGGCCTACCAGATCTATGTGGCGCGACGTACCGCGCACGGCCATGGCCTGCCCGAGCGGGTCGACCTGGGCGACCTTGCGCACAACCGCATGGACCCGGCAATCGACCCGCAGCAACGGTTCCTGCTGTTTGCCGGCGACGAGGGCGATGCGCTGGGGCGCGCCGACATCTACATCGCCTTCCGCCAGCCCGACGGCAGCTGGGGCAAGCCCGAACATCTGGGCGGCGACGTCAACAGCCAGGCGCTGGAAAACGCGCCGGCGCTGGGTCGCCGATTCGGCGAACTGTACGTATCGAGCAACCGCCAGCCGGAGGTGCGTTTTCCGAAGGCGCGCGATGACGCCCGCTCGCTGCAGCAGCGCCTGTCCGGACCGCTCAACGGCTCGCGCAACCTCTGGCGCGTGGACATTTCCGAGGTGCTGCGCACGCACGGGATCGCGCCTTGATCGCCGGAGCTCCCATGACCCGCACCCGATTCCTGCCCATGCTGCTGGCACTGCTGGCCCTGCTGTCGCTGCCGCCACCGGCGGCGCCAGGCCTTCGGCCACCGCCGCTGCATTGACGCCATCGCTGCATGCGGGCGACAGCTTCGGCAACGTCTTCTCGCGCACCGTCGCCCTCCAGGCGCCGGGTTTCGACGATGCCGTGCGCCGCGTCAGCGGCACCGCCACCTATCGCGTGGTCGATGCCGCCGCCAGGCCACCGCGGCTGCGCATCGACTATCACTATGACGGCCGGCCCGCCGGCGAGGGCACCGTGGCATGGCCCGAGGGCGGCGCCACCAACTGCTACGACGGCAGGTGCATGCCCAACACCGATGCCAGCGGACTGGCCTACAACCCGCTTTTGTGGGGTCGGGCGCCGTCCACGCTGCGGGTGGACCAGCGCTGGACGGTGGACATCGGGGTGCCGTGGGAGCTGGGCCCGGCCGGACGGCAGACGGTGACCGTGGTCGCGTTCGACGCAGCCAGCCATACCGTGTCCGTGGAGCGCGAAGGCAGCGGCAACGGCGCCTGGCTGGGCGATGCGCCGCAAGTCACGCTGACCCGCGGCGGCCACTCGTACCCGATGACCCGGGTGCCCGGCCGCGCGCACTGGCATGGGCGCACGACCTTCCGCGACGGCATCGTACTCAGCGACGAATTGATGAGCGTGCGGCCAGTCACGCTGACGTCCGCACAGCTCGGCCGCGTCGAAGGCATCGAGCGTCAGTACATCCTGCTCAATGCCACGCCCAGCGAGGCCAGACGCTGATGTGCGCCACGATCCGTACCCGCCGCTTCTGCCTGGCGGCCGCGCTGCTTCTAGGCGCCGTGACCGCGCGGGCCGGTGAGCCGGTTGGCGCCGCGCCACAGCCGGTCACGCTGGAGGGCATCCTCCATGCCGACAGCGATGACACGCTGGCCTTCACGCCCGATGGCGGCACCGTGTTCTTCGATCGCAGCGAGGGCACGCACAAGACCATCATGCTGTCGCACCGGATCGGCGGCCACTGGACGCCGCCGCAGGTCGCGGGCTTTTCCGGCCGCTGGTTCGACCAGGATCCACTGGTGGCACCGGACGGCAGCTACCTGCTGTTCAATTCCGACCGCCCGGTGCGGCCGGGCGGGCAGCCGCTGGTGCAGGACTACTTCGTCGGCGGCCGCGCGCCCGGGTCCCATCTCTGGCGGGTCGACCGCGAAGGGAACGGCTGGGGCAAGCCGGTGTGGCTCGGGCCGGTGATCAACGGCGACGTATTCATCGATTTCGCCAGCGTCACCGCCGACGGCACGCTGTACTTCATGCGTTTCGATCCCAAGGCCCGGGTCATGCATACCTGGCGGTCGCGCTACCGCGATGGCAAGTACCTCGCGCCCGAGCGCGCCGGGCTCGGCGACCCGGACGTGTCCACGCACGACCCCGCGGTGGCGCCGGACGAGTCCTTCATCGTGTTCGACTACGGCAAGGTGAAGGGCGGCCTCGGGCGCCTGTGCATCGCCTTCCGCGAAGGTGACCGCTGGAGCCGACCGGTCGACCTGGGCGATGCGATCAACCGGGACCTGCCCTGGGGCGCCCATCTCGCACCGGACGGGCACACCGTGTACGTCACGGGCCAATCGGGTATCGCGCAGTTCTCGCTGGAGCCATGGCTGCGCCGGCACGCCGGAGCGAAGCCGCGTTGATGCGGCTTCAGCGCTGCACCATCACCGCGAACCAGCCCCAGCCGCGCACGCGCTCGGTGATCAGCTTGGCGCTGGTGAGCATCGGCACCGCCAGCAGCGCGCCGGGGATGCCCCACAGCCACCCCCACACCAGCAACCAGATCAGGATGGCGATCGGCGACAGGCGCATGCGATGTCCCTGGATCATCGGCGTGATCAGGTTGCCCTCGATGCCGGTCATGCCGGCGAAGGTGAGCGCCGGCAGCAGCGCGGTGCCCAGGTCGTGCGAGTGGATCATGCCGACCAGCGCCAGCACGATGGTGGTGGTGATCGCACCGACGTAGGGAATGAAATTGGCGGTCATCGCCACCACGCCCCACAGCAGCGGGTCGGGCATGTGGTAGAGCCACAGCATCAGCGTGGTCAGCGCACCCAGGGTCGCGTTGATCGCCAACGCGGTGAGCAGGTAGCGCGAGACCTCGACCTGGATGCTGCGCACGATCTCCACCGCGTGCCGCTTGTAGGCGAAGCCGGGCGAGATTTCGACCAGCCGTCGCAGCAGCGAGTCGCCGTAGATCAGGAAGAAGAACACCAGCAGCACCACGGTCAGCACCGCGGCGAGCACCTTCGGCGCGGTGGACACCACGTCCCAGGCGGAGATCGCCACCGCGGTCGGATGCGGCGGCTGCGC
>Ga0157372_10005549_pt1 | contig 13408 bp, 13 predicted proteins | sample C55metaG_FD_115307 | JGI IMG/M metagenome (GOLD analysis project Ga0157372, IMG submission 115307) | Corn rhizosphere microbial communities from Kellogg Biological Station, Michigan, USA - C5-5 metaG | ecosystem: Host-associated > Plants > Roots > Rhizosphere > Soil | place: USA: Michigan... | reverse complement strand
CGCCGTTCCGACGGCCCCGCCGCGAACCGACACCGCCAGTGTGCCGACGCTGCCCACCGCGCCGCCGACAAACGTCACGCCTCCGAGTGATCGCGTCGAGTTTCGCCCCAGTGCCGGCGGGTCAGGCCTCGGCGCGCCCGCGGCCCCCGCCGGCCTCACTGAGAAATCGCGAGCCGCGCGAGGGGCGTCGACCATGACGTCACGCGACTCGTCGCTCGCCGCGTGGGCCGCCGCCGCTCACGAGGCTCAGCGCTGGAGCACGATGAGCGACGACATGAAGAAATCGATCGCGGAAAGCAAAAAGGACGGCGTCAAGCTCGCGCAGCGAGTCGGCACAGCGGGGAATTCGGCCGACATCCACGTGATGCAGGGCGAGGGCAAGGACGGCGTCGGTGCCGTCGGCGGAGGCGGAGGATCGTTGGGGAGCATCAGCCTTCCCCTCTTTTCTCGCGGCAAGTCGCGCGAGCAACGCATGCGCGATTCGGTGATCGACGCCGAAATCCGCGCCGGACTCGCTCGATCCGCGGCGATCATCAAAGCGAGACGCGACTCCGTGCTCGCGGACTCGATTCGGGCGGATTCGCTCCGCAAAGTGGCACAGCTGCGCAAGCCATAGCAGTGACTGCCGCCCGCGGCGGCTCGTCCTTGCTGTATGGCGGCCTTTAGAAAAGTCTCTTGCCTGCTCTGGCAAGCGATGCTCGCCCTGGTGATTCCGGTCACGCTGTCGTCGCAACAAACTGATACACGTTTGTCGGCACGCGTGCGCGACGGGCGAATCGTTCGCTCGACCGCGGACGGCGAGGTGGTCCGGTTCGACACCCTCACGGTCGTCGCCGGGCCGGGAATTCGCGGGCAGATCGGCGCGCAGGAGATCCGGCCGGGCGCCACGTCGAGCGACGACATTCGCACGCTCACCGTCGTGTGGCCCCGAGGCAAGCGCCTGCCCTACGCGATCGTGGCCGACGCGGGTTACCAGAATCCGATCGTCCTGCTCGACGATGACTCGATCGGCGTGAAAGGCACGGTCAACCTCACGCGCAGTCGTTCACTCGCCATCGCCGCCGACCGCGCGATCGGCGTGCGCAGCGCCAATCGACAGCTGTACGAGCTATTGCGCCGCCAGCTGACCGCGGCCGATCCGCTTTCCGCTCACGTCGACGTCGAGTGCGAGACGGCGCGGCTCCGGAAAGCGTTCCCCGATTCCGGCGAGACGCTCATCGACGCCGCCGAGCAGCGCGCGATCGACCCGATGCGCGACGCGAAAGCGTTGCGGCGCCTCGACAAAGCGCTGAGCGGACACGCCTTCGAAGGCTGCCGCGCGGACAGGAAGACCTACCAGAAGAAATCGTAGCCCTGTCTACGGACTACGCCGCGTCCAAATCACCAGAACGCCGCACGTCGAGTTGAGGCGCGTGTACTCCGCCGGCGTTTGCGCTGGCGTCGCGTAGTACTCGATCGCCTCGATCTGACTCGGCGGAATCGAGTTCACGTCGAAGAGCGGCTCCGAGTCGCGCCCTTGGTAAATGGGCGTCCGGTCCAGATACACCTGCGCGTAGCAGCTCTGATGCGCACCAAGCGTCTTGTCCTGCGCATCCGGATTGACGAGGCGCAAGCCATGCGCGCCGGTGATCCAAGCGCGTCCGCCCTGTCCCCGCACCATCGAGAGACCGTTGAAGGACTGCAGAACCGACGACGTCGACGGTCCGCCCTCCAGCTTCGCGAGGTCGGCGCGAGTCAAAAAATGACCGAGCCCGAGACGGCGATTGTCTTCGAAACTCGCCATCCCTTTGTCGACCGCCGCTTCGTTGACAATCACCGAATCCAGCGTCACCGCGCGCGTCAGCTCGAATCGGCGTTGCAACGTGCGTCCGATCGGGAACGCGAGATTCGTATCGATCGCGCGATAACCGATGCGGCGCACGAACACGCGCTGAGATCCCGCCGGAAGCCCGTCGATCCGGAATCCACCGGCGGCGTCGGTCAACGTGCTCTTCGACAATTCCGGTACGACGACGTTGGCCGCCACGATCGGCCGGCCAGCCGAGTCGACGACGGTTCCGGCCAAGGTCGCGAAGTCGGTGACCGCGTTCCGCGCAAGCGTGAGCTCGGCTCGAGCGAAGCGTCCCTTCGCAGGAATACGCACGACGACCGGCACTCCGCCCTCGCCGGCCGTCAGTGAAATCGGTTTGTCGACCGGAACTCCGCACACGCGAAACGCCCCGCGCGAATCGGTCCGCGCGTCCAGCCACATCGTTCTGCTGCTGACCTCCGATGCCAGCTGTCCGCCGAGCGGCATCGACATCTGGCTCCATTCGGCGGTGACCTTCACGTTGCGCGGCGGCGCCGAGTCGCCAATCAATGCGACCGTACCGAGCACGATCCCCGGCGTGTCGAGCGACCTGTTGCCGCACACATTCGACAACAGCTGCGGCCCGCTGGGGATACGGAGCTCGATCGATGCGGACGAGTCCGTGAACGTGATCGGTACCTGCTGCACCGCGTTCACCGAATCGAGCGACGGCGTTCGCACCTCCATCGTGTATTCCCCGAGCAACACACCGGGCAGAGCGAAACGTCCGCGGCCATCGGTCGCGCCGACGACGGCGGTCCCCATGAGTCTCAGTCGCGCGCCGGCGATCTTGTCACCCGACCCCGAGTCGACCACGATCCCGGACAAGGCGACCGGCGGGCGAGTCCACAGCGTGTCCTTGCCTTGCCGCGCCATCGCGAGCTCGCCTCCGGCGACCCGCACGGCGATCACCTGGATTTGGTCGCCGCCGCGGCTTTGCGACCGCACGACGTGTTCGAGCAGCGGCATGCGGATGTTCCAACGCGAAATCACCCAGGTCCCGTTCGCCATCCGGATGAAGCCGGCCTCTCCGCGCGCGACCGCATCCTGCTCCGGAAGAATGTTGGAATATCTGAACTCCATTGTGCGCAGCTCGGCGCTTTTCGCGTCGAGCCAGAGCGTGCCGCGAACCTCCGGCTTGTTTCGCCTGTCCGGCGTCGGTTCGAACGCGAGGCCGAGCCGATCCCGGTCGCTCGTCAGGTGGAAGCAGTGGTCTTCGACGAACGACGGCGACAGGAGGACGTCGAGCCCGGGCGCGTAGTACGTCATCGAGTTGTCGCGGTCGGTTACGACGTAGCCGTCCCGATGCAGCGCCTCGGGCGAGTGCGACGTCCACGGCTCGCGAGCGTAGCCGGAGGTCACTGTCGAGCTTTGGGTGCGTACTCGCCGCGCGTCTGCTTCGAGCGTTCGCTCGAACGAGATGACCGTCGTGTACAGGTTCTGCGCCGCCGCCGTGAGCGACGCCGCCGTAACGGCGCCGTGAACCTGCTCCCACACCGCGTAAGCGGCACCCGAGTCGCCGAGCGCGCGGCACGCGTTGCGCCCCGCGACGCGAACGGTGTCGAGGCCGACCGGCAATCCCGTCAGGACGATGCGCCGCGACACGTCCGGCCCAGTCTGCAAGACGATCGGCGGCGAGTCCGTCGGATGAAAGCCAATGCGCAGCGTGTGCAGCCGGTAGGTCCCCGCGGTTCGCGCCACGACGCGAAATTCACCCTGCGCGTTGGTCAGGGCGCGACCGGCAATGTGCGACGCGCTGTCGACCAGTTGGACCACGACACCCGGCACCGGGACTTCGGCGCGATCGACGACGATTCCGCGAACGCTTTGCGCCGGGAGTCTGGTTGAGCCGGCGGCGGCGAGCGACGCGGCGACGACCACTGCCGCCCATCCAGAGACGCGAATCCGCATTCTCTACTGTGTCACTTCTCCGCGGCTCGTGCAACGTCACTCGGCGAAGCCGACGGGTCGGGCCGGACGAGCCGCACGGCGTTCCTCTCGAGCGAGAAACGAAGCGGGCTCTCCATCACGACCAACTCGCCGTCGACGGCGATCGTCGCCCGGGCGTGCCGGAGCACGATGTCCGCCCCGGCCGCGAGGTGCGAATCGATCCCGTCGAGTCGAAGAAATTCTTCTCGTCCACGCAGGAGGGCGCCGAACGCCAGCGCGGCAATCCGCGGACGGCGCCGCTCGTTGATCACGATGACATGCAGCGCTCTCGCTCCCTCGGGACGGCGCTTCCCGAGCCCGCCGCGACCGAATTCTCGCTCTCCCACGCCCACGAACAGCAGCGGCGTGCGAAAGGCCTCGCGCTCCCCGTCATCGGTGCGAAGCGCGACCTCGATCCAACGCGGCCGTAGCCAAACTCTGACTGCCGCGACCAGACTGGCGAGGTAGTAGCCACGGTATCGTTCGCGGGACTCGCGGTGGCGGACGAAGTCGACGTACGCACCGACCGAGGCGGTGTTCACCATGACCCGGCCGTTGACCATGCCGACGTCGATCGGCTGCGACGAGCCGCTCGCTGCCAGCTCGAGCGCCGCGGCCGGATCCAGCGGCAGGTCATAGTCGCGCGCGAAATGGTTGAGAGTGCCCGCCGGCACAATCGCGATCTCGAGCGGCGTCCCGATCGCCGCTCCGGCCGCGGAGGCAATCGTTCCGTCGCCGCCGCAAACCAAGATTCTTTGGCGACCCGCCGCCGCCTCGGTGCGAATCAGCGCTGGGATCTCGTCCGGACCGGCCTCGCGCGGATCGAAACGCCCGTCGCCGGCGAGTGCGCTCCTCACCGCCGCGGCGTTACCGGACTTCGGGTTGACGAATGCCGGAATGCGCCCGTCTTGGGACGGTTCGTCGGGCGTAGGCGCGACGCCGCCGGAGCTTGCCGTACTAGCCGGCGCGACCCGGCAGCGCCCGTGTCACTTCGCGGATCAATCGCGTAGCGACGCTGTCCCCGAGCGAATCGGCGGCGGCGAATGCGCCGCGCGCTTCTGGCGAGTCCGCTGGCGCGGCGCTCGGAACACGCACCGGAATGACGATCCGGACGAGCGCCTCTTCGGTATGCCCGAGCAGCGCCGCGTCGCGGAGAAGATTCCACTTCACGCGATATTCGCTCGCGACGACTCGGCCGCGCCCCTGATACCAGTAGTACACGACGTCCGTCGCCCTGCCGTTCTTGAGCACATAATAATTCACGTCGTGCGATGCGCCCTCGGCCACGATCGCTCGCGTACCGCCGCGCAGCACCTCCCACCCCGCGCCGGGAAGACAATTGCGCGGCGAGTGGATCGTCTTTCCCTGCCCCTGCCGGTCGTAGTACGACACGAGCGTCTGAAACGCCTGCGCGGAATCGCGCACGTACGCGCGGGCCACGTAGTCCGACATGCCGGCGACGCGGCGCTCGTCGTCGCCGATGTGCAGATCCGCGACCTTGTAGCCGTCGAGGGTCGGAATGATCGAGGTCAGCGGCGCGGCAAGCGGCATCTGGCGCTGCGAATGTGTCTGCCACACGAAGCCGCACCCGACGAGCAGGATGAAGGCGGGAACGAACCCCCGCCACCCCAGGCCATCGCTCGGCGTTCGGTCAAGCATGCTGAGGCTCCGCCGCTTGGTCATTCGATTGCGTCAGCCGCTCGACGAGTCCGCCGATCCACGCCATGCCGGCGAGAATGGACAACGACACGAGAAAGAGCAGCCAGCCTTCGGTGACGTGCATGAAGCCCTCGCCATACGCGGGGCTCACGTAATAGACCAGATATCCCGTCAGGAACACGCGAATGCCGTTCACCACGATCGCCACCGGAACCGCGAACAGGAGCAGAGCCATGCGGGTCACCGGCTTCTTGAGCACGAGCGCGCCGAGCAGCACAGACATGCTGAGGAGCGCGGTGAGCGACCGCAGGCCGCTGCACGCTTCGGTGACGAAGAGCTCGCGCCCGGGAAGCTGAATCACGTTGCCGGCCAATCGTACGGGCACGCTCCGCATCTCGAGGAGCGCCGCTCCCATGCGCGACGCCTTGAATTGGAGCGGCAGCGCGAGCGTCTGCGTGATCAATTCCGGCAACGGAATGGAGAGGCAGATGAGCGCGAAGGGCAGCCACCAGCGAAGGAGCTGCCTGAATCCGAATTCGTAGGCGGTAATGCCGGCCAGCGCGATCACGACGGAGCCGCGCATCGTGAACAGCTCCGCGGCCAAGCCCGATGCGGTGCGCACGGCGATCGCGAGCAGCAGCAGCGTGATGCCGAGCGTACGATTCGGCTTGGCATCGGGTCCGATCCCCGACCGCCAAGCCATCCAGATCGCCACGGGCGCGAGCAGGAGTCCGTGACCAGCCTCCGGCATCGTCCACCAGTCGCGGGCGAGCAGGTAGATGGGCTTCGCGAATAGCACGGCGAAGGCTACGGCGGTCGCGATCCAGGGCAGAATCGCCGCGGCGCGCACAGTCGCAACTGCTCCGGCCGGAGCAGCGGATTCAGGCGAATCTGAAGAGATCGGCGGTGCGGAGATTCCGGTGCCCATACCTATCGCCTAGTCGAAGCGACCCACGCGTGGCCCACCAACACCCGGGCGTCGTCCCAATATACCGTTTTGACGCCCAAACTCCGCGAAGCCAATTCGATGCAAGATGGGGGGATCCACTCTCACCTCAGAACAAAACGGGCCGGGCGAAGGTCGCCCGGCCCGGAAACGCTCGATACGGCGTGCTATTGTCGCTGGCGACGCTTGCGTGCGGCGCCAAAGCCGCCCAACCCGATGAGCCCCGTGCCGACCAACCAAAGACTCGCCGGCTCCGGTGTCGTCGTCGTACTGGCTCCGCAGCCAGCCTCGACGTCCGTGTAGAACGTGGTCGTGTTCGTTTGCGCGTCCGTGGCAGTCTTGACCGAGCAACTGGCGCCAGTCGGAGTGGTCAGTCCCTGAATATGGGCGGCCACGTCGCCTCCGGAGAGGTCACCGGGAGCGCCCGTGTACGTGAAGGTGAATCTGATATCGGTGGCCTTCGCGCCGTTCTTATTGTCGCAGATGACCGTGCTCTGGGGGCTGAGGTCGGTGCATCCGGTGAAATCCCAGCCGGAGCAGCCTCCGTTGTCACACGGATTCAAACCGGTGAACGTTCCGCTTCCGGTCGTGTTGAACAGACCGAAGGTCGAAAACCCGACGCCGGAAGGGGCGCCCCCGTTGATCGAATTCAAGGTCAGCTCGAGCGAGTACGTCGTCGAGCTTGACCCCCCGATCTGAATCAGGTTGAACCCGAGACAGATGTTGAGTGATCCGCCGGTGCACGAATTGGCGGTGCTTTCAAGTGTCGTGTCCGCCAAGGCGGTCGACAGCGGGAGAAGTCCCACGGCTCCGGCAACCAAGGCCGATCGCACTGCCCGTCCGAAACTCAGCATCGCCCGATACCCAATCTTATGAGGTTGACCGACACAAGTCGCAGCTTTGCTTCAGCATGGTACGTGCCCGACCGTGAAAATCCACTCGCTTGAGTCCGCAACGCACCGAAACGCTGCAACCAAGCCCGTTTGTAACCGAGTTCGCCCCGCGAGCCGTTCCAATCCGGACATGCAGTTGTCGACGTGACGCCACAGAATTGATGTTGGCACCCAACGGTTCGTCCAGGCCCTGATCCGTGTGAGAAGGACGCCGCGGAGTCCGCGACGGCCGGTCAGATCAGAATCACCAAACTGGCAACGCCATGCGCGACCGCTCCCTACTCATCCTTGATTCTCCCGAACACGTAGCGGAACGACAGGATGACAGCCGCGAGATACGCAATTTCGTACGAGAAACCCATGACCGCCGTGCGCACGATCGCCTTCTTGATCGCCGTCAGCGCGGGTCCCGGTGGGGAACGTAATGCCAACGGGATGTCGAGCGCAAACAGGACCAGCGCGGCGCCGACCACTAAGAAAAGGCAAAGGAAGGCCACACCCATCGCGACCACCCCCTCCCGCTTCGCCCGCGACAGAAAACTCGCAAGGAGAATCGTCATGCCGATAGTCAAAAGCGGCAGCGAGGCGATCGTTACCGCCGCGGTCCCGAACTCCCACTCCGCGCTGTGAAAGGCTGGCGGGTACCACTGCGAGAGGATGTCGCTTCCGCCGACGACCACCAACAGCAGGCCAAACCACCCGAACAACCGCCACGCCGTCTGGGGCGCGCCGTGGGCAAGCGGATCCCGCGCTCGCCGGTCGGACTGAATGACCACATGGGGCGCCGATGTCGGCGTCGTGGCCGGGAGTCCCCCTCCGCTTCGCCCGCGCTTGCTCTCCGTTTCAGCAGCCACAGTCCACTCCCAGTCGCGGATGGCCGCCCCGAAGAGCATGGGGCGACAATGAATGGTGAATATGCCGGCCCTCTAAACAGTCGGCAACCGGTTATCGGTAGCCCGCCGCCTGCATCGAGAACAACTCCGCATAAAGCCCGCCCGATGCCACCAGCTGGTCGTGGGTTCCCTGCTCCACGATTTCGCCCTTGGTCAGCACGACGATCCGGTCCGCCATCCGAACCGTCGAGAACCGGTGCGAGATGACGACCGCCATGCGGCCCGCCATCAGCGCGTTGAACCGAACGAACACGTCGTACTCGGCTCGCGCGTCGAGGGCGGCCGTCGGCTCGTCGAGAATCAGGAGCTGCGCGTCGCGCATGTAGGCGCGCGCCAACGCGACCTTCTGCCACTCTCCGCCCGACAGATCGACGCCGTCGTCGAAGCGGCGGCCAAGCATCTGGCGGTAGGAGCCCGGCAGTCGCGGCAGCAGTGAGGCGGCGAGCGATTTCTCGGCGGCGCGGGCGATCGCTTCGGGCGGTTGTCCGTTCGTCTTCGACGGCTCCGCGTCGAGGTACTGCCGTACATCTTCGACCTCGCCCACGCCCACGTTCTCGTCGAAGCGCATGTCGTACCGCACGAAGTCCTGAAAGATCACGCCGATCGCGTGCCGCACGTCGTCGAGGTCGTATTCGCGAAGCTCGACGCCGTCGAGCAGAATGCGCCCTTCGCTGGGGTCATAGAGGCGCGCCAGGAGTTTGGTGAGCGTCGTCTTTCCGGCTCCGTTCTCGCCGACGAGTGCGACCCGCTCGCCGGGACGGATCTCGAACGACAGGTGCCGCACCGCCCAGTGCTCGCTTCCCGGATACTTGAAGCCGACGTCCTCGAACACGAAGCCTTGGCGAATCGGTTTGGGAACGGCGAGCGCGCCCGGTTGGCTCCGAATCGACGGCTGCATGTCGAAGAAGTCGAACAGATCCTTCAGGTAGAGGCTCTGCTCGTAGATGCCGCTCGCCGACATGAGCAGCGACTGGATCAGATCGCGGCTCTGGCGGAACGACGCGGCGAGAAAGGTGAGCGTGCCGATCGTGATCGATCCGCCGACCGCGCGCACGAGGACCACGACGTACGCCGCGTAATACCCCGCCGTACCGACCACCGAGAGCAACGAGCTCACGAACGCCTTGCGGATCACCAACGAGCGATTCTCGTCGTAGAAGCGGTCCGACAGCGCGCGATATCGGTCGATGAGCCAGGGCGCGAGGCCGAAGAGCTGCACCTCTTTCGCCGTGCGGTCGCTCGCGCCCACGTAACGGACGTAGTCGAGCTGCCTCCGCTCGGGCGTCCACCGAAAGAGCAGCGCGTAGGAGAGCGCCGCGAAATGCGTCTCGCCGAGGAAGCTCGGAAGCACCGCGAGGACGAGCAGCACGAGCAACCACGGGGCCTGGGCCGCGAGCGCCGCGCTCAGTGAGATGAGCGTGAGCATGCTCTGTCCCATGCCGAGCAACTGCGAGAGCAGCGCGACGCGGCCAGCGGTGCCCTGCCGCGCCCGCTCCAGGTGGTCGTAGAACTTCGGGTCCTCGAACTGGTGCAGGTCGAGCGTCGCCGCGTGCTGCATCAGGCGGACGCTCATCCGGTTGGTGAACCGGTCCCCGAGCAGCGATTCCACGAGCCCCGACGTGCGCGCCAACAACTCCCCGCCGACGACCGTAGCCATTTCGAGCGCAACAAGCATCCACAGGTGGTGCGACGACCCGCCCCCCCCGAACCGCGCCAACCTGATCACTTCATCGATGATGAGCTTTCCAACCCAGAGGGTGGCGACCGGCACGAACGAACGAGTCACCCGGAGCACGATCATGGCCGCGGTGTATCCGCGGTGGGTCTCCCAGACGAGGCGAATGAGCCGCGGCACCAGCCGCATCGCCGCGATCCGCTCGCGAAGCGGTGGTCTGGGAGCTTTCGGATCCGGCCGCCCTCGCACGATCATGGGATGACTCATCAGGACAAAGTTACCGGGGACCGGGACGTCACAAACGATCCTGAACCCGGGGTTGTAGCATCGGCAGCGGAGGAGGAACGGGCGATCGTCGCGCGAGTACAGCGCGGCGACATCGATGCCTTCGACGCTTTGGTACGCCGCTACATCGATCGGGCGCTCGTCGTCGCACGGCGCATCACCGGGAACACGCACGACGCCGAGGACCTGGTGCAGGACGCGTTCATGCGCGCGCTCGAGCGAATCGGCAGCTTCGACAACTCACGTCCGTTTGGTCCGTGGTTCTTTCGCGTGCTCACCAACACCGGTCTCAACGCGCGCCGCGCGCGGATTCTGCGCATGACCGAACCCGAGGCGGTGGACGCGCCCTCGCGGGACGCCGGCCCGGACGAGATGGTGGAGCGACGCGAGATCCGAGAACGATTCGACGCCGCATTGGCAACCCTTTCACCGCGCCAGCGTCTCATTGTGACCTGGTTCGAGGTAGACGAAGTCTCCTCGTCGGAGATCGCCGAGCGCCTGGGGATTGCGCAGGAGACTGTTCGGTGGCATTTGCATCAGGCGCGTCGCGTCTTGCGCGAAGCGCTGGGAATCGTCAGAGATTGAGACGGCCGCGGAGACCCGAATGAGCCGACCCCCGATACGACCTTCCCGGACGAGGCCAGACGAACCATTGGATCGCGATCCGTCGCGAGACCCGCAGTTGGTCGCTGCGCTGCGGCGGCGCGACGCCGTCGTCTCGGACACCGATACGCTTCGCCGCTCGATCGCGGCGAGTGCCCGCGATCGACTCGCGCGTCTCGAGCGCGGAGACGTCAACGGCGATCAGTGGTGGGACTGGACGGCTCGTTGGGCGCGCGCCGCGATTCCGATCGCGTGCGCGGCCGGCTTGGTCGGCGTTGCCGTGACGGCGATGCTCGCGCTTCCTGCCGCCGAGGAGCAGCAGGCGCTGCGCGCTCCCGTCGTCGCGTTCGCGACGGTCGCGTCGCCCGACGCCAGCCCGGCACAACTCATCGACTCGCTCGTCGGCCCGGCGACGCACGACTGGGTGCTGAACGGAGCCGTCTCGCGATGACGGCACGCGGCACCGCCGCCGTCGTCCTCGCGCTGTGCGTTTCGGTTGGCGTCATCGGGGGAGTGGTGCTGGACCGAGTACTCCTCATCCCGAATCAGATCGGGCGCCGCGGCCCACCTCCGCGCGGACAACGGCCGTTGTGGCCGGCCAGCCAGGCCGCGTCGCGCGATCGCTTGGCGACGGAGCTCGCGCTCACCGACGCGCAGCGTGCAAAACTCGATTCGGTGCTCTCTCGCCAGACCGCTCGCTTCCGCTCGGCGCGCGAACAGATCCAACCGCAGATCGACAGCATCTTCCAACAGACGCGCGCGCAGATCGATTCGATGCTCACGCCGAAACAGCGCGAGCAGCTTCAGAACATTCGCGATCGAAATCTGTTCGGATTTCCGCCTGGTATCGGGCCGAGACCGAGCGATTCATCGAGGCCGAGGAGACGAGGGCGCTGAACGCGCCCAACTCAAATCCACCCGCGGACTCGATACTCGAGCAGCGCCAACTGCTCGTACAGCCAATCGGCTGTCGCGTGCAACCGAGTCGTCGACGAATTGAACGTGTTCACCGTGTACTCTCGCTCGTCCGCCGGCACGCACGTCACCTGAAAACCGACTTTCTCGAACGCTCGGCAGGCGCGCGTCGTGTGGAGTGGGCTCGTTACCACGGCGACTCGCTTCTGTTCGAGCGGGAGCAGGAGCGCCGCGGTCCGCAGCGCTTCGTCGCGCGTCGTGGCAACCGGCCCAACCGCGTGCCAGCGCCCGGTGTCGGCGGCGAGATCGACGAGCCGGCGGCGATCCCAGTCCGATTCGAGACGGTTGGTCCCGGGGATCGCGCTGCGTGTGGTCACGAGGAGACGAGCGCCGTTGTCACGGAAGACCGCGAGGCCGGTCAGGAGTCGCTCGAGCGCCGACGGATCGAGTAGGCTGTCGGCGCTTACCGTAGACGACAGCACGATGACCGCGTCGAGCCGATCCGCGGGCATCGGGTCTCGGCGTATCAGCGAGTGAACCGGCCCGCGCATCACCGACGTGAAGCCGATGACGTACACGACGGCGGCGACGATCGCGCTTCCGATCGCAATCGTCCGGGTCGAGACGCGCGCGCCAAGCCACGCGCCGACGGCGACCGCGACGATATGGTCGAACCATGGAAACGGGGCCGGACGTGGGAAGCCCGTCGCGGCGTAGGTGATGACGAACACGAAGCCGATCGACGCGCCGATGATCGCGCCCGGCCAATTCGCGCGGGGATGTTTCCGCGCGCCGTGCAGGTAGACGGGAGTCTTCAGTGGACCGGAGAGGGTGAAATGTTCCTAGCACGACGAGCGAGCGCGCTCGGGCGTCCCACTCTGTAGCGCGACGGTGCGCCGGATAGTTTCGCGGGATTCGAGATCCGTGCTAGATTTGGTGGGTCGGGGGAGGTGGCCGAGAGGCTGAAGGCGGCGGTTTGCTAAACCGTTATACGGGCTTAAACCCGTATCGAGGGTTCGAATCCCTCCCTTCCCGTGAAGAGATGGCGGGGAGCCCGCGACAGCGGGCTCTCGTCGTTTTCGGCATTCCGAATCGCACGCTCCCCCCTCCCATGGCCCATCGTCTCCGCTTTGCTCCGTCACCGACGGGATACCTCCACGTCGGGAGCGCGCGCACCGCGCTCTTCAACTGGCTCTACGTGAAGCACTACGGAGGCCAGTTTCTCCTCCGCGTCGAGGACACCGACCGCGCCCGCAGCACCGAGGAGAGCACGCGCGCGATCTTCGAGGGACTCGGCTGGCTCGGACTCGGCTGGGACGAGGACGTCGTCTTTCAGGGCGGGAACCTGGCGCGACACCAGGCGGATACGCAGCGGCTCCTCGAGGCCGACGCCGCTTATCGCTGCTTTTGCACTCCCGCCGAGCTCGATGAGATGCGCAAGGCGGCCGAGGCTCGCGGCGAGGCGTTCAAGTACGACCGCCGCTGTGCGCGGCTCGACTCGAGCGAGGTTCAGCGCCGCATCGCGGACGGGATGCCATTCGCCATCCGGTTCCGCATGCCCGAGGGTGAGACGTCGTGGACGGATCTCGTTCACGGACCGATCAAGTTCGCCAACAAAGACATCGGCGAGGGCGACTTCATCATTCTTCGCTCGGACGCCACGCCGATCTACAACCTGGCGGTCGTGTCGGACGACATCGCGATGGGCATCACGCTCGTGATGCGCGGCGACGATCACGTCTCGAACACGCCGAAGCAGAT
>Ga0157372_10005548_pt1 | contig 13413 bp, 14 predicted proteins | sample C55metaG_FD_115307 | JGI IMG/M metagenome (GOLD analysis project Ga0157372, IMG submission 115307) | Corn rhizosphere microbial communities from Kellogg Biological Station, Michigan, USA - C5-5 metaG | ecosystem: Host-associated > Plants > Roots > Rhizosphere > Soil | place: USA: Michigan... | reverse complement strand
TCCAAATCCGCAATCGATTTATCCTCCGCCGACGAAATGTATAACCTCGATCTTATCGCTCTCGGCAACAGTCGTTGTCGTCCATTCGCGTCGGGGGATGACCGTTTTATTCAACTCCACCGCAACACGCTGCGAGGGCAGGGAGAAAAATTCGAGAACTCCCTCAAGATTCAATCCGTTCGGTACTTCTTTCGAATCGCCGTTTATTACAATCGTCATTTTTCCAATGACAATTTTCGCTCACTGTCCGGTGAATTTCAACTGAGGCTCTTAGCCTTTCGCAACGGCGCGACGCAATTCGATCTCTTCGGCGTCACTGCGAACGCTTACGACGAATTCCGCCCTGCCTGACTGAAAGTTCGGCACCTTAATTTTTATATTTGCCAGGCCGTTCTGATCTGTCTTTGAGTGAAAAACACGCGGCTTGAACTCCGAACCGATCACTTTTACAAGGATTTCGGCATTCGGGATCACCTTGTGTGAGCTGCCGCGCGAAACCATTATGCAAACCGTGTTTTGATCGCCGCCTTTGAATTTGGAAACTCCGATGATCTCAGCGTTGAGGTTGTTGTGTTCCGGCCGCGATTCCCCCGCGAGGTCGCTCATTATCTGGACGGCTTCAACCGGCAAAACTTCATCCGCATTAAACTTGTCGAAATTTGCGAAAAACTGAACAGGCGTCACGAACTCGTCGATCAGGCTTGTGCTTGCCGCCGGCATTGGGATCGGAGCGTCCGTTTCAGCATCAGTATCAGCTGGGGCGGCCACTGAACCTGTTGCCTTTCTCGGCTTCGCCTCGGTCGTGCTTTCTTCCGCCTTCTTGTCTTTTCTTGCCTTCTTGGGCTCGCTTTTTGCCGAGGACTTGCGATTTGCCTCGGTCATCTTTTTGAGATCTTCGATTCGTCCTGCGCGCACGGCTGCGCACATCAGCTTGTGTTGACGCTGAAGTCGCTCGGCCAGCACCGTTTCGTCAAGTTCGTCACCGATGAGATCGTCGTAGGGCGACCGCTTGCTTGCGAGTATCGTTCCGCGGTTGTAAACCAGCGATAGAATTATAGGCGTAGCAAGTCCCTTGTCTTCGGTTTGAACGTGGTACGTTATACCGTCGTGCTCGATATCTGTATTAAACCCAGTGATCACAGTATTTGATTAAAAAGGCGTGAAGCGCAGACGCAGTTTTAGGAGATCTGCTAAATAAAACTTAGCATACGGCTGCTTTTGCGGTCAATAAAAATCGATCTGCAACGTACATTTCGCGCACCCTTTTTTATTGCCCAAATCGCTAAAGGGCAGGAACCGCCTGCCTTGACACTAATAGACGCTTAACTTACGATTGAGTTTGTTCCAAAATTCTCAATCTTATTCGGGGAATTGGAGCGTTTTTTTGCATCCTTTCCACCCCGGGAACTAGATTGCCTTGAGGCCTCAATGAGTGATTTCAGCCTTTTCGAATATGCTCCGATCGCAATAATGTTTATCGTCGCGGTGGGCTTTGCGATCAGCCAGCTGCTGGTTACGCAATTGATCGGCCCCCGTAAACGCACAGCCACAAAACTGATGCCTTACGAGTGCGGCAAGGATCCGGTCGGCTCAGCTCGTGACAGATACTCGATCAAATTTTACACGGTCGCGGTTATCTTTCTGTTGTTCGATATCGAAGTTCTTTTCATGGTGCCGTTCGCGGTGGCATTTAAATACCTCCTCGAACAGGAAAAGATCAGCGGCGTAACCTTCGGGACCGTTGCGCTTATCGAAATTCTGGCGTTTATCGCAACTTTGATCGTGGGCTTTATCTACGTCTGGAAAAAAGGAACCTTCGACTGGGGACTGCAGGCACGTTCCGAGGCTCGAGCGGAAGCGAAGCAGCTGGCAAATAAGAAAAGGCAGCGGATCGGCGCGATGAAAAAAGCAGCCTAGGCGTTTGGCGTCGCGCCTTAATTGGATGCCGGGCATCTAATGTTTATATGGGTTTAGAAAATACATTATTCGAATCACTGCCGGACGTTGTCACAGTTAAACTGGACGCAGTTGTGAACTGGGCACGAAAGTCGAGTCTTTGGCCGGCGACGTTCGGCCTGGCCTGCTGTGCGATCGAGATGATGAACACGGTCTCGGCAAGAAACGACCTTTCCCGGTTCGGTGCGGAAACATTTCGTGCGAGCCCACGTCAATCGGACGTCATGATCGTGTCGGGCCGCGTTTCGCGAAAGATGGCGCCGGTGCTGCGTCGAATATACGACCAGATGCCCGAGCCGAAATGGGTTATCTCGATGGGCGCTTGTGCGACATCGGGCGGAGTGTTTGATAACTACGCGATCGTTCAGGGTGTCGATAAGGTAGTTCCGGTCGATGTGTACGTGCCCGGCTGTCCGCCGCGGCCGGAGATGTTGGTTCACGCGATCACGATGCTGCAGGAAAAAATAATGAAGGAATCGGTCAAAGACCGCCGCGACACATTTGAACCCGAATCGCGGCTCTCCGTCGTTCCCGGAACGCTGCCGGTCACGGAGGGAACAGCACTTGAGCGGGAAACCGAGGTCGAAGTTGCACAAAATGAGGTATCGCGCCCGTATACGATTCCGTCGCGACACGAACGAAGAAGGTCTTCCTAGTTAAGAAGATTTAACATAGACGCAGAGACGCGGAGAATGGTCAATTCGGTTACTCTGCGACTTTGCGTCTTTGCGGTGTATAATCCTTTAATTTGCTATGACTGAAAAGCTGCACGAATTCGTCGAAAAGCTAAAAGCTGAAAACGCATCGTGGGTCGTGGATGTCAACGACGCTCATGGCGAGGTTACCGTCGTCGTCCCGCGCGAATCGATCGTTGACGTTTGCTGGGTACTCAAGACCAAGCATGGTTTTGACATGCTTGCGGACCTTTGCGGAGCCGATCGCGGGCCTGAGGAAGACCCGCGTTTCGAAGTCAACTACCATGTTTTTTCGACGAAACATTACAACCGCCTGCGCCTAAAGGTTTTACTGAGCGAGGTCGATCCGAACGTAACTACGGTTACTACTGTTTGGAAAACAGCCAATTGGCACGAGCGCGAAACCTACGATCTTTTTGGTGTGATCTTCGACGGACATCCCGATCTGCGGCGAATATTGCTGCCGTCCGATTTTGACGGCCATGCTCTCCGCAAGGATTATCCATTACGAGGTTATGAGCCGTATAGCATGAACTAGCCGATTTTGGATAGATTTTGGATTTTAGATTAGCCGAACGACCATCTTAAAATCCGAAATCCCAGATCCAAAATCCAAAATTGTTATGAGTACTGTAGTAGAGAACATTCCCGGCCAATACGAAGTTGAGGACCAGCCGCTCGATTCGCAGATGACGTTGTCGATGGGCCCGCAGCACCCTTCGACTCACGGCGTCCTGCGGCTCGACCTGCGAATGGACGGTGAATTAGTGGTAAAAACCATTCCCGATATCGGCTATCTGCATACCGGAATGGAAAAGCTTTTCGAGTACAAAAAATATCAGCAGGGCATCGTCATCACCGACCGGATGGATTACCTTAATCCGCTCGGCAACAACCTTGCGTATGTGATGGCTGCTGAAAAGCTGCTCGATCTCGAAATTCCCGAACGCGCACAGGTCATCCGCGTTCTGATGTGCGAATTGCAGCGAATTGCCTCGCACATGGTCTGGCTCGGAACGCACGCGCTCGATATTGGCGCGATGTCGGTGTTTTTTTATTGTTTCCGCCAGCGAGAAAAAATTCTGAATCTGATCGAATCTGCGTCGGGCGGGCGAATGACGCCAAGCTATTTCCGCATCGGCGGGTTGATGATGGATCTCCCTGCGGGGTTTGAACGGCGCTGTAACCAATTCCTTGCTGATTTTCCGGAGGCGATGAATACGTTCGAAACGCTCGTCACGGGAAATACGATCTGGCAATCGAGAACGCAGGGCATCGGCGTAATTTCGGCCGAGGAGGCGATCGATTGGGGATTGACCGGCCCGAGCCTGCGTGGCAGCGGCGTAAACCTGGATCTTCGCAAGGCCAATCCGTACAGCGGTTACGAGACGTACGATTTTGAAATACCGGTTGAACCCGACGGCGACGTTTGGGCACGGTTTCGCGTCCGCATGCGCGAGTGCTACGAGTCGTACAAGATCGTTCGCCAGGCGCTCGACCGTCTCAAGCCCGGCCCCGTCAAAGCCGATGCACCGAAAGTCGTGCTTCCCGACCGCGACGATATGCGCAAACATATGGATTCGCTTATCCATCATTTCCTGATCGTCGCCGAAGGGTTTAATGTTCCGGCCGGTGAGGTTTATATGCCGATCGAGGCATCGAAGGGCGAACTCGGCGTCTATATGAAATCGAACGGCGGGCCAAAACCCGACCGCGTTCACTTCCGCGGTCCGAGTTTTGTGAACCTGTCCGCCCTGCCCGTGATGTGCGAAGGTGAAATGATCGCGGATGTCGTGGCGATCATTGGCTCGCTAGATATTGTGTTAGGGGAAATTGATAGATAATCCAAAGTTTTGCACTGATAGAATTTATATATTGTATGGCCGGAGAATACGACAACAGATTTGAGGAAATAACGGGACTTCTTCAGGAGACATTAAAAAGAGTCGATAGGACTCAAGGTGGTGTGGATGAACTTCGCATGGAAGTTCGCGATCTGCGAACAGAACTCAGTAAAAACACATCGCGTTTAGGCACGCTGGAAAACAAATTCGATACCCTTTCAGGCCAATTCAACGATATAGGCGTAATGGCAATAGAAGACCACAAACGGATTGACTCACTGGAAAAGCGCGTCGACAATCTCGAATCCGGAGTTCACTGAAATCATGGCAGCAGCAGTTCCGACAAGTTACACAGATAAGGTTATCTACACCGACGAGGTGGCGGAGTTTTCGCCCGAGGTCGTCGAACAGATGAGATCCCATCTCGTAAAATATCCGCCAGAGCGAAAGCGCTCGGCGCTCATCCCGCTTTTGTTTGTCGTCCAGCGCGAGCGCGGCTATATCGACAACCAGGGAGTCAATTTTCTTGCAAAATTTCTCGATCTCGAGGTGACCGATGTCTGGGAAACCGCGACGTTTTATTCGATGCTGAATATGCGTCCCGTCGGTCGCCACCACATCCAGATCTGCAAAACGCTTTCGTGCAAGATCATGGGGGAACCGGAAATTACCGAGCATATTTGCAATAAACTCGGCATTCACCCCGGCGAGACGACCGAAGACGGCAAATTTACCGTATCGCTGGTCGAATGCCTCGGAAGCTGCGGCACCGCGCCGATGATGCAGATCGGGTTTGATTATCACGAGGACCTGACGACGGAAAAGGTGGATCAGATCTTGGATTCATTGAAATAGTATGTTCTACAAGGTTGTTTTACAGAAATCTGAAGAAGGCTACAGCGTATCCTGCCCCTTCTTGCCCGGCTGTTGGTCTCAGGGTGACACTGAAGAAGACGCGTTGGAAAATATAAAGGATGCAATCGAAGAGTACCTTGACGTACTGGATGAACAACTAAAAGACGCCGATGTTCGTGAAGTGGAGGTTGCGGCTTAAATGCCAAAACTTTCAGGAATCAATCACCTTCAAGCAGTTAAGGCCTTGGAGAAAGTAGGATTTCGAGTCGCCAGACAAGGTAAGCACATCGTCATGACGGATAAAACCAGGATCATAACGATTCCCCGGCATAATCCCGTAAACGCATTTACGATGGGTGGAATTGTACGTGATGCGGGTCTAACGATCGAAGAATTTAAGAGACTGTTGTAGTTATGGAAATCAAAGCAATAGGCTGCGAGCCGCTTCAGCTTAAGCGTATGCACATCGAGGACGGGCATACGCTGAAGGTGTATCGAGAAACCGGCGGTTATGAGTCGCTTAAAAAAGCGCTCAATATGGCGCCGGCGGACATCATCGATGAAGTCAAAAAATCGGCTTTGCGGGGACGCGGAGGTGCGGGCTTTCCGACCGGTATGAAATGGTCGTTCGTCCCGAAGGACTCGCCGAAAACAAAATATGTTGTTTGCAACGCGGACGAGTCGGAACCCGGAACGTTCAAGGACCGCTATCTGATGGAACGCGATCCGCACGCGTTGATCGAGGGTATGATCATCGCGGCTTACGCGCTCGGTTCGACGACTGGGTACATCTACACACGCGGCGAGTACAAATATCTCATCGACATTATGGACGTCGCGCTGCAGGAGGCACGGGACGCAGGTCTGCTTGGCAAAAACATTCTCGGTTCAGGATTCGACCACGAAATTTACACGCATACCGGAGCCGGAGCCTATATCTGCGGCGAAGAGACTGCTCTGCTCAGCTCGCTCGAAGGTTTTCGCGGACATCCGCGGATGAAGCCGCCTTTCCCTGCCGTCGAAGGCGTCTACGCCAGTCCGACCGTCGTAAACAATGTCGAGACGCTGACAGCCGTCCCGCAGATCATCGAGATGGGCGGCATAACTTGGCGCGACCTTGGTACTGAAAAATCGGGCGGCACCAAGCTCTGGTCCGTCAGCGGTCATATTAAGAAACCAGGCGTTTATGAACTTCCGATGGGCTACAAGGACATGGAAAAGTTCATTATGGAAGACTGCGGCGGTATGCTTCGCGACGACAAAAAGCTCAAGGCCGTTATTCCCGGCGGATCGAGCGTTTACATAATGAACGCCGATCAGATCATCGGCAAAAACGTAACGCTGGATTACGAAGGCCTAGTGACCGGCGGTTCGATGGTTGGCTCCGGCGGTTTTATCGTTATGGACGAAACCGTCGATGTAATGGAATCGACGAAAAATCTGACCGAATTTTACAAGCATGAATCCTGCGGCTGGTGCACGCCGTGCCGCGAAGGAACTGATTGGCTGGTCAAGATCTTTGACAGGATAGCATCGGGCGGCGGACGCCCAGAGGATGCTCAGCTTATGCTGGATATATGCGACAACATCGAAGGAAAATCTTTTTGTCCGCTGGGCGATGCGGCAGCATGGCCGATACAGAGCGCGATCAAACAGTTTCCCGACGATTTCAAGCGCTGGCTGGCGGGCAAAATAGAATCGGATACGGAACGCATCGCTGCATAAGCGTACAGCGTCTTTTCGTTCAATCGTAATAGCGGATGCAACGATACGTTGACTTAAAACTGAACAGGTTAATGCGCCGGTTTGCAGTTTCGGTTCTTCTTTTGGGAGCCTTGGGTTTTTCAATTTTTGCCCAGGGCAAGCCGCCGGTGATCGTCATTCCCGGCTTGACCGGATCGGAGCTTGTCAGCTCTAAAAACGGCTCGGTCGTCTGGTTTAAGGTCCGTAGATCGAAAACGGACGATCTTAGCCTGCCTATATCTCCAAACATTGCGGCAAACCGCGATTCGCTTGTAGCACGCGATATTTTGCGCAGCATAAGACTTGGATTTTTTAAGAAGACCGACGCGTACGCCGGGTTGCTCGATGCACTCGAAGACCACGGCTACAAAGAAGGAAAATGGGATAACCCGCCGGTCAGAGGCTATCAGGACACGATCTATATTTTTCCGTACGACTGGCGGCGCGACAATGTCGAAAATGCAAGGTTGCTTATTCGACAGATTGAAACGCTAAAACGGCGTCTTAACAAGCCGAACTTAAAATTCGACGTTATTGCCCATTCAATGGGCGGTTTGATAGCCCGTTATGCCGCGATGTACGGCGACGCCGATTTGCCGAATGGCGCCAAAATAACGCCGACGTGGGCCGGGGCTAAAAATTTTAACAAGATCGTTCTGTTGGGAGCGCCGAACCAAGGCTCTGTTATCGCTCTGAAATCGCTGTTGAACGGTTTTTCGCTCTTTGGAACGCAGATAAACCTGCCGTTCATACAGAATTTGTCCAAATTCGATCTTTTTACGATACCGTCAGGGTACCAGCTTTTGCCGTTCGACGGGACGATCAAAGTATATGACGAGGAGCTGAAACCGCTAAAGATCGACCTTTATGATCCGGAAACGTGGAACGAATATGGCTGGAGCGTAATTGAAGATAAGGATTTCTCGAAAAAATTCAGCACGGCCGAGCAGGAGAACGCGAAGGCGTATTTCGTAGCGGTCCTTGACCGGGCACGTCGGTTTCAGGATGCATTGAATGCCGCATCGATCAAACCTGTTCCGGCTTCGTATTATCTGATAGGCGCAGAGTGCAAGGACACGCCCGACGGTGTAGTGGTTTTTCAGGATGCGAAAACCGGCAAGTGGAAAACGCTTTTCAAGCCCGAAGATTTCACGACGAGTTCAGGGCGCAAGGTTACCGCCGATGAGGTAAAACGGGTGATATACACGCAAGGCGACGGCGTTGTTGCAAAAAATTCCCTGATCACATCGTCGCTTTCGCTGGCCAGCGATATAAAGAATGTTTTGTTCCCGGAAGCGGCGACATTCGTTTGCGAGGAACACAATAGGCTGCCGGCAAATCCGGAAGTGCAAAATGACATTTTGGCACTTTTTTTGGGAACGAAGCCCGTTACGGCAAAGGCCGCAGCCAATCATTAGTTGATAAAATTTACTTAAACGAGAGGAGCTAAAGAAAATGGGAAGAGGTGATAAACGTACACGGCGAGGCAAGATCTTCGCGGGAAGCCATGGTAAAACAAGGCCAAAAAATAAGAAGGAAACCGGCAAGCCGACGGCCAAAGACCAAAAGACAGGCGAGTAACACCCTGAATCGGGACCCGATGTTCTCTCGGTGAATCTTTGATGCGCGAGAAGCTGACAGCGATCTTTAGCGATGCTACAGTTTGCACGGATTTTCGGGAGAAATTAACGCCAAGCCTTCGATGGGGTTGCAATTTACGGTTTTGACCTTAATACTAATAAGTTTAAGTCAGCGTGGATCGAACGTCTTAATATTGCAACCGGGCTCAAGTCGACAACATCGTCATCAGTGTTTTTAATATTTGGGCCTGGGGGTGATGAGGCCAGGGCCACCGAAACGAGATATTCACGCAGTAAGTAATTGAGATTTTAATGTCCACAGAGCTTATAAAAGTTACGATCAACGGCCAGGAATACGAGGTCGCAAAAGGCGCGCGGCTTATCGATGTTTGCCGCGAAAAAGGCTTCGGCATTCCGTCGTTCTGCTATTATCAGGACCTCGCATTACAGGCGTCGTGCCGCATGTGTCTGGTCCGCATAGAAAAAATGCCGAAGCTGCAAACCTCGTGCACCATCACTTGCACGGACGGCATGGTCGTCACAACTGAGAGCGAAGAGATCGAAAAAGCGCAGCGTGCGATGGGTGAGTTTTTGCTTGCCAATCACCCGCTCGATTGTCCGGTCTGCGACCGCGGCGGTGAATGCGAACTGCAGGAAGTCATTTTCGACTGGGGCGATGTCGAGGAACGCTTTACCGAGAGAAAGAATGCGCAGCCTGAAAAATATCTTTCGCCGATTGTTGCCAACGACCCGCAGCGGTGCATTCTTTGCAAACGCTGCACGCGCGTCTGCGATGAGTGGATGGGTGAAGATGCCATTGAGGCGGGAAATCGTGGGGTAAGTACGGTTATCGGCACGTATGGCGGCTGGCTGAATTGCTCGCAGTGCGGCAATTGCATCGAGGTTTGCCCGACCGGAACGCTCCTCGACGGTGTTTACCGGCACGAAACGCGTCCGTGGGAGCTTGATCAAACGATATCGACAGACCCGTACAGCTCGGACGGAATGCAGTTGAGCATCGGTTCACGCGGCGGTCTGGTGCACCGCATCGTCGCCCGAGACCGCTACGTGAACGGCCTGAACGGCGAATTCCTCGACGTCAAGGCTCGTTTCGGCCACGCTTTTGTCAATCATAATGAACGCATCAAGACGCCGATGATCCGCTATACAAAAGGTGGAAAACTCCTTCCTGCCACTTGGGACGACGCGATCAAATTCGTCGCGGACAAGTTTAATCAATTTGCAGGTTCGATAGGCGTGATCGCAAGCCCTAGGCTGACAAACGAATCCATATTTACACTACGTCGATTCGCCGGCGAGGCCGCAAAGACCAATCATTTTGCCGTGTCCGACCGTCACGACCTGGCACCGTTTTTCGAAAATTTGAGTGTTCCGCTTTCAACCCACGCCGATATTCGAAGGGCCAAAACTATTATAATGATCGGCGGCGAACCGGAAGAGGAACAGACGTTTACGGCTAAGCAGATCCGCGCGGCCGTCCGCAACGGCGGTGCGAAACTCATTGTTATCAACGACACGCCGATCAGGCTTACTGCCCAGGCGTCGCAGTTCATTCATATAAATAAAGGTTCGTACGACGCGGTCATTCCGGCTCTTTCGGAAAATGCCGATGATGCCGTTTTGGGAAAACTTGGCATCGGCCGCGGCGAGATCGACAGCCTTTGGAAAACGGTCAGCGAAACCCAGGGGGACATCGTTCTTATTCTCGGCGGCGAGCTTTCGCCCGAAGCTCTAGCTATACTTTCGAACTCCGCCGTTCACTTTGGGGGCGAAGGCCGACGAGTTCTGATCCAGCCGCTTCCGGCCTATAACAACTCGGTCGGAGCAAACGATCTGATGGCCGGAAGGAGATCGGTCGAAGACGTCGCTAAGAATTCAAAGGCGCTCCTTATCGCGGGCAGTTTGCAGAATGCGAGCGTTCTCGAAGGAAAAGATTTCGTCGTCGTTCAGGAATTGTTCGAAAACGACACCACCGCGTATGCTGACGTCGTCCTACCCGCCGCGTCGTTTGCCGAGATTGACGGAACTTATACGAACAATACCGGTTTTGTCCAACGTGTCCGAAAGGCGATCGAGCCTGTGAATCAATCAAAACCGGACTGGATGATCACAACCTTGATCGCCCGCGAAATGGGGGTCGATTTCGGCTACAATTTTTCGGCGTCGATGGTCTTTAATGCGTTAGCCGACGCGATTTCGGCCTACAACGGGCTTCGTTATCCGGTGCTCAAGGACGAATCGAATCCGGTACAGGCCAGGTATGCGATCTCCGGTGAAAAAGATCTGTCTGCGGAGCTAGACAAACTGCAACAACGTGTAGCCGAGCTCAGCGAAAACGGCGAAAAGAACCACGAAGTGCCAAAAGTGGGACATAAACTGCACCGACTGACAACTATGACGAGCAAGACCGAACAATTCCACCTGCTTGCTCACGGCAACCCGAAACCAGAAAATCTGTTGGTTTCGCCGCTTGTTCAATTTCATCTCGACGGCAGTCCTAAAAAAGAAGGCCTGGCCGAAGCCGCCGTCGTGGGCGTACGAGACCGCGAGAATATCGGCGGAAGGTAGTGAAACCGATGTGCGGTTTAGAATTGGTGATTGACCGCTTTGATGCGGATCGTAACGTTATTCGTGTAGTTTCGTGGTTTCAGAAAAATAGTTTTTATGGAATCTGCTCTTAAAACCGCATTCCCTTACGTGGTTGTTGCTGTCGGCTGTCTGATCGCTTTTCAGGGCGTGTTGATGATCGTCGCCTACACCGTTCTTGCCGAACGCAAGGTGCTCGGCTGGATACAAGGCCGCATCGGACCGAATCGCGTTGGGCCGTGGGGCCTTCTGCAGCCGTTTGCCGATCTTCTTAAGTTTATCTTTAAGGAAGATCTTGTACCCGACAAATCGACAAAATTCGTTTATTTTCTGGCTCCGCTGGTTGCGTTGACGTGCGCGTTGCTGCCGATGGTCGTCTATCCGTTCGGCCCCGCAATAACAACTGTGGATTGGAGCTTTTTGCCTTGGGGTTTAGGCGACGGATATCACGTGTTGCCGCTCACTATTGCGCAAATAGATGTCGGCGTGCTTTTCGTTTTGGGTATTACGTCAGTCGGCGTTTACGGCATTGCGCTCGCCGGCTGGTCATCGAACAGCAAATACTCTTTGATGGGTGGGCTTCGCTCGTCGGCACAGATGATCTCGTACGAACTCGCTATGGGAGCGTCGGTGCTCGGCGTGGTGATGCTGGCAGGGTCGCTTGATTTAAATTGGATAATTTATGCTCAGATCAGATCACCTTTCAAATGGTACATAATTCCGCAATTTATCGGATTTGTTGTTTTCCTTATTGCAGCGTTCGCCGAAACGAACCGCGTCCCGTTCGATCTGCCCGAAGCCGAAACTGAGCTTGTCGCCGGGTTTCATACCGAATACAGCGCTTTGAAATTCGCCCTGTTCTTCATGGCCGAATATGTGAATATGTTCACCGTGTCGGTCATGTGCACGGTGCTGTTCCTTGGCGGCTGGTACGTTCCCGGATTGGGACACATTTTCGAACCGGGTTCGATTCCCTACGCGATCGTCAGTCACATTGTGTTCATCGGCAAGATCTGTGCGTTCCTTTTCTTTTATATCTGGGTGCGTGGGACGCTGCCGCGTTTTCGCTTCGATCAGTTGATGAATTTCGGCTGGAAGTTTTTGCTTCCGCTTGCTCTGTTGAATGTGATCGCAACGATCGTTGTTGTTTATTTTTTGAATAGGTAAGAAATGAAACCAGGGATGAACGCGGATTTTAGAACGCATTTTTTATCCGTGTCCATCCGTGTTCATCTGCGGTTAATCGGATTTTATGGCTGAGAAAGTTTTATTTTTCTTATTTGCTGGCCTCGCTATCGCAAGCGCGATCTCGATGGTCTATCACAAGAATCCGTTGTACAGCGCCATTTCGCTGGTCGGCGTGTTCATATCGCTGTCTTGCATTTACGTAACCCTCGCGGCTCCGTTTATCGCAGCGGTGCAGATATTGATCTACGCCGGAGCGATAATGGTCCTCGTGGTTTTTGTGATAATGCTTCTCAATCTGGACGAAGACAAGCCGCTAAACAGCCTGCGTTATCTTTACGCTTTGGGGGGCGGTTTGGGCATTGTGCTGCTCGCTCAGACGTTCTTTATTTTTTATGCCGTACTGCATGCCCCCAATCACGATGTAAACGAAGCCGAGACGGTCGGCAAAACCTTGAGCATCGGCGCGGCGATGTACACCGAGTATCTGTTGCCTGTTGAAATAGTCGGCGTGTTGCTGCTGATGGCGATAATTGGCGGGGTGATCCTTTCGCGACGCCTGCGCGAACCGCAGCTTGAACTCGTCGTCGATAACGAACTTCAGAAGCGAAATGAAGCAAAGGAAATAGGCGAATATCGCACGAATTTTTGATCGCGGCGGTTAGATGTTCAAGGTCAGCTTTTTGACCGCCGAGCACTGACCACTGACCACTGAACAACGATGGAACCAAGCTTAGCAAGCTATTTAGCACTTTCGGGTATTTTGTTTACGATCGGCTCGGTCGGCGTCATCTTCAAACGCAACGCGATCGGCATGTTTATGTGCATCGAGCTGATGCTCAATGCCGTTAACCTTACGTTCGTCGCCTTTTCGCGTTATTATGCCGACGTTACCGGCCAGCTATTCGTGTTTATGGTGATGAGCGTCGCCGCTGCCGAAGCCGCCGT
>Ga0157372_10005547_pt1 | contig 13417 bp, 8 predicted proteins | sample C55metaG_FD_115307 | JGI IMG/M metagenome (GOLD analysis project Ga0157372, IMG submission 115307) | Corn rhizosphere microbial communities from Kellogg Biological Station, Michigan, USA - C5-5 metaG | ecosystem: Host-associated > Plants > Roots > Rhizosphere > Soil | place: USA: Michigan... | reverse complement strand
GACGTTGAGCGCGATATTGGCCTTGCGCAGATGCAGCCAATCCGCCGGCAAATCCGCGCCGATGCGCAATGAGGCCAGGAAATAAGAGTCCACACTCGTGTCATTGGCATAGGTCGCATAACGCCTACCGACATAATCCCCGATCAGCTGCGCCTCAAACGGCCCGGCGTGAAGCGAGGCGACCGTCTTGTTCATCCATTTGGGGCTTCCCGGGATCTGCTTGCCACAGGTCGGCACCACGCCGCTCACCACGACCAAACCGCCAATACAGGTGCCGGTGGCGGCGCCGATTCCGGTCGCAGCCGATGTATAGTCGCTCTGATATTTGGTCAGATTGTAGGAGGTCGCGTTGTAGAGCGACACGGCCCGTCCGAGATGGAGCGTGAAGGCGGCATCGACGCCGTCGGTGTGGATGCTACCGACGTTGACGAGGATCGAGGTGCCGCCGGTGATGCCGCTGCCAGCAATGCCGCCTGGGTTGGTGGAAATCGCGAGCAGCCGGTTGCTGAACACGACGTGATAATAATTGACCTGGGCCTCGAGCGAGACCTGGTTCGAGAAGGTGCGCCGCGTGCGGAAGCCGCCTTCGTACGTCCAGCTGCTCTCCGGCTTGCCCTTATCGGCGAAGGCGTTGAACGCGGTCTGGCTGCCCGTAAACCATGGGCCACCGCCGCCGGCGAGGTACGCCTGATATTGGCGCAGGTTCTTCTGCACGTTGAAATAGACCTGCTCATGCCCGTTGACGTCGTAGGTGGCGCCGACCGCCGGCAGGAACCAACGCAGGGTATTGATGGTGCCTTGCGGCAGCCCACCGGTGAGCCCCGAAAGCGACCCGAGCTTCGGCTGGATCGGGAATTTGCCGGTGGCCCATTGCGCGCTGGTCTTGAATCCCGCCTGGACGGTTAGCTTGTCGAGCGCCTGCCACGTGTCTTGGATGTGGAGCTGGAGCTCGTTGATGCTCGCGTCACCCTGATATTGGGTGAACAGAGGCGGCTCGACTTCGCGCGGCCGGATGTAGGGCGTGCTCGACTTCGGATTGTTGACATCGACCCCATACCAGCGGCGCCACTGGGTCGTGCTGTTATGCTCGTACCAGCCGCCAAGCTCGATCTTGTGATTGCCAAACTGCAGATCGAGCGTCGAGATCAGCCCGCCGCGATCGATCTGATATTCGGTGGTGCGCGTGATCAGGCCGGATCCACCCGTCGCCTTGACCAAAGCGGCGCCGGCTGCCGCGGCCTGGGCATCGGTGAGCGCGGTGCAAGCCGCCGGACGGACCCCGTTGCCGTTGCCTCCGAAGCGGCAATTGGCGGGAAGACTCGCATAAGCTGGATCGAGATAAGGCTGCGCGGTGGTGATCGACTGGCCGAGCGGGCCGGCGACGACGCCGGCACCGTCATTGTGATGGAAATAGAGCGTGTTCGACCAGGTTATACGATCCGACAGGCGCGCATCGTAGCGCGCATAACCGAGATAGTCGGTCCGCTGCGCGTCCGAATAATAATTGCGATAGTTGCTGCCAACGGTGGCGGGCGAATTGCCGAGCGCGCTGAGATATGACGTCCGGTAGCCAGTGAAGTCCGGATAGAAGAAGGGCTTCGTGTAAGGCGTGTAGAGCTGGACTGGCGTGGCCGTGCCGCCGGCCGACGGCTTGAAGAATACGGTCGCGTCCTCGTTCGGTTGCTTCATGTCATTATAGTCGAGGAAGAACGTGAACTTCCCCGAATCATCCTCATGGATGAACTTTGCATTGGCCTGCCAACCGCCCTGCTTGCCGTTGAAATCCCACGCACGCGCTCGCTGACGCGCGGCCGAGACATAGACCGCATTTCCGTCTCCGAACGTCCCGCTGTCGATCCGCAAATAGGTGCGCGAAGTCGAATAGCTGCCGACCGTCTGATTTGCGGTGATGCCGAACTGCTTGGCCGGATCGGACGAGAAGGTTTCGACCGTACCGCCGAGATTGCTGTTCGAAGGGGTGGCGAGATCGCCGGCACCAGTGGTCACGACAACGCGCCCGACATTTTCCGAGATCACCGCGCGTTCCGGCGACAGGCCGTTATAATTGCCGTAGCTCTGGTCGCCGAGCGGCACGCCATCCATCGTATAGCCGAGCTGTTGCGCCGTGAAGCCGTGGATGAAGGTCTGGGCATTCTGCTCGTTATAGCCCCACGGGTCCGCAGTGATGTAGAGCACACCCGGAAGCGTCTGGATCGCTTTCAGGGGGGACACGCCCGGCATGATCTTCTGGATCTCCGCCTGCGAGATGGCGGTCGCCGAGCGGGTCACCTTGGCGCCGGTGACCACGACCGTGTCGGCTTCGCCTCCCTCTGCCGCGGCTTCGGCGCCGGCCGCATCGGCTGCAGCCGTCGGCGCGGCGGCCGCGGGATCGGCGGCATGGGCCACAGCTGGAGCAAGGCTCGCCACAGCGAGAGTAAGAAGCGAGACGTGCGTGCGGACCATGAATTTCCCCGATTTGCTGCAGTGCAAGATCGGAGGCGGATGCGCCCGGTTGATGAGACTTTGGTGACGGGGCCGTTTCGATTCCGTGACAAGGGCATATCGGAGCAGCCGTCTCGCCCGGACGCTTGGCCGGGTCAGTCGCTAAATCGCCGTTAACCCTTTCCGATTATGCGTTGCCCCAAAGAGGCTTGGCCTGGGCGCTCACTATGAATGACACGATCATGAAAGCCGCCAAGATGTCGGGGGAACTCGGCATCCGCACGCTCGATCTGCAGGCGGACATCTCAGAGCTTGCTACGCGCGTCACCGAGCAGGCCTCCACCATCCAGTCGATCCGTGGCGAAGCCGACCGGTTGTCGGAAGACGGCCAGAATGTCGCGCAGGCGGCGCAGGAGGCGCGCGAGAACGCAACCGCGGCGCGTAGCGTGATCGACGATTCGAACCGCCGCCTCTCCGGCGCGACCGCGAACGTGCTCGAGCTGATCGACCAGGTCACGCACATCCATGCCGGATTGGAAGCCTTCACCAACGCGCTTTCCACCGTGGGGCGGGTGACCGGGGCGATCCGCGACATTGCCAGCCAGACCAATCTGCTTGCACTCAACGCGACGATTGAGGCGGCGCGCGCAGGCGATGCCGGCCGCGGTTTCACCGTCGTCGCGAGCGAGGTGAAGAAGCTCGCGCAGGAAACCGCGCAGGCGACGCAGACGATCGAGGAGTCGATCGTGGCGTTGACGGGTGAGGCGGATCGCATGCTTCATCGCATCAACGACGGCACGGCAAAGGCACGTTCGGCGCATGCCGGCGCGCAGGACATCGAAACGCTGGTCGAGAGACTGGGATCGCTGATGCGCGGCCTGTCCCAGATCAGCGATTCGGTCGCCGATCGGATCGGATCGATGGTCGCTTCAGTCGATAACGTCCATGCGGGCCTGGGCGCGCTCAGCGCGACATCGAACGACAATGCAACCGGCCTGCTGCGCCTATCCGATCGCGTTACCGGCGTCAGCAACGACACCAACGAGCTGCTGCAATATTTCGCCGAGAGCGGGACCGAAATTCCCGATTCCCCTTATATCCGCTTCGGCCTAGCCGCGGCACAGGACGTATCGGCCAAGCTGGAACAGGCAATCGCTTCGGGCGCGCTATCCGAGGCCGATCTGTTCAGCGATCGGTATAGCCAGATTCCGGGTACCAAACCCCCGCTCTACACGCACCCCGCACAGCAGCTGATCGTGGCCGCCGCACGCCCTCATCAGGAAGCGGCGCGGAGCTACAAGGGGTTCTTCGGGATGACCTTCACCGATCGCAATGCGTTCGGAGCGGTCGCCATGCCCGAACGCGCACAGTCGCAGCGCCCCGGCGAGGATGACTGGAATGCCGAGCATGCGCGGCAGGGCATGATCTTTGAATTTCAGGACACACGCGAGCAATGCCAGATCACGCAGCCTTTCTGCATCAAGGCCTATCGCCGCTCCGTGGCGGGCGGCGGGGTCGTGCTGCTGAAGCAGGTGATCGCGTCGATCCATGTGCGCGGACGCCAGTGGGGAATCCTGCAATTCGCCTATGAGGACCAGGGCTGAGTGTAAGGGCCGGCCGCGGTGGCGACCGGCCCCCTGAGGCGCCTTGGGGGCAGCGCCTCAGAAACCTTTAACCGACGCAGACACGAAACACGACCGAGCGCGCAAGCATAATGCCCATTCGCCAGGCAATTGATACAGAAATGTAACAAACGGATGCGCTAGGCGGTCGCTGCCGGCGATATCGGGCCGGCTGCTCATTCCCCGAACGATCGCGCGTCCAACGCCTCGTGACAGACAGCGCACCCCCGGGGCGATTCCGGCCGAATTGCCCTGTGTGCCGCTCGCTCGAGTGAGAGCCGCTGTTAGGAACAGCCAGGGGTTGGCGCAGGACTAACGCCTGCTCTGCAGAGGGCACGGTCGCGTCTACTCTGCTCAACCTGAAAACCTATCGTGGCAAAGGGAAGACACTGCGTGTCATGGCGTCCAGGCAAGCCTCCCGACAACTTTGTCGCCCATGCGATCTAAATATAGGCCCGCCTTTCGACTAAAATGTACAGCGGCGACTCCTCCATTTCGAACGGAAAGAAAGGTTGCGTGACGCGATCACGTCACTTTCACTGCTTAGTCGTGGCCGACTCGGGGCGCCACGACTTAAGAGGGGATGGCAATGAAGCAATTTCCGCCGCAGCGCGACTACAGCTCCTTGTCGGCGCGCGATCTAATCGAGGCGCGCGACGCCTATCATCTCCATCTGTCACATCTTACCAACGTCATCGCGACAGCCATCGGCCGCTACCGCATCCACGAAAAGGATTGGTACGCCGACCACCCACCCTCGGAGAAGCCGCCCGCTGGCGTCGATCCTGTCACCGAGCCCAAAACGCTTTACAACAGCGTTATTCGCCCCTGGTCCTGGCCGTGCGTGCTCGTCTTCGTCGATCAGTGGGTCACGAAGGAAGACTTCGCCGGGAGCCCAGACCAAATGGTGCCCCGTGCCCTGTTTCTGCCCGATGGCCGCGTGGTCCCGACCTGTACCCTCTACGTCGAGCGCAGCGACGTGCCCGCTGCTCGCGACGATGCGCCCTCCTTTCCGAAAAGCCTTGTCGGTGGCGGCTTCCTGCTCACCTCCCGCGTCCAGGGAGTCGACCATTTCGGATCGGCCGGTTGCCTCGTCAGTGACGGTCGATCGACCTTCGCGCTCACCAACCAGCATGTCGCGGGCCGTCCCGGCGATGAAATCGCCACGATCCTGCGCGGCGATCGTGTACCGGTCGGCACAGCCGCTGAGGGCTCGATCCGCAAGATCCCTTTCTCGAAAGCATATCCAGGCTGGCCCGGCACCAATGCGCTTACCAATCTCGACGTCGGTCTGATCGACGTCACCGACGTCTCTCTCTGGACTTCACAGATTGTCGGTCTCGGCACGATCGGCACGCCGATCGACGTTACGGTGGACAATATTACCGTCGATCTCATCGACTGCCCGGTGCAGGCTTTCGGCGGCGCCTCCGGCCCGCTCGCCGGCAACATCGCTGCACTCTTCTACCGATACAAATCGGTTGCCGGTACCGATTATATCTCCGACGTGCTGATCGCGCCCAAGCCCGGCCAAACTACCCGGCCCGGCGATTCCGGCACGATCTGGTGCATGGTCGACGAACAGGCCGAGCAATCCGATCCGCTGCGACCGATCGCGATGCAATGGGGCGGTCACGTTTTCGTCGATAGCGGGCATGCCAACGTCGCGCAGGGCCTCGCACTCGGCACATTCGTGAGCACGATTTGCCGCGAGCTCGACGTCGATATGCTGCGCGGCGTCAATTCGGGGCTGCCCGAATATTGGGGAGACGTCGGTCATTACACGATTGGCGCCCAGGCCTGCCAGTTGCTCAGCCAAAACGCGAAGCTGTCGGAGCTCATGATGGAGAATCTCGACCGCATTGCCTATGGCGACGACAACATCGCCAGAAAGTCATTCAAGACCACCACCCAGCAGCGCTTCTCGCCGCTCGCCGACGTGCCCGATAAAGTCTGGAAACCTCCAAAGAGCCCAGCGCCGCGAGGCAACCACGAAAACCCCAACCATTTCGCCGACATGGACAAGCCGGACGCGAATGGCCGAACGCTGCTCGACATCACCAGGGGTGCGAACGGCCGCACCGACCCAAGCAAGATCACCGTCGAGACTTTCCAGTCTTATTACGACGACATTCGGGATCGCTCGCGCGGGCTGCTGCCGTTCCGCGTCTGGCAATTCTACGATCTTATGGTCGCTGCGGCGAAGGTAGGCGACGCAGCTGGCTTCGTCGCCGCCGCGGGCGTGATGGCCCATTATGTCGGAGACAGCTGCCAGCCGCTCCATATTTCTTACAAGTTCAATGGGGATCCGGGCCGCAAGGACGCCGACGGCAAAGCCTACGCTAAAGGCGTTCACGAAGCTTACGAGTCGAACATGCTGCGTTCCCATGCGCCCGAGATGCTGGCGCGGCTGAATGCCGAACTCGGCATCGCACCCGGCCAACTCGGCACCCACGGCTACACGACTTTTTGCACCTCGGGCCACGACGCGGCAGTCGCCACGGTCGAGGTGATGCGGACCGCCTTCGAGACCATTTCCGTGGACGATATCCTCGATACCTATGTCGATGATCCGAAGAAAATGTGGGAGGCTTTCGGTGAGAAGACGGTCGAGCTACTCGCCGAGGGTGCCCGCGCGCTTGCCATGATCTGGGAGAGCGCGTGGAAAACGCCCGGCAACACCATCTCGAGCTTCGGAGCGATCCCGTTTGAGACGCTCGTCAGGATCTATGAGAACAAGGCGTGGGCGCCTTCAATGACCCTGGACGAAATTGGACCGGTGCTCGGTGCGCCAGCATGAAGGCGGCGACCTCCGCGAAGCCCGAGCTCCACCGACGCCGCAGCAATCCACGACCGCGGATCGACAGTGCGCCGCGTCGTCATCGGAAGGCCGGGCAATCAGGCGAGCTTCCACCAAGATCGCGCGCCTGGCGCTTGAAGGCGAGGTCAAGAAGTTCGAGATCGTGACGGCATCGGTGTGTACGGATCACCCGATCGGGCCCGCGGCGGACGAAAAAAGGGCCGCCCTGATCGTGGCAGGGCGGCCCACGCCGACACTTGGGGTCGCCAGCGCGTCCGAGCCGCGGGAGGGGCGGCATTCCGGAAGATGAAGCTTCGTGCGGCCGTCACCGCAACCAGCGATCGCGATCCATTAGAAACGAGCTGCGTGGATGGCTGCCGCCTGCCTTTCTCACCAGGGACGCAGAAGACCTTGATCGGCCCTGTGCCTCAAAGCTTTGATGTCCATCAAATTACGGGAAACTACGGAAAGACGCGCAGCCGCGGCTTCGGCAGACGGGCTGCATGACGACCAAGTCTTCCTGCGCGGACTGTGCGGTCCGCAATCGCTCGCTCTGCGGCACGCTCGATGATGCCGAGCTCGCCCAGCTCAACCGGATCGGCCATCGCCAGCGCATCGCGCGCGGCGAGACGATCATGTGGGCAGGTGATGAAGCGGCGATCTGCGGAAATGTGCTAAGCGGCGCGCTTCAGCTCACCGCCTCGACTGATGACGGACGCGAGCAGACCGTCGGAACTCTTTATCCGGCGGACTTCCTCGGCCGCCCCTATGCGAACGAGGCGCCCTTCACCGTGAAGGCGATTGTCGATAGCGAGGTTTGCACCTTCGCGCGCCGACCGTTCGAGCAATTGCTGGAGGAGCATGTCAAGCTGGAGCGGCAACTGCTGCGCCATGCTTTTGCGGCACTCGATGACACGCGCACCCAGATGCTGACGCTCGCACGGCGCAGCGCGAGCGAGAAGGTTGCTGGCTTCCTGCTCGACATGGCAAGCCGCGAAGAGACGATGACGAGCCGCGCCACCCCCGGCGGCCCCGTGACGTTCGACCTGCCGCTCAATCGCGGGCAGATAGCCGACCTGCTAGGGCTTACGATCGAAACGGTCAGCCGCCAGCTGACCAAGCTCAAGCTCGCGGGAATCGTCGCGCTGCCCGGCGTACGCACCGTGACCATCCGCGACGAGGCAGCGCTCAGATCGCGGGCGGGCTGACCGCCGACTCATCGCCCTGAATCCTGTCGAGCAGGTAAGCGCGCGCGTCGGTGGTCAACCGTTTCGGTGCGACCAGCAGTAGTGCAAGCAATTCCTCCGCAATCGCTTCGCTGCATCCTACGAAGACGTTGCGCAGCATATAACCGAGCGTGTCCGGCGTGAACCGGCCCGCCGCCTCAGCGCCGATCATGTCTGCCAGATCCTGCGCCTGAACGGCGAGCATAGCCCGCCGCTGGCACAGCCGGTCGAGCATGCGCCTTGCGGGAATTTCATCGCTCTCACGATTAAACAGATGCCGCATCGGAAATTCAGCGCCCTGCAGGCCTTCAGGGAAGGCCTCGCGTAGCTGCGCGCGAAGGGCAGCGATCTCTACCAATGACGGCAATGTAGGTAGCGCATCGGCGATCGCCTCGAGCCGCGCGCAGAGGCGACGCCAGCGTGCATGCTCGACCGTTAGCAGCACGAGATCGATCTCATCGATCATGTGCCATGGTTGGCGTGGCTGCTTCCCAGGAGTTCGGGTTTGCGACATCTTGTATGATGTCGTTGCAAAATCCGGCCGGCCCGGCCTTGATTCTCGTCAAAGCCGGGCCGTCGCCGCATCAGAAGCGCGTGCCGATGCCGATGCCGAACACCAGCGGGTCGAGATGTACGCGTTCGCGGTTGACGAGCGCGCCTGTCGTCAGCCGCGCCTTGGTGTCGATGTCGATATATTTGACGTCGAAATTGAGAAAGACGCGTTTGGTCAGATCGACGTCAACGCCGGCCTGCAGAGCATAGCCGACACTGTCCGACAGGCCGACCTTGGTCTTACCGATCGCGCTGGTGAGCGCCGCGCTCGCCTTTTCCTTGTAGAAGATCGTGTAATTCACGCCTGCCCCGACATAGGGGCGTACCGCCGCGTCGGGAAGGAAGTGATATTGCAGCGTCAGCGTTGGCGGCAGTACCCAGGTGCCGGCGAGACGGCCGACGGGTTTCAAGGCGCCTTCGCCCGAGACATGATGCTTGGTCGTCGCCAGGATCAGCTCGGTGCCGATATTCTTGGTGATCATGTAGGTGAAATCGAGTTCCGGCGTGATGGCGTTGTCGACCGAGGTGTGGCTCGTAGCGAAGGTCGGCTGGATCGGTCCGGTCTTTTCATTCGGTGCCACATCGATCGCGCGCAGCCGCACGATCCAGTCTCCCTTTTCGGCGTGAGCCGGTACCGCGAGCAGCATCGCGGCTGCGGATGTGGCGATAAGCAGATTACGCATGCACTTCCTCCCGTTGAGATGAAGCGCGGCTAGGCGTCAGCACGGCAGCCCCACATTGACGCAGGTCAAGGATGGGATGTGCTGCTTCAAGGCGGCAAAGGCGCACAGCTCTGCCGAAGTACCCGCTGCGGAAGGCGGGTGGGCGGCGCATAAGGGGTCGGCCGGAGCCTTCGGTTCCGGCGACGTCTGCCAAGCCTCACATGGTGGAATCAGGCCGCGGTGCTACCTTGCTCGTGCCGAAGAGCCGCCGCCCGATGGCGATCCGCCGTCACAATTCCGCAGGCGCGACGCGCATGCTGCGATACATCATATAGATGCTGCTCTGCCCAGCGCGGCTGCAGCCCGCTGGTGATGCTTGCAAAATGGACATGCTCATCCGCCTGCATGCCGAAAGCGTGCGTAAGATAATGGTCGAACAGATAGCGCAGGGCCAGCCATTCGCCCTGTTCGTTGAGCCAAGGTGCGCTGGTCGCGGACGTGGTGAAGCTCAGCAGCCTCCGGCCGGCAAGAAAGGACGTGGGCGTGCGCGACACCACCGACTTCGGATCGACGCCCGAGCCAAGCACACGTTCGACATACCCCTTCATCATAGCCGGGGGCGTCCCAAACCATATCGGGTAGATGAGGACCAGGATGTCGCACGTACGCAGGATCGAAAGCTCGCGCGCGACATCGGGGCTGACGGTGAAATTCGGAACCGTCGGCCGCTCCCATGAGCGCAAGATCGGATCGAATTCCAAGTCGTAAAGGTCGCGCAGCACGACCTCTTGCCCATTCTCACGCACCGCCTGGCAATAAGCATCCGCGATAGAACGGTTGAAGCTTTGGGAATCGGGATGGCACAGGATCACCGCGTGACGGCCCTTACCCGAATCGCTTTTCGCTGCCTGTTCCATGCGTCTCTCCGTGCGACTGCACGATTAGGCCGCGACACCACCCGGCGCCCTTGGGAATAGTACGTACACTTTCAGTGACCACGAACGATGCCGCCGCGGCACCGAAAAGGAGAGCGCTTGCGTCCAGGCATCACGTCGTCGCCAAATTTTTTTGCGGCTGCTCCACGGAGCGGGTGAGCGGTGCTCAGGCGTCCGAAAGGTGCGGCGCCTCGGCGGGCTCTTCGACAGCAGGCAGCATCGCTTCGACCACGGGTGTAAGCAGGTCGGCCAAAACCTGATGCCCATACTCGGAGAGATGAAGCGTGCGGTGGTCCCAGATCTCGCGTCGTTTCCGCATATCAAGCCGGCAAAGGTCCGGCAGCGGATCGTAAAGCCGACACCCGGTGGTGCGTGCCAGCTCGGCGAAGCGGACTTGGCATGGCCGCGCATCGGCCGGATGGGTGATGAAGTAAGAAAGGGGAAGCGGCACGAGCAGCACCGGCGTCGGGCTTTCCTTTATCCAAGCGGTGAGCATTGCCCGCAGGAGCTGCCATTCGGGAGTGGCAGATGAATTATAGGCGGGAAGTACGCTATGTCGGATAAAGCGGCGCAGCAGCGGCACGATCATCTGTAGTGCGCGGGGCGGCAGAATCCGTCGCGCCAGTCTTTCAAGGCGGCCCCGCTTACGGACGGTCGGCGGCTTGAAGTCCTCCTGCGCATTGCCTCGGATCTCCTTCGGCAGCGTTTCAGCGGTCCATGGTCGCTCTGGAACGGGCAGGCCTTTGAGCAGGAGCTCGCCGTTCTTCAGTTCGAAATAGGGCTTCCCGTAATATTGGACCTGACCCTCCGGATTGGGTCGAGCGAACAGCTTGCGCTGCACGCGCAGGATATTCTCCACGAATACGCAAATTATCGTGAGATCGTGCGGCAGATCGAGAGCGAACTCGCGATGGATGAGAAATTGCTGATCGGTGCCCGAACCAGTCAGAGCAAGGTTATAAACCTCTGCGGCATCCAGCTTTTTTTCGAGCAGATCGCTGAATCTCTTGCTGTTGGAGATGCAATCTCCAGCCGCCTGCGAGTCTCCGAACATAAGGATGCGGCGCTTGCCGACCTGCCGCGTCGGCTCGAATTCGTGATCCGAGCGAAAGCCGCTGCCATTGGTGCGCATGAGATAGCCCACCCCCGCCTGGGTGAGACGTTTGCGCAGGTGCGGTACGTAGAGATAGCCGAATAGCGGATGACTCTGCATTATGGGGCCGTCGCTCACTCCCATTAGCCGGCCTTTTTCCCTGCCACGCCCTTAGCCTGCTCGCCCGCTGCGTGAGGACATCCGTAACGCTCGGCAAACCAGGCCCGCCGCTCGACCACAGTGCGAAATTGTTCAGCGGGCCAGTTCTTGTAGAAGGCGGTGCGCTGCAGTGCCTCCGAGCCCTTCAGAACGCCGTCCAGCGTATTGGCGATCACGATGAAATAGGGTTCGCCCTGCGAGCCCGGAAAGCGGCTGATCGTATCTTTGGCCACGCCCGCATTCAGGAAGACATTGTCCGCCACCAACTCCAGATTGAGTGCGTCGACATAGTCCACCAGCCCCCAGGCACGCAGCATCCGGGGCGGAAAGCCCATGCAACGGGTGGTGACACCCGTTAGTGGGCGCTCATCCCGCATGGCCATAGCCTGATCGCGAATGAAATCCCGCGGACTACCGGATTCCCAGACGACCACATCGACCTGCCCGTCCAAGACAGCCGACTTAGCGTAAGGGCAGGGTGCGAACTTCTTTTTGTAGAAGTCATTCGGAACACTGATGAACTCATTAATCCAACGCCACAGGTCACACTTGACCTGGTCGTGAAGGGTCGTCGCGCTTTCCATCCTGCCCCCCTCAGAACATTGTATAGACAAAGATGTCGACTTTTCCGTCGCTCCGTTGTTCGGCTTCCTCGATCGCTTGCGTCAGTTTCTTGAGACGTGGCGCCATGGCAGCCAGCTCCGGCTGGCCCTGTGCGATCCAATATTGCTCCAGTTCGTCGATCAAGCCGTTCGGCATGCCGCCGCCCGGATAGCGCAGGTCTGCTCCGATCGCGTGGGCCACAACGGGCTCGAAATAGGATGCCCGCGCTGAATCGGGACCGGCGGGAAACGGCATCGGCTGGCCTGTACGGCGGCGTGCGTCCGCCAAGGGCGTGATGATCGTGTCCAGCAGCTCATCAGCGAGTCGCTCCGACGCGGGCGGGTCGATACGCGGGGAGGCTGTAGCCTCCGGCGCCGGGACCTCCATATCCTCCATTGACGGGTCCATGCCAGGCGTCGGGTCGGTAAAGGCCGGCTGCTCTTCCTTGAGGAGAATGCGGTCCTCAAGCACGAGCACGTCGATATCCGTCAGCATGAAGCAGCGATACGCATCGTATGGCGTGCACACGATCGGCTCGCCGCGGACGTTGAACGAGGTGTTGACCAGGACGGGACAATCAGTCTCCTCCCGGAATGCCTTGAGCAGCCGGTACAGGTCTGGCGCACGTTCGGCGTCCACCGTCTGAACCCGTGCGCTGTAATCGACATGCGTGACAGCGGGGATATCGCTGCGCGCCTGATCGACGATTACCAGTGCATCGTCGGTGTCGCTGGGAGCAATCGGCATTTCGAGCCGGCGCTCCTGCCGGACCGGGGCCACGAGCAACATATAGGGGCTCTCACCCTCGAGCTCGAAATAATCGGCGCAATGCTCTTCCAGCACGATCGGAGCGAACGGACGGAAGCTCTCACGGAATTTGATTTTGAGATTCATCCGGCGCTGCATGTCTTGGCGCCGAGGATCGCCGAGGATCGAGCGGCCACCCAGCGCGCGCGGCCCGAATTCCATACGCCCCGAAAAGTAACCGACGATCTTACCGTCGGCGAGCGCCTTGGCCACCTGCCGTGCACGCTCCTCTTGATCCGGAACGGCATGAGCCCGTGCGTCGAACCGCGCGAGCGATGCGTCAATTTCGTAGGAGGAGTAGCCCGGCCCAAGTCGCGCGCCCTTCATCCCGTCGCGTTGCCGCGCCGTGCTGCGCGCCGCCCCTCCAATCGTATGCGAAGCAAGCAACGCCGCACCCAGCGCACCGCCGGCATCGTCCGCGGCTGGCTGAACGAACAACCCGTCGAAATCAAGCTGCCGCCGGATCTTGCCGTTGGCGACGCAATTGAGCGCCACGCCCCCTGCCATCACCAGGTT
>Ga0157372_10005544_pt1 | contig 13417 bp, 10 predicted proteins | sample C55metaG_FD_115307 | JGI IMG/M metagenome (GOLD analysis project Ga0157372, IMG submission 115307) | Corn rhizosphere microbial communities from Kellogg Biological Station, Michigan, USA - C5-5 metaG | ecosystem: Host-associated > Plants > Roots > Rhizosphere > Soil | place: USA: Michigan... | reverse complement strand
GCGGATTGAGCACGACGAAGTCGCCGTTGACCGGCTGAATCAGCGCGCCGGGATCGCCATCGGTTCGAATCTCCAGATTGGTTAACGGTCCCAACGTCGTATCCTGACGTGAGGCGAAGTACACCACAGGCGCCGTGGCGGCCCGCAGCGAGTGGTATTTGGTATCGCCGACCACGCCGACGATTTGAATGGGCGGCCCGAGTCCCGTCGGCCCCTGCTCGAGCCGGAAGGTCTTCCCAAGGGGCGCCGGATCGTTGAAGAATTTCATCGCGGTCATTCGACTGATGACCGCCACGCGATTCGTGCTCGGACGATCCTCCCCGCTGAAGTCGCGTCCCGCGACGAGGGGAATGCCCATCGTCGTGAAGTACCGATCGCTCACCGCGTTCGTCCACGCGACGGCGTCCTCCATCGAGCGCGGTGTGAAGCCGTCGACGTGAAGAACGTCGTTCCACGTCGCTTGTCCAACCGGTGTCACCTGCGACGAGCTGGCGGCGCGAACACCCGGAATTGCCCGCACCCGATCGACCACCTCATTGTACGTCGGTCCTCGGCGCCCCGCCGGCAAGGCCGCCGGACGCATGTCGACGTTCACGAGAAGGATGTGGTCGCGCTGGAATCCGGTATCGACGGTCAACAACCTGCGCCAACTCCCGAGCAAGAGGCCGGCGGCCGTCACCAACACCAGCGACAGCGCGATCTGTCCGACGACGAGCGCCTTGCCGATGGACAGTCGCGTGTGACCCTCGACTGTGCCCCGTCCCTGGGCTCTCATCGCCGCCTGTGGATCGACGCGGCCGGCGCGCCAGACGGGAGCAAGCCCGAACAAAAGACCCGTTAGAACCGCGACGAGGATCGTGAAGCCGAGGATCCGCGGATCCGTCGTCAGATCGAGTGCGACGATCTGCCTGCTTCGCGCCAGCATGCCGACGAGTAGCCGGCTACCCCAAGCGGCGAACGCAATGCCGAGCAACGCCCCAGCGCCCGAAAGGAGCAGACTTTCGGTGATGAGTTGTCGCGCCAGTCTCGCTCTGCCGGCGCCGAGGGCGAGTCGCACCGCCATCTCGCGTTGCCGAGCGGTGGCGCGCGCGAGAAGCAGGTTCGCGACGTTCGCGCAGGCGATGAGCAGCACGATGCCGGTGATCGACATGAGCACGTACAGCGCCTTGCTGTACATGCGGCGCAGATCCGAGAAGCCGCGCGACACCGGTTCGACGCCGAATTTCATTTTCAGGTATTCTGCCCGATTCTTCGGCTGCCAGTGTTGAGGGACCGTGGCATCGAGCACCGCTGGGCCGATCGCGGCGAGCCGCGCACCAAGCTGCTCGGGCGAGACGCCGCCCTTCGGCCGACCGACGATCTCGAGAAACCAACTGCTCCGCGCATCGAGCTGGCTGTTCGTGCCGCGAATGATCGCTTCGGTGCAGAGTGGAACGTAGAGCGACGAATGTCGGCCAACCTCGAGACCATCGAAACGCGGCTCGACCACGCCGATGATCCGGAACGGATGTCCGTCGAGCGAGAACGTTCGGCCGACGGCGCCCTCGTCGCCGCCGAACTCGCGCTGGAAGAAGGCATCGCTCAGCGCGACGACACCGGGGCAGCCGCGCCGATCGTCATCACGCGTGATGGGGCGGCCGACGATCGTACGAACGCCCAACGTCTTGAAGAAATCGCCGCTCACCCAGCTTCCGATCGCGGGGCGCACCTCGCCGCCGTCGGCGAGATTGAACTCGGCGTCGCCGTACGCGAGAACGCCGTCAAACATGTCTTGTCGGTCGCGAATCTGCTCCCAGAGCGGGTTGGTGAACAGGTTGACGCTGTCCCGCGTCACGCCCACCAGCTCCTCGGGGTGGCTGACCGGAAGCGACTTGAGCACGACAGCGTCGATGAGCGTGAAGATCGCCGTGTTGGCGCCGATGCCGAGAGCGAGCGACAGGATCGCGACGGCGACGAAACCAGGCGCCGAGCGGAATCCGCGCAACGCGTAGCGAAGGTCGCCGCCGAGCGTGTCGATCCATGCCGCGAGATCGCGCTCGCGCGTGCGCTCCTTGATCAGACCGTAGTTGCCGAAGCGTCGCCGCGCCTCGCGCCGAGCGTCGTCTGGCTTCATGCCCGACGCCGAGAGCTGGTCGGTGCGTTCGGCGAGATGAAACTCCATCTCGCGATCGATGTCACGCGACAGCGCGTTCGAGCGAAAGACGTTGCGGATGCGAGCGAGCCAGGACATGAGGGTCTCGGTGATTTACGCGTACCGCAACACGCGCGTGACGCCTTCGCGCAGCCTCGCCCAGCTCTCTTCCTCGAGCGCGAGCTGCTTTCGGCCGGCGGCGGTAATCGCGTAGAATCGTGCTTCGCGATTTTTTTCGGTCGTTCCCCATTCGGCGCGCAGCCACCCGTCTTGTTCCATGCGGTGCAGCGCGGGGTAGAGCGAACCCTCCTCCACGCGAAGCAAGTCACCCGACGCCTCTTGGATGTGCGACGTGATCGCATACCCGTGCATGCGTCCATGCGCGCCAATGGACTTGAGCACGAGGAGGGCGAGCGTGCCCTGAAGGATGTCGTTTTTCTTCTTGGTCACACCCCTAACTAGCTATACCTAACTAGCTATGTCAAGATCGTTTAAAGCGGGCTCTTGAGACGGATGCTTGCGGCGGCGGCTTAACGCGGGCGCTTACGACGCGTCTTACAACGGCTTCGAAGGCGGCGGATCGACGCTAGACCGCCGTGAGGCTCGACGTAAGAGCTCGACGTAAGAGCTCGACGTAAGAGCTCGACGTAAGAGCTCGCCTTTAGAGCTCGCCTTCAGAGCTCGCCTTCAGAGCTCGCCTTTAGAGCTCGCCTTCAGTAGTTGTCCGGCACTCCCAAGAACAGATGGTGTAGCAACTCAAGCCACCGGCACCGACTCCTTCCGCGGCCGCCGGCGATCTCAACACAACGTGAGGGTCTCCATCGCGCTCGGGTGTCTCTCGCCGAGGTGAATAGATGATGTCCAAGAAGACAAACACCCACGACGACTGCGAGCAGTTCGACTGTGCCATTCCGAATAGCCGCCGCCAATTTCTCCGCGACGGCTTTCTGAGCGTCGCCGGAGCGATGATGGCGGTCGGGATGGCGAAGAATGCCGCGCTCGCTATGCCGCTCGAGTTCACCGGAGCCAAGCGGTCGTCCGGCAGCACGCGAAGCTATGCTCTGCCCGCCACCGATGGCGCGCAGATCGACAAGGACAACGACGTCATCCTCGTTCGCTGGCAGAACGCCGTCTACGCCTTCGCGCTGTCCTGCCCGCACCAGAACACGGCGCTGAAGTGGGACGACCACGATCACGCGTTCCAGTGCCCGAAGCACCACTCCAAGTTTCAGCCCGACGGTGCGTACATCGCGGGCAGCGGACGCGCGACGCGCAACATGGATCGCTACGCGATCCAAATGCTGCCGACCGGCGTGACAGTCGATCTCGATAAAGTGTTCGAAGAGGATTCCGACGGACCGCAGTGGACCGCCGCCGTCGTCCACCTCGACAACAAAATCTCAGCGAATTCGAAGAGCTGAGATCAATACAATCACAGTCAGAAGGAGCGCGAGGAGCGAGCCCACGGCGGCGACGGCGACTCGCGCTCCGACGCGTCTTACCGACGCGATGTCGACTGACAGTCCCAGCGCGGCCATCGCCGCGACCGTCAACCACCGCGCGGACACGGCAGCCGTCGAGATCGCAATCTCCGGCAGCCACCCCAAGCTTCGCACGACCGCCAACAGCACGAAGCCGACGACGAACCACGGCACCAGCGCCGCCACGCTCTTCGGCCGGTCCGTCGCATCGACACCTCGTCGCCGGCGCAACGACAGAAAGACGACGACGGGACCGAGCATCAGCACGCGTGCGAGCTTGACGACGGTCGCGACCTGTCCGCTCACCACGCTCACCGCGTAGGCGGCGGCGAGTACCTGCGGCACGGCGTACACCGTGAGTCCCGCGAGGACACCGTACTGGTAGTGCGAATAACCGAGCGGTAGAGCGAGCAATGGAAGGCTGAGCACGACCGTCACGCCAAGCACCGCCGTGAGCGCGATCGACGCCGCGACGTCCTCGCGATCGGCACCGATCACCGGCGCGATCGCCGCGATCGCCGAGTTGCCGCAGATCGCGTTGCCACAGGACACGAGAAGAGCGAGCCGCGGCGAAAGCCCTGCCGCCCGACCGATCCCGAAGCCAACGATGAGCGCAACGATAACGGCGGTCACGATCGCGAGCGCGAGTGTCGGCCCCGACGCGAACAACTTCGGCGCATCGAGAGTCGCTCCAAGCAGGAAGACCGCGACCTCGAGTACCTCCTTGCCAACGAATCGCACCCCTGGCTCGCACTCCGCGGGCATACCGAAGAGACTCCTCGCCAGCATGCCGACGATGATCGCCAGCACGAGGGGCTCGACGACCGGCCGTCCAAGCCAAAGCGTCTGGAGCCAGCCGCCAATCACGGCCACGAGCGACACGACGATGGACGCAGCGATCCCCGGTAGGAGCCGCGTGTTGCCGGGCAGGCGCGAGGTGAACGGAATAGCGGTCACGCTATCAGGCTAGCCGTTGCGGATTATGAGTCCAGTACATTGTTTTCATCAGTCCATAACCTTGGGTTATGAGAGCGATGAACCTCCACCACCTCAGGCTGTTCGCTGCTGTCGTCGAAGAGGGAGGATTCACCAACGCCGCCCGCGCGCTGCGCCTCAGCCAGCCTGCTATCTCCAAGTCGCTCAACGAATTGGAGCGCCAGGTACACGTTCCCCTGATCGAGCGCGGCGGCCGCGGAATCACTCTGACCGAGGCTGGCCGCGCGCTCTACGGACGGGCCAGAGAGCTGTTCGGCGTCGAGCGAATGGCCGAGCGGGAGCTTCGAGAGCTTCGTGGGCTGAAACGCGGAACGCTCCGGGTCGCGGCAAGTACCACGATCGCGACGTACATGCTTCCGCCAGTGCTCGGCCGCTTCCACACTCGCCATCCCGCGGTCCGCATCCGAGCGACCAGCGCGAACACACGTTCGGTCCTCCGGTTGCTGCTCGAGGCCCGCACGGACGTGGCGTTGGTAGAGGGTCCCATTTCGCACGAGGCGGTCGATGTCATACCCTGGCGCGAAGACGAGCTCGTGGTGATCGCTCATCCGGATCAACGCGTTGCAAACCAGTCGACGGTCAGCGTCGAGGACCTGTTGCGAGAAACGATTCTGGTTCGGGAGCCCGGTTCGGGAACGCGAGAGGTGGCCGAACGGGCGCTCGCGCTCCACGGCGTGCGACCGACTCGCACCATGCGGCTCGGCGGTACCGAGGCGATCAAGCAAGGTGTCGCCGCCGGTCTCGGCGTGGCTATCGTATCGAGGGCCGCGGCGGCCGATCAAATCACTCTTGGTCGTCTCGTCGTCGTTCCGGTCCAGGGACTGCAGATTCGACGGGAGCTGACCCAGCTCAAGCTTCGCCAACGATCGGAATCGTCGGCGGCTCGGGAGCTACGGTCGCTGCTCGACGAGGAATACGGGCCGAGCGTTGGCGATGCGTCGGGCGACACGGGCGTCGAGCCTCGGTCCGCTACCTAGCCATCTAGATTTGAGAACCACTGCTATGACGACGAACGTCCTTCGTCCAGCGGCGAGCATCACCGCTACTATATGGTTGGTCGCTCTTGGCGCTTGCCGAGGAGCGCCGCCGCCTCCGCCAACGCCTCCGCCGGCGCTGAGCACGGCGGCGTCCGCCGCGCTGCAATGGGTGAACGCCCACACCGCCGGGTTCGTCCTTTCGGACTCGATGAATCTGGATCGGGACCGACGTGCGCTTGCGCCAATCGTCAACGGCGCGCGCATCCTCGGATTGAGCGAGCTCACCGAAGGGAGCGACGAATTTCCAGACATCGTGCGGCGGACTCTGTTCGCGCTCGCCGACTCGGGCTTCCGCGGCATTGCCATTCAAGGGCCGATGCCGGAAGCGCTCGAGTTGAATCGATGGATCCAGACATCGCAGGGCGACCCGCGCCGCATCATGCGCCAGCTGGGCTCGTGGCGATGGGACTCACGCGAGATGTGGGCGTTCGTGCTCGCCATGCGCCAGTGGAACATGACGCACAAGGACCGACTGCTCGGCTTCTACGGCTTCGAGATTCCAACCGCCGCGCGCGCTGTTCAGGCGGCGACGAGCCTGCCCGACTCAGTTGCCGGCGTGGCACTCAACCAGTGGCTCAGGCGCACCTACGGATGCGTCGCGACGAATGAAAGCGCGCACTGGGGACTCGAGGGACGCGCTGCCGACAGCTCCTTCTGGAACGCCTGTGGGCCGGCGACCGCCGCCGCCGCCGAAAGTTTGGCGGCGTTGCGATCGCGCTATGCATCTTCGTCGCCGGTCATGTCGGACATCGCGTTCGCCGAATCGATGGCGCGGTTGATTCGGCACCATGTGAGTGTCGGACTTCGCCATCTGCCGCGAGAGAAGCAGAACGCCGAGCACGTGGTCTATCTGCTCGACGAATTGGGTCCAGGCGGTAAGCTCTTGCTGTGGGGCGGCGACGTGGAGATGGGGCGCATCGTGATCGATAATGGTCGCACCGTGCAAACCGGCGTCCCGCTCGGCGAAAAACTTGGCGACAAGTACCGCGCGGTCGCGTTCGCCATCGGCGGCGGCACGATTCGCGCTCGGGTCCCTTCCACGAACGGGCGCGGTGGCGGCGGCGGTGGAGAGCCCGGGTATGGGAACACTCGCGTAGCGGTTCCCGGGCCGGATTCGTATGAAGATGTACTGATGCGAGCGAACAATCAGAATTTCTGGCTCGACATGCGCGGACTACCGAGTGACTCGGCGGGCACCTGGCTCAAGGGTCCGCGACAAATGCGCCTGATCATTGACATCTACACGCCGCTGGCGCCGACGGCGTTCGAAACGAGCGTGGAATTTCCGAAGAATTTCGATGCGATCGTCTTCGCGCGCACCGTGAATCCGGCGCACCCCTAGCCGCGCGGAATGTTCGTCTCCGACTTCGCAATACGACGGCCGATCGTCACGGTGGTGACGATGATCGCGCTCGTCGTGTTTGGCTTGGCGTCGCTCGCCCGGCTCGACACCGACGAATTTCCGGACATCGACGCGCCAATCGTCTTCGTGGCGATTGCGTATCCCGGCGCGGCGCCCGATGTGGTCGAGCGCGAAGTCGTCACGAGAATCGAAGACAAGATCTCGGGGATCAGCGGCATCGATAAGATCAACTCGAGCTCCACGGACGGCTTTGCGCAGATCATCGTACAGTTCGTCTTCTCGAAAGCCGTCGAGCAGGCGACTCAGGATATTCGCGACGCCATCTCGGCGGTCCGCGCGCAGCTCCCCGCTGAAATTCTCGAACCGATCATTCAGCGCTTCGATCCGAATCAACTGCCGATCGTCTCGCTCGCCCTCACGTCGAGTGTTCTGACGCCACCCCAGCTCACGCAGATCGCCGAGCAGACGATCGCCGGTGACCTGCGCGCGATCGCCGGTGTGGCGCAGGTGAACGTCGTCGGTGGTGACAGCGCGCAGCTCAACGTGAACGTTCGTCCGACCGACCTCGCCTCGCTGGGGGTCGGCATCGATCAAGTCGTGACGGCGATTCGCTCGCAGAATCTCGCGGCGCCCGTCGGCAACGTGAACAGCCCGCTCGAGCAGCGATCGATCCGCCTCGAGGGCAGGTTGGAACGGCCGGAGGATTTCAACTCGCTCGTCATCTCGCAGCGGAACGGCCAGCTCATCACCCTTGGCCAGGTCGCCGACGTAGAGGCGGGAGCGGCGGAGCCGAAATCGTCCGCGCTCTATAACGGCAAGCAGGCGATCGGATTGGACATCGTGAAGTCGCGCGAGTACAGCACGACCGCCGTCGCTGACCGCGTCCGCGCGCGCGTCGACGTGCTTCAGAAGACACTGCCCGCGGGCGCGACGATCGAGGTCGTCCGCGACGCGGGCGTTCGTGTGCGCCACTCCGTGCGCAACGTCGAGGAGGCGCTCGTCGAGGGTGCGCTCCTTACCGTCCTCGTCGTCTTTCTCTTCCTCAACTCGTGGCGCTCCACCGTCATCACGGGATTGGCGTTGCCCGTCTCGGTGCTGGCGTCGTTCGTTCCGCTCTGGATGTTCGGGTTCACGTTGAACACGATGTCGCTGCTCGGGCTATCGCTCGCGATCGGCATTCTGATCGACGACGCCATCGTCGTCCGCGAGAACATCGTGCGACACGTGGAGCTCGGCGCCGACCACGTACAGGCCGCGCACGAGGGCACGGACGAGATTGGCCTTGCCGTCGCCGCGACCACATTCTCGATCGTCGCGGTGTTCGTTCCCGTCGGATTCATGCCGGGCATTGCCGGCCAGTGGTTCAAGCCGTTCGCGCTGACGATTGCCGCGGCGGTCCTCGTCTCACTGTTCGTGTCGTTCTCGCTCGACCCGATGTTGTCGGCGTACTGGCCTGACCCGCAGCTCGAGGCGCACGATCGACGCAACCCGATCGCGCGCGCACTCGAGCGATTCAACATCTGGTTCGATCGTCAGGCGGAGCGATACAAGAGTGTCATCGCGTGGGCACTCGACCATCGGTGGACGATGATCGCACTCGCTGCGTTGTCGTTCGTCGGTGCGATCGCCCTCCAGGTCGTCGCCGGCGGGTTCGCCTTCGTGCCGGTAAGCGATCAGAGCGAGCTGAATATCGCGATCGAAACGCCGCCTGGGTCGAGCCTCGAGTACACGACCCTCAAGTCGGAAGAGATCGCGCGACTGATCCGCGCGCACAAGGAAGTCGAGTACACGTACACGACGGTGGGAACCACCACCGGCGCGTCGGCGTTCGACAACGCGAGCATCTATGTTCGGCTCGTGCCGAAGAAGGACAGATCGCTCAGCCAGGACGCTCTCGGACAGGTCATTCGGCAAGAGATGCGCAATGTGGGCGGCGCGACGGCATATACCTTCGCATCCGGCTTCGGTGGCGCGCAGAAGCAGTTGCAGCTACAGCTGCAGGGCCCCGACCAAGCCGTGCTCAATTCCTACGCCGAGCGGATCCGGCAGATCATGGCATCAACACCCGGCGCCGTCGACGTCGGTCTCTCGACCAAGGGGCAGAAGCCGGAATTCAACGTCAAGGTGAATCGCGGCCTCGCCGGCACGCTCGGGGTGAGCCTGGGACAACTGGCGACGTCGCTACGCTTCGCCTTCGCCGGCGTCGACGCGGGCACGTGGGTAGATCCGTCCGGCATCTCACGCTATGTGCATGTCAGGCTCGTCCCGGCGTCGCGCGAGAACGCGGCGGACCTCGGCCAGCTGCCGGTGATCGTGACGCCCACGACCGCTGGAGCACCGCCGGCGTTCGTGCCGCTCAGGCAGGTGGCCGAAATCACGCCGAGTACGGGGCCGTCGCAAATCGACCACTTTCAGCGCGAACGGGTTGTGACGATCGGCGCGAACATCGAAGGCTCGTCACTCGGCAAGGTATCAGCGGCGGTGATGTCGAATGTCGGAAAGCTGCAACTGCCCGCGGGGTATCACATCTCGACGGCGGGTGAGACACAGAGCCAGAACGAAGTGTTCGGCAACATCTTCATCGCGCTCGGCGTCGCGGTGATGCTCATGTACCTGATTCTGGTCGTGCAGTTCGGATCGTTCCTCGATCCGTTGGCGATTCTGATCTCGCTTCCGTTGTCGCTCATCGGTGTCGTGCTGGCGCTGATCGTGACGCGCGATACGCTGAACCTCATGAGCCTGATCGGCGTCATTCTGCTCATGGGCATCGTGGCGAAGAACGCGATTCTGTTGATTGATTTCGCGAAGTGGGCGCACACGGGGCGCGGACTCGACCGACGTGAAGCCTTGATCGAGGCCGGCCGCATTCGGCTGCGCCCCATTCTGATGACCACATTGGCGCTCATCGCGGGCATGATTCCCGTCGCGCTCGGACTCGGGGAGGGCGCCGACTTCCGTGCTCCGCTCGGCCGCGCCGTGATCGGCGGCGTGATCACATCCACGATCCTCACCCTCGTCGTGATCCCGACGGTTTATGAGATCCTGGATGAGTGGAGAGAGGCGCTGCTCGCGCGATTCAAGCGCGCGTCTGTTACTCCGGCGCCGGTTCCCGAGCCCGGGGATTAGCGGGGAGGGCGGCATACCCCCAATCGCGAAGGCGAGCCCCGCTTACTGCACAAAACTGGGCGACGCGACGGACGCGACGGAGATGTCGATCGGAATTCGAATGCCGTTGTGCGTGCGAACCACGTCGAGCACTCCCTGCCACACGGATGCGAATGCATGGCCGACATCGGTCGGAGCGCGCTCTGGTGAGAACCCGCTCGAACCGGCGACCCAGAACGGCGGCTCATCGGGGCGGCCGGCCTGATCGTAGACGTCGCTGACGTCGTCGTAGATCGTGCCGGCGTTCTTTGTATGGGCATAGATGCCGGGACGATAACGGCCATCGGCGAGGACCGCGGCAGTCCAGGCGCGGTAATAGTCGCGCATGCGCTGCGGGATGCGGTCCATGTGCTCGACGTCGAGGAACACGACGGTCCCGCTGGCGAAGCCTTCGCGCGTCGCTTGGGCGATGGCGTCGCGGGCGTCGATGCCGCCCTGTGCCGCGCCAACGTACGACGCCGAGCAACCGTCGCCGGTTTTCGCGACCGGCGTCACCGTGCGACGCGTCATGGTTCGAGTGACGCGACCCTTGTGTTTCGATGATTTAGATTTCTTTGATACCACGACACGCTTCACCGTCGTCGGGGCGAACGATTGCCCCCATGTTTGCTGGCCGACGTAGATGACGGCGAGCCCCCAGCCGTTGGCGACGAGGCGTTCGCGCTTGCCGGCCCACGAATCGTCCTTGTGGCAGGGCGCCGAGAGATAGTAGCCGACCCACTCATATTCGCCCGACTGCTTCCAGGCGTCCATGGCCCTATCACCGGGATAGACGTTCGTATCGAAACCGAGATGGCTCGATGCGACGGACGACGCGACGCGGGTGACGGCGTCGGCGGCCGCGTCCGGTGCGTCGACGAGCTCGACGGTTGCCTGATCAAGCGGCCTGTGCGCTAAACGCGGCGCTTCGAGAGAAGCGGACGCGGCAGCGACGAGGAGCGTCAGCAAGTTGCGCAGAGCTCGTTTCGTCATCGAGTGGGGGTGTGGGTTTAGAGAAGTTCGTTGGTCTCTACACCAGCCACCGTCAGACGTCTCACCTACGCCGCTGTTAGCCGACGCAACTGGGCGAAGTGCGTACAGAATTTGCTATCGCTGTGCCGGCCAACCACCCGGATCACTCCGGGCGCATCGTCCTGTACGGAGGAACTATGTCGATTCGCCTTGCTCGTGGCATTGCACTCGTCGGCGCGAGCGCGTTGTGGGCTGCATGCGCCAAGAATGACAGCAAATCTGATTCAGCCGCCGCGGCAGATTCGGCGGCGAAGGCGGCCGCGGCTGCGCCCGCAGCGGCTCCGGCGCCGGCTCCCCCGGCGCTCACCGATGCGAACATCGCGGCGCTGCTCGATGAGGCGAACGCGGGCGACAGCGCGGCCGGCAACTTGGCGTCCACCAAGGGCACCAACGCGCAGGTGAAGGATTTCGGCAGGACGATGATGCGTGACCATCACGCGCTCCGGAAAGCGGGGCAGGATCTGGCGAAGAAACTGAATCTCACGCCGGCACCCCCGTCCAACGACACCCTGCCGCAAGCCGCGCAGAAGATGCACGACAGTCTGAACGCCATGCCCAAGGGCGCGGCGTGGGACAAGGCGTACATCGACAACGAAGTCGCCGTCCATCAGTCGGTACTTTCTCTGCTCCAAGCCGCTCAGGGCGCGGCGCAGGACACGTCCCTCAAGGCGCTGATCACGAAGGCAACGCCGAACATTCAGGCGCACCTGACGAAGGCGCAGGACATCCAGAGCAAACTCGGCGCGGCTCCGGCCGCGGCCGCTACCGACGCCGGTAAGAAGGCGTCAGGGGATTCGAGCAAGAAAAAGAATCCCTGAGCACCCGCGGAGCCTGGCAGCCGACGGCTGGGCGCGCTCTTTGAAAAGGAATGCCCGGGCAGAGGCCCGGGCATTCTGCTTTCGCCCGGCATTCGTCGGAGAGCTCGAGTGATGAATCGAAGGTGGGGTCTTACCAGCGCGCTGACGGCCATCGTCGCCATCGGCGCATGCGCGAAGGAAAAGCCGGCTCCGAAACAACCGGTCGCCGCGACCTCGCGTGCGTCGAGGAGCGCCGAGGCGGCGGGAGAAGTCGCGAAGGACTCGGCTGCGCCGCGTGACAACATCAAATGGCTGAACGATGCGAACGTCCTCGCGCTCCTGACGACGATGAATCAGCGCCAGGTGGCGGCGGCGGACGTGGAGCTGAGTAGCTGGCACGTGGACACGGTGCGCGCCTTCGCCGCGGCCATGTATCGCGAGCACACCGCGCTGCAACACTCCATCGATTCACTTGTCGATGCCGCGCACATCGTTCCGGTCTTACCCGCGCTCGGCACAACGATACGAGGGCAGATGCAGGCGCAAATCGATTCGATCAACCAGCATGGTGGACGCGGCTTCGACCGGGCGTACGTGATGCAGTCCGTCGCCGGCCATCAGTTGATGGCGCAGTATCTGAATCAGCTTTCCGCGCTCGCCGATGCGCCGGCCGTGCAGACGCTCATCGGGTCGATGACAACGGCGGTACAGTCGCAGATCGCGCGCGCCAACGCGATGCGCGGGTTCTTCGCAATCGCCGACTCGATCGCCGCGGATTCGGTGAAGCGCGCCGCCGAGCGACGAGCGGCACGGGCGGGCAAGAAAGGATGACAGCGCCGGCGAACCAGGGCACGGGCGATTCATTGAGCAACGTCGTTCTCGTCGACGGCTCGAACGTCGCGCATTCGACCGAGGGTGAGCGCGCGCAAGTCTCGAACATCGTCGCGATTCGCGACAAGCTTCGCGAAGAGGGACTCGAACCGATCATCGTCGTCGACGCGGCGCTGCGGCATCAGATAGACGACGCGAACCGTTACGAGCAGTTGGTGGATGCCGGGGAGGTGCGACAAGCACCCGCCGGTACCGACGCTGATTACTTCATTCTCGCGTTCGCGCGAGAGCTGAACGCGAGCATCGTATCGAACGACCGATTCCGCGACCGCCTCAAGGAGTTCCCGGAGGCGCGAGACCGGGTGATCCGATACATGATCGTGCAGCACGAAGTTGTGCTCGAACGGAGGACAAAGAAGCGTGGAGGCGGTGGCGGGGGCGCGGGCGGCGGCGCGGGGCGCGGCGGGTCAGGCAAAAGCAATGGCGGTGGCTCGGAAGGCGGCCGCGGTGGGCTGAAGAGGGGCAGAAGGCCCAGCAAGTAGCGAAAGTAAGTAGGTACTTGCATTTCTTGGCGGACGTCCGTAGGGTAAACCCCTATGGATATC
>Ga0157372_10005541_pt1 | contig 13424 bp, 11 predicted proteins | sample C55metaG_FD_115307 | JGI IMG/M metagenome (GOLD analysis project Ga0157372, IMG submission 115307) | Corn rhizosphere microbial communities from Kellogg Biological Station, Michigan, USA - C5-5 metaG | ecosystem: Host-associated > Plants > Roots > Rhizosphere > Soil | place: USA: Michigan... | reverse complement strand
CAACGCGTTGCTCGTCGCTTGCGCGCACTCGCTCGTAGCCGGAATTGCCGGCCAATGCGAACGCGATCTCGCCCCACGGGGTGTAGGCTCGGAGACCATCGCTCATCGTGCGGCCGTTGAGCGGATCGGCGTTTTCGCCGTCGAATGCCGCTACGCGCACCGCACCGCTCGGGAGAAGAGCCGGATCGATGAATTCGGCGACGTTCTTCACACCGGCGAGACCGCGTGCCGCATGGACCAGCGCGATCAGACCGTGCGTCTTACCGCCGCCGAACTGCGTGTCGAGACGAAAGATGGATGCTGCTTCGCCGCCGGCGCCGCTCAAACGTCGGCAGACATTGGCGAGGAGATTCTTGAGCCCGCGGGTGGGATAGGTGTTCTCGAAGAACCGCGCCGGGTTCTTGTACTCGTCGGGCGCTGTCCCTCGAATGACCTGCGCCAGGTCGGCGGCGAAGTCGGACTCGGTAATCGCCCCCGCCAGCACGTCGGCCCTGGGCCGGCAGAGGTCGAATATCGTTGGCGTCATGGCGCATGATACTTCAATTCCCTAAGATGGGGAATGCCATTGTGAGCGCCATCATGCGCTCATGGCACGAGGTCGCCGCAAGAGCGCCGTCTACGATCCGGATTACCGATACGTCATTAGTCGGGTTCGGGAGGCGCGTGCCGATGCAGGCATGACCCAAGTGGAAGTGGCGGCGGCGCTCGGCCGACCGCTGTCGTTCGTGTCCAAGGTCGAGTTGTGTGAACGGCGGATCGATCCCGCTGATCTGCTCAAGTTTGCGGACCTATACGGAAAGCAGATCGAGTACTTCTACCCGCCTCGCGCCCGAGCGAAGAAAAAGTCATAGCGTCCTAACCACCGGGATATATTGCTGTTGTCGGCTAGGCACGCTTGACTGATCAGAACGAGGCGCTGTGCATAAAGGTCTGCTCATCTTCGCGATCTGTGCGCTTTCGGGCATCCGCGTCCTCGCGCAGGCGACTTCCTCTCCGCCGCCAAGCGCCCGCCGCGCCGGAAGCACCGCAGGCAAAGGGCTGACCGATGTACCCGGTATCAAAGTCGGCCACTACACGCTTTCAAAGCGTCCGACCGGATGCACCGTCATTCTCATCGACGGCGACGGTGCGACCGCCGGCGTCTCTCAGCGCGGCGCGGCCCCCGGCACGCGGGAGACCGACGTGCTCAATCCGCTCAACATGGTCGAGAAGATCAACGCGATCGTGTTGTCCGGCGGCAGCGCTTTCGGACTCGATGCTGCCCAAGGCGTCATGCGCTACCTCGAGGAGAAGGGCATCGGCTTCAAGACATCCGCCGGGGTCGTGCCGATTGTTCCGGCGGCGGTGATCTTCGATCTCCCATTCGTCGCCGATCCAAAAACGCGACCGACGGCAGACTGCGGCTATAAGGCCGCGACCGCGGCGACGAACGGTCCGGTCGCCGAAGGAAATGTCGGCGTGGGCGCGGGCGCGACGGTCGGAAAGCTCGGTGGCTTCAACCCAGACCCGGCGCAGCGCAAGCCGCCGATGAAGTCCGGTGTCGGCTCCGCATCCATCACGCTGCCGAGTGGGCTCATCGTCGGCGCGATCGTCGTCGTGAACGCGGTGGGAGACATCATTGATCCCACAACGGGCCAGGTCGTCGCCGGCACGCGGAACGCCAACGGCACGCTCGCCGATGCTCGCAAGTTGTTGAGAAGTGGCGCGAGCATTGCTCCGCCGCGCGCCGGCGAGAACACCACGCTCGCCGTCGTTGCGACGAACGCTAAACTGACGAAGGTGCAAGCCGGCCGCCTCGCCCTCATGGCCGATGACGGACTCGCGCGCGCGATCAATCCATCGCACACACTCGGCGACGGCGACACCGTGTTCGGTCTCGCCACGGGCGTCTGGAACGGAACCGCCGATCTGACGACCATTGGAGCACTCGCCGCGGACGTGCTGGCCGAGGCAATCGTTCGAGCGGCGACGCAGGCGGACAGCTCGGGCGGGCTCCCGTCGGCGCGTCAGCTTCACACCGTTCCTTCGCGCTACAAATAGCTCTCTGAACATTCCTCTCGCGCTCCTCCTCGTTTACTCCGCGGTGCTCATCGCGATCGGGCTCGTGGTCGCGCGGGTGGTTCGTGGGAGCTCCGATTTCTTTGTCGCCGGCCGGCGACTGAGCGCACCATTGATCTTCACGACGGTGCTGGCGTCGAACATCGGCGCCGGCGCGACGGTCGGTGCAGCCGGACTCGGATACAGCGACGGCATCAGCGCGTGGTGGTGGAACGGATCGGCGGCGATCGGTTCGATCTTTCTCGCGCTGTTCATTGGTCCGCGCATCTGGCGCATCGCGTCGGAGCACAATCTCTACACGACTGGCGATTACCTCGAGCTGCGATACGGACCGAGCGTGCGCGCGATCGTCGCGTCGCTGCTTTGGGTCGGCACGCTGTCGATCTTCGCTGGACAGCTCATCGCGGGCGCCGCCGTGCTCGACGTCGTTGCACACGTGCCACGATGGGCTGGAACGATCATCAGCGCGTCGGTCGTGACGATCGTCTTTGTTTCCGGCGGTGCGCTCAGCACCGTGTGGACGAATGTGATTCAGCTTGCGGTCTTGCTCATCGGCTTCATAGTCGCGCTGCCACTGGTGCTCAATCACGCTGGCGGATTCGCGGGCATTCTCGAGAACGCGAGCGTGCCATCCACATATGGAAGTATTCTGCATTCGAGCGGGCCGGGCTCGGGATGGTTTCTGTTGGTTCTCGCGCCGGCGTTCATCATTTCGCCGGGGCTCATGCAGAAGGCGTACGGGGCGTCGAGCGGACGCGCCGTCGCGCGCGGAATCGGCGTGCAAGCGCTCGCGCTTTCGCTCTTCGCGTTCATTCCACCGCTGTTTGGAATGGCGGCGCGGGTCGCTCACCCGGGGTTGACGAACCCCAATCTCGTGCTGCCGACAGTGCTCATCGAGCAATTGCCGGTCATGCTTGGCTCGCTCACGCTCGCCGCCGTCTTCTCGGCCGAGGTGAGTACCTGCGACGCGCTGCTGTTCATGTTGGCGACGTCGTTGTCACAAGACCTGTATAAGAGATTCTTGCGACCCGCGGCGAGCGACGCGCAACTCTTACGCGTGGCGCGGCTCGCTGCACTGACCGGGGGAGTCGGCGCGGTCCTGTTCGCGCTGTGGCTGCCCACGGTGATCGACGCGCTGCGCATTTTCTACGCGCTCCTCGTCGCGACGTTGTTCGTCCCGATCGTGGGCGGGCTCTACACGCGGCGCGCCGGATCGCCGGAGGCCTTGGCGTCGATCGCGGCGGGAGTCGTCACGCTGCTCGTCGTGCGATTCATGCTTGCGTCGCGACTGCCGTGGCTCGATCCCACTCTCGCCGGGCTCGTCGTCGCCGCGATCGCATTTCTCGTCACACTTCTCGTTCGCGGCGGAGAACGTCCAAAAGCGTAGCGCGCCTATCGTGTCGTGAGCGCTACGGACGGTCGACTGGCAGTCCGCTCGGTACGCGCGCCGGCACGGTGCGCGCGAGGTTGCGCGCGGCATCGTCCGTGAGAGCCAGCATGTAGTCCATCAGCCTGTCGACGAGATCCGGTGTCAACACAACGCCATCAAGCAAAGGGTCGCGTGTGGCAAGAATGGCCGAGGTTGTGGGCAGGAGCGTGCCGCGCAACATCGGCTCGAGCTGCGACGCGTCGTACGCAGCCAACTTCAGGTCCGACTCGCTGTAATGCTCGACGAAGCCGCGGAGTGTGGTGATGGCGCCATCGTGACCATACGGAGCCGTGAGCTCGACATTGCGGAGCGGCGTGGTGCGAAAGCGGTACCGGTCGGCCGGATCTCCGGTCACGTTCATGCGGCCGAAATCATCGAGCAGAGTTGCGCCATTTCCTTCGCCCGGTCCGATTTGCGGGATGGCAACGTTGTGGAATTGGTCGTCGCTGAATGTGGCTCCAGTGTGACAGATGGAGCATTTGAGGGTGAGAAAGGTCTGCGCGCCCTGGAGTTGCTCGACGCTGAGCGCTTTGTCATTGCCGGCGAGAAACTGATCCCAGGGCGTGTGGTCGAACGTGTAGTGATCGACGATGAATCCGGCGATCGCGTTCGACGCATGAGCGAATGTCATGTCCTCGAAGCGTGTACTAGGATACGCCGCCTCGAACAGCCCGCGATATTCCGGAATCGCTCCAAGGCGACGCATCAGCGCGGACCAAATCTCAGGAAGATCGGTGTCTGGAATTGCCGCGAGCTCATTGTTCGAGCCACTGCCACGCATCTCGGTGCGGCTCGTCACCGGGAACATCGCGAGCGCCGACACAGATCCGAACTCGAACGCTTTGGCCATTGCCGGCGTGACCTGCGAGCCGGCGGGCGTGTGGACGACGCCCTGCGCGTCGACCTGGACTCGCCCGTCCCAAAAGAGATGCTTCATCGCGCTCAAGTTGAACAGCGCCGGGGCGTTACGGGGGATAAACGTGCCCTGGGGATGCGTGCGTCTCGGTCCCAGATTGACGCCGCCTTGCCCAATCGACAGGCTCCGTCCGTCACCCGTCGCGAATGCCGGCAGATGGCAGGTCGTGCACGAAATGTCGCGATTCCCGCTCAGAACTTTGTCGAAGGCCAGCGCCTGCCCCAGTTTTGATAACGCCGGTCGTACATAGGGGCGCGGCGGAAGCGGCACGATGCCGCGCGCGGCGGCGAGCTGCCGCACCAACGCCGGGGTGATGACATCATTCGCGGGCGAAACATCGCTTGCACGGAGCGGGGTTGCGCTCACCGGCGCGGTCGGCCTATCGGAACAACCGGCCATCGCGGCGGCCAGGGCGGCCACCACTGTAATGACGGTCAACGTCTTCGGAAACATCGTATCTCCAGTTGGGTCGCCGCTCGAGGCGCGACCGCGAATGGACGGCCCACGGCACCGACGCCGTGCTACTCAGGACATACGAAATTCACTTCCGAAATCCGACAGCTCGACTTACGGCTTAGTCGGCGGCGCCATCGCAAGCAATGCTTGGTATTTCGCGGCTTCGTCGGGACGCCCCTCCGCGTCGTACAGCCTCACGAGCGCTCTGAGCGCGTGGTCGTGCCAGCCCTTCGTCACGGGATTCGGAACCTTGAATCGCTCGTACCCGGCGAGCAGCAGCGCTTCCGCCTCGGCGTACCGACCCTCGCCGCGGAGCGCATCGCCCAAGTGAGTTCGTGCCATGACGACCATGCCATTGTGATCGTCGAAGTTGCCGCGAAAAATGCGGACCGCATCGCGGTCCAGCGCCTCCGCCTCCTCGTACGACCCCATGCGATTCATGCTCACGCCGAGATCGATGTCGGCCGTCGCGGCACTGATGCTGTTCGGTCCCTCGAGTCGCCGTCGGATCTCGAGTGCTTCGCGCAGCAACACTTCAGATTCCGGCCAGTGGCTGAGGCGTTGAAGCAAGACGCCATGCATCTTCAATGTGAACGCCAACTGCGGATGCCCCTCAGGGTAGACCGTTCGGTATATCTCCTCGGCCTGTCTGAACAGCGAATCGGCTTTATCCGGATTCTGATCCGGCTTCGCCAATGTAAAGGCCACATTCGTAAGGCTCGCCGCGACGAGCGAATGATGGTCCCCGTACAAGGCACGACGAATCGCAAGCGCTTCACGATAGAGCTCCAAGGCGGCGTCGACCTGACCCCGACTGTCATAGATATTCCCGGCCTCGGTCAGCTGCCTCGCCCGATTCTCCGTCAACTCGCGCGGTTGTCGGCTGATCGCGGCGAGCCACTCATCGAATGCCGGCTCGGCAGCGCGCACGCCGCCGGACCTGTGTAGTGAAAGCGCCAGCGCAAATAGCGCGTTCAGTGTTTTCGGATCGTTGTTTCCAGAAATCTCACGACGCAGCGCCAACACTTGCCGGCGCAGACTGACAGTCTCGGCGTTGTCTCGCTCGAGAGCGGTCACGTCCGCCAACGCCTCGAGGCTCGTCGCGACGTCGGGGTGATGGTCGCCGTACACCGATCGACGGATCCTCAACGCTTCTTCGAGCAATGGTTTGGCCTGAGCGGACTCGCCAAGCTGTGTATGTATCCGTCCGATCACATCGAGCATCTGCGCCTCGAGCTCTGGCTGACGCGACAGTTCGTGCGCCCGCGCCAGGCCGCGGCTGAGAAGGTTATGCGCCGTAACGGTATCCCGCAGCGATTGACCGCCGTCCGCTGCCTGGAACAGTCCGAGCATGAAATCCGTCACCTGCTCGGATTTCCTCGTGCCCGCCTGCGCCTCGGCGAGCGCGCGCCGAATCCGTCCGCGGTCGGCGATGACCGTTCCCACATATCCGCCGAGCAGCACAGCGGCGGCACCGGCCGCGGCGAGCGCGGCACCGTGACGACGTACGAAGCGTCGCGTTCGGTATCTCAGCGTTTGACGCCGCGCGATGACCGTCTGTCCAGATAGATGACGGCGAATGTCGTCCGCCAGTTGCTGCGGCGACGAGTACCGCGCCTCCGGTTCCTTCGCGAGCGCCTTTCGCACAATGGCGTCGAGATCTCCGTGCAACTCACGCGCGAGTGCCGGCGGGTCGTCTTCGAGAATTGCCACTTCCAACTGATGAACGCTGTCGGCCCGAGAGCCGAACGGCGGTCGTCCGGCGAGGAGTTCGTACAGCACCGCACCGAGCTGGTATACGTCGGTGAGCGTCGTGATCGAGCCGCCGCGAATCTGCTCCGGCGCCGCATACTCCGGTGTCATCCAGCGCTGTCCGGTCCGGGTCGGCGGTGCGTCGTCGCTCGAGAAGCTCGGCTCGAGAAGCTTCGCGAGCCCGAAGTCGAGCAGTTTCACCACACCATCGCTCGTGACGAAAATGTTCGATGGCTTCAAGTCGCGATGCACGATCAAGCGGCGATGTGCGTATTGGACCGCGTCGGCGATTGCGAGAAAGAGATCCAGACGCTTTCGAACGTTGAGTCGTTGCTCCGTGCAATACCGATCGATCGGCTCGCCGTCGACGAGCTCCAATACGAGATAGGGACGCCCGTCGTCGCCGACTCCGCCATCCAGAAGACGCGCGATGTTCGGATGATTTAACGACGCAAGGATCTGCCGCTCGGCGCGAAAGCGGTGTTGATCGATGTCTGAATCGAGCCCCGGTCGCAGCAGCTTGAGCGCGGCTTGCTGCTCGAACTCACCGTCAGCGCGCTGAGCGAGAAACACGCGCGACATACCGCCGCGGCCGATTTGTCGAACGATTCGGTACGCGCCGACGCGTCGTCCGTCGTAGGTGACATCGGTCGTCGGTCGCGATTCGGCGATCAACGCTGCCGCCGCTTCGATCGGCGGCGCTTCGAGAAAGGACTGTGCCGTGGGATAGCGGCTCAGGAGATTCTCGACGTCTTCACGAAGATTTCTATCGCCTTCGCATTCCTGGTCGAGCACGTCGCGCCAACTCGTCGGATCACTCTCGAGCGCGACGTCCAACACGCGTTCGACGCGACGCCAATATTCGGGCTCCATAGTCATGCGTCTCGCGCTCCCAACTAAGTCGTAGGCTCGGACGAACTGTATCGTGCGTGCGCGGCCGCCTTCGGCTCCAACTCGCGAAGCAGAAACAAGCGTGCCTTCATCCAGCTGCGCTCGATCGTGCGTCGCGCGACGCCAAGTAGATCGGCGACCTCCTGTTCCGAAAAGCCCCCGAAGAACCGGAGGTCGACAATCTGGCGGAGACGTTCGTCCACCGTGCCGAGTCGGCCCAGTGCCTCGTCGAGGGCGAGAATTTCGTCGAGTTGGACTTCGAGCACCAAGTCACCATCGCTCAGCGATACGCGTGTCGCATCGCCGCCCCGCTTGGCGGCGCCGCGACGCCGCGCGAAGTCGACCAGCACTTGGCGCATCGCGCGCGCGGCCGCTCCAAAAAAATGCGCGCGTCCGTCCCAATCCTCGGGGGACGTTGCTTGAAGTCGCAAATACGCTTCATGCACCAGCTCCGTCGTCGACAACGTGCTGCCGCCGCTGCCCATGGCACGCAGATGATGGCTCGCCATGCGCTTGAGCTCCTGATAGGCGCGACGATAGAGATCGTCGTCACTCGGTGGCTGAAGCGGCTCGGATTCTGACATCTCTGAGCATGTCGCGCCCGAATCGGTCGCGGAAGAGGCGGAGAGGAGGATCGCCATTTTTTAGCGGTTGACTAGGGCGCCCGGCCGCGCGATATAAGCGCGGGAACACTCCGGCCAACGGCGAATGAGCACATCTATCGAAGGTCCCCTCGCGGATCCCATTGGTGATCGTCCCCGTCCAGCGACGCTCGACGTCGGATTTTTCGGGCATCCGCGCGGCTTGTCGACGTTGTTTTTCACGGAGATGTGGGAGCGGTTTTCCTACTACGGGATGCGCGCGTTCCTCATTCTGTACATGGTCCACGCACTGGGGTTCGACGACAAACGCGCGGGATCGGTCTACGGGACGTATACGGCCAGCGCGTGGGCCGCGGCAATCTTCGGCGGCATCATCGCCGATCGCTGGCTGGGGCAGTATAAGAGTGTGCTCATTGGCGGAATCATCATCGCGCTTGGACATTTCACACTCGCGTTCCACCCGCTGCCATTCTTTTACACAGGGCTGGCATTCATCGTCGTCGGCACCGGTCTGCTCAAACCGAACGTCAGCGGCATTGTCGGCTCGTTGTACGACACGCAAGACGCACGGCGCGACGCAGGGTTCTCCATTTTCTATATGGGAATCAACTTGGGCGCCGCGCTCGGACCGTTCATCGCGGGCTACCTCGCGCAACGCGTCGATTGGCATATTGGGTTTGCCTGCGCGGGCGTGGGCATGACGCTCGGCCTCATTCAGTACGTGATGGGCCGCAAGCATCTGCAGCCGGCCATCGACCGTCTCGCGGAACAACGACGGGCTGCGCGAGCGACTCCCGTCGCATCATCCGCTTCGACCGACGCGACGTTCGGCGGCTTCACAAAAGTCGAATGGAAGCGGCTCGCCGCGATGGCCGTCTTCTTCGTCTTCGCCGCGATTTTCTGGGGAGCGTACGAGCAAGCGGGGTCCACGCTCAACCTTTTCGGCGATCGTTACACGCGCACGTCGATTCTTGGCGTGAGCTTTCCCTCGAGCTGGTTTCTGACCGTGCAGGCAATCTTCGTGATCGCGCTTGCTCCCGCGTTCGCGTGGCTGTGGGTACGGCTCGGAAAGCGCGAGCCGTCGACGCCCGCGAAATTCGCGTTCGGGCTGTTGATGATCGGCATCTCATTTCTCTTCTTGCTGCTTCCGGCGAACCAGATTCAGGACACGCCGGGTGTGCGCGTGAGCCCGTTCTGGCTGATCGGTTGCTACTTCATCCAAGAGCTCGGCGAGTTGTCGCTGTCTCCGGTCGGTCTCTCGGTGTTCACCAAGCTCGCGCCCGTGAAGATCGTCGGGATGATGCTCGGCGTGTGGTTCCTTGCCGATTCAGTCGGCAACAAGGCCGCCGGTTTCGCCGCGGGCTTCATCTCCTCGGCGCCGCTGCCGCAGTTGTTCGGCATCATAGCGGCGGTCTGTCTGGGTGCATCAGCCGTGGCGTTCGTGATGATCAAACCAGTGCGCGGCCTCATGGGCGGCGTTCATTGAACTCTTGTCATCCTGACGACTCCGGTCATCCGGAGAACTCCGGTCATCCTGAGCGCGGCGAAGGATCTGCTTTTCAACGCGAAAGCAGATCCACTGGATGCGCGCCAGCGGGCCGGCTGCGTCGGAGTTAGATTACTCATCGCTGGTGAGCCGGCTCGAACGGCTCCTTTCCGGGGTCGCCGCGCGCCGAACGGCGCTTCGACTCTCGAATGCGCCCCGATCCAGCTTTCTTGTTCCCGCCGAGGACGCCCGTACGTCGGCCGATCCGCGCACCACGCCGCGGGACCACACGCATCCTTGGTATCGAGGGAATGATGATGAAGTTCACGCACGACGTAGCGATTTCGGCGGTCTCGTACGATTCTCTGCTCGTCGGCGACTTGTTTGCGCGACTCGGCCCCCGATTGTCGGCGCCGGTCTTTTGGCAGACGGAGCTTGCTGACTCGCGCGGCGAGCAACGGCCCGACTCCACGGCTGCTTCGGTCTTCGAGCAATCGGCACGAATCGTCGTCGTGTTGCATCAACGCCTGTGGGGACGCGAGGGCGGAACTGCGTCAGACGTCGAAGCGCTGCGCGAGCGCGTCCGAGCCAAGCAGCAACGATCAATTTGCGTGGTGACGCTCGATCGCGAGCCGGTCCCGGCGTGGCTGGCTGGCGCTCCTCGTTTTGCAATGAGCGAGATCGGCGCCGCGGGCGTCGTCGCCGCGGTCGCCGACGCGGTCGCAGAATCGGGTGCCAAAGTCGCGGCCGCACCCGCGTTGATCACGGAGCCGGCAAAGACCGGCCTCGCGTGGAACGAAGCGCAGCCATACATGAATCAGCCGCGCGCTCAAACCGCACTGCGTCGGGAGCTCGATACGCTCACGACCGAGCTCGCGAGCCGCGTGAAATCAGTCGGCGCCGATCGCGCCGACGGCCATGTGGAGTTTCACTCGTCGCCGCAACGCCTCGTCGTGCAGCTTGGGGCGGTTGGCTTGAGTCTGTCCTGGGTTGCCGCACGGTCCGGGAACCTGTCCGACGGACGACTGCTCGTCATCGAGTGGGCCGGTTCGATTACGCACGGCCGCGGCATGGGCGGCGCCAAGACCGCCTCGCCGATCCATGAGCAATCGTTTCGTCCAGAAGCAAAGGGCCCGGAGGATTGGTGTTGGCGTGCTGAGGGAAGTGTCGGCACCGCGTACTCGTCGCGGGACCTCGCCGGCCAGTACTTCACCAGCGCGGCACTCACCGGACTCGATAACGCAACGCTGGCGGGCGTCGAGTGAGCGAGGCGTCCACCGCCGTAAACGGGGGACAGACAGATTGGCGGCGCGTCGTCGAGCCATACATCGGCCCTGACACGCGCCGCGCGACGTTTCAGCTCATCACGACGATCGGCTTGCTCGCCGTGTTGCTCATCGCCATGACCATGATGGTGAATCGTTCGATGATCGGCGGCGTCGTGCTATTGGCGCTGCCGACGGCCGGTCTTCTCGTGCGCACATTCATCTTGATGCACGACTGCGCGCATGGGTCGTTCTTCGCATCGCGTCGGTTGAACGACCTCGTCGGCTATGCCACCGGTGTGCTGACGCTCACGCCGTTCGGCCAGTGGCGGCGGGATCATGCGTTGCACCATGCGTCGTCGGGCGATCTCGGACGACGCGGACATGGCGACGTTCCGACATTGACCGTTCGCGAATACCAAGCGAAGACCGCGCGCCAGCGGTTCCTGTATCGCGTCATTCGTCATCCCGCGCTGTTGCTTCTCGGCGGTCCAATCCATTTGATGCTTGGCCAGCGCTTTCGTGCGCGAAGTACGGCGACAGGGACCAAACAGATCAACAGCGTGTGGGCCACCAACGCCGGCATCGTGCTATTCGTGAGCGTCGCGTTGTGGTTGCTCGGTTGGAAGACGGTGCTCATCGTGTACGGGTTGCCGTACTACCTGGCCGCGATGGCGGGCGTATGGCTCTTCTACGTCCAGCATCAATTCGAGGACGCCTACTGGACCTCGCATGGCGATTGGGACTACGCGACGGCTGCGCTGCGCGGGAGCTCGCATCTCGCATTGCCGGCGCCCCTACGCTGGTTCACCGGGAATATCGGACTTCATCACGTGCATCATCTCGCGCCGCGAATTCCGAACCATCGGTTGCAGCGCTGCCATGATGAGAATCCTCTCATGCAGACGGCGCCGGTCGTCACATTGCGCTCGGGCATGACGGCCCTGCGGCTCGCGCTCTGGGACGAAGACCGGGAACGCCTCATTCGCTTCGATCAAATCGACGCGACCTGAGCGCAGTTCCCGCGCGCGCCGAGTTCCGTCGGCGTCGAGTACGCGGACGATCACCGTCTGAGAATGTCACCACTGTCGACCTCATCGACAGCAGTGTGACGCACCGCACACCGCGCGCGACGATTGTCTGAAATTCTCAGGAACTTGACGCGTGTCATCTGAGTTCTCTCGATTGACGCTCGTGCAGTGATCCGTCCGCGACGCATGCATCTCTCCCGCGTCCACTGCAGCACCGAGTCGATGATGCCCGCGAGCGGCGCCGGCTCTTATCGGAGGAACAGCAACATGGATCAGCTCTTTTCGAGAACGTTGAAGTGGTCGGCGGTTGCGATCGGGGCCAGTGCGATCGCGGCGTGTTCCAGTTCGACCGACGCTGGAGCAAAGGCGCCAACGCAACTTTCCTTCACCACGTCGTCATCGCCAGCCGCGAACGTGTCGGCCGCGATCGTACCGATCACAAACGGTGGACACACGCTCGATCTCACACAGGCCACGCTGACGATCGCTCGCGCAGAGCTCAAGACCGCGGCGGGCGATGAGTGCCGAGGAGAAGATGAAAATGGGGCGGACGACGATCGGGGCGACGGCGGACCGTCGACAAACACCGAGGATTGCGCCGAAGTGAAGGTCGGTCCGACCAGCATCGATCTTCCGCTCACGGGCAGCCTTGTCACCGTGCCCGCGAATGCGATTCCCGCCGGAACCTTCCGCGAGCTCGAGCTTCGCGTCTCGAGCGTGCATCTCAAAGGCACGTTCGATACGAAGCCGTTCGACGTCACGCTTCCGGTGGATGCGCGAGGGGAAATTGAGTTTGCTACTCCGCTCGTCGTCACCAATGGAACTCCGACATCGATTACGATCAACGTCCCCGTGAACACGTGGCTCGTGAACGCTGATGGGTCACTGATCGATCCGAACGCGATTGCGACATCACCCTCATTGATGAGCACCATCAAGAGCCGAATCGCGGCATCGTTGCGCGCGTTCGAGGATGAGGATCACGACGGACGAGACGACCACGATGGCCACGGCGGCCACGGCGACGGTTGATCCGTGGTCCGAATTGCATGAGACAGTGACGAAAGTTGCGAGACGACCCCGTCCGTATGGCCGGACGGGGTCGTCTCATGCCATGGACATGAACACGTCCAACGGTTCCAATCGGTACGACGTAAGCATTGGTAGCAGATGCAGTTGGCTGCTCTCACCAATCCGGCACGAGTCCCGCATTTAGTGGAAGCCTGTGCGGATCGGATGTCGGGCGCGAGTCCGCATCCAAGATGTTGCGGCGAACCGCTCTCTCCCGCTCGTCGCGCACCTCCAATCAATCAGTGTCTCGGCCAAGGCCGAGTGTCGACCGATAAAGGCTACTGCTATGTCCAACACAAACGACGATTCTCAGGAATCGAACATTCACGGCGACTGCGAGGCGCAGGACTGCTTTCTGCCGACGAGCCGTCGCCGGTTCTTGCGCGACAGCTTCCTCACCGTGGCGGGCGCGCTGACCGCCGTCGGCATGAGCAAGACGGCTGCGTTCGCGATGCCGCTCGAGTTCT
>Ga0157372_10005539_pt1 | contig 13427 bp, 13 predicted proteins | sample C55metaG_FD_115307 | JGI IMG/M metagenome (GOLD analysis project Ga0157372, IMG submission 115307) | Corn rhizosphere microbial communities from Kellogg Biological Station, Michigan, USA - C5-5 metaG | ecosystem: Host-associated > Plants > Roots > Rhizosphere > Soil | place: USA: Michigan... | reverse complement strand
TGGGCTTCGAAGAGACTCTGTCGAACAACTCTCCCCTCATATTGCTCTCCGTTCCATGTAATCGTGCGGCCGCTCCAACGCCAGACCGCGCCGTCGGCGGTGGTGCACGTGAACAAAAGCAGAGGAGTATCGGCAGCAGATTGTTCTTTTGCTGTGAATGGATTCTGCATCACGACTGCACTCGAGAAATCAAATCGATTTCGAAAGCGAATAGCCCCGGACCCGTACAGGTCATCGGCAATTCATCGCTCGCAAAATATGTTTCGGGATAGATTCCCGTGGGCGCGCTCGTCTGCTTGTACGATGACGCCGTCGGCTGCGCTTCCACTTGTGGTCCGAATATCTGAACTGTCTGACCAGCGCCAATCACGACAGAGAAAACGGAATTCGGCGCTCCCGCCGAGCCCGTTCCACCGATGCTGTACCGGTTCCATGCCGGAGTCAGCGCAAAATTTGATCGCAGCTCGTCTCGCGTCAGCGCAAACGCCGTGCCCGAATCGCTGCGAGCCCACACGCTGAAAGAGGCCACGTAGTCCCCCGGAACGTTCACTGTCTGCGTTAGCGATTGCTCTGCCTGGCCCGGATTGTTCATCACGCACGCTCGCGTTCTTCCGAGCGGATCGTTTGCTCCAGCTGAAATCTGTAACAGCCCCCGTAACCAGTCGGGCCGCGTAAAATCCTCGCTCCAGGCCAGCAGATTCGCCATTGGATCCACGAACAGAAACGAACCATACTGGCCCTGCGCGGCCGCAAAGAGCGCGTTGAAGCTGGCTGCCTCGGCTGTCGTGACATCCGTGTATTTCAGGCTCCACGCAATCCGCCCTGCCAGCGCGTCGGGCAGCATAATCATCTCCCCGCTTTCCATCTGGTTCGAAATCCATCGCCACTGACGCGTTCGCTGCATCGGGAACTGCGCAATCGAACCTGCGCCAGTCTGCGGAAAATACGTCACGGAATCTCCTCGATAATGAGCGTCGCCTGCCCGTTTTCTTCCTGCATCATCGCCGCGTCCATCCTCTGACCGGCGATGATGCACCTTGCCGCGGTCTGCCCCGTTACCGGATCGGTAAAAGTAAATGGGGCAAGGCACTGTTGCTCAACGAACGCGGTCACGTCCGCGAGTTCACCTTCATCCAGACCGTTGAGTTGTATCGACCAGCGCCGCAACGCCGGACCCTGTATCCGATATGACTGGCGGCTGCCGTCAAGAAACTGGACCACCCCGCTCGCATATCGCAGTCCGGTCTGCAGCGGATACTGCGCCACCGCTCCCGTCTTCAGAGTTGGAAAACTTGCCATATTCAGAGATTCGAAATCACATCATTGATGGGATGCAGGTTGAGCATCGCTTCACGCACCGCGCTTGCGATGTCGGACGAGCGATCCATAAACGACTGGCTGTCCATCGCATTCACATGCACTGTCACCTGCGTAGGAGCGGCCATTGCCGCACTGCCTCCCTTTTGCGCCGTACCCTGACTCGAACTTGAACTCTGCGGCTGCAGAAATCCATCAATGGCAATCGGCGGAGGCGGGGTGTAGGTCGTCAACGCAGGTGGTGTCGACCCGCCGCCGCCAAACAAGCTCATGATCCCTGAAACGATCGGTGATAGAAGTCCCAGCGACCCGCCCAGAAAACCCGACGCCACATTTCCAACCGTGCTGGCCACCGAGTGTGAACTCTGCGCCGACGTGTTGCCTTGCAGCGCCTGCGTATTCGCCGCAATCAGTTGCGCCTGCTGCTGATAAGCCGTCCTGAGCTGCGAGATCTCGTTCGTCGCTTCGGACATCGAAGAACTCGAATCGCCCCCCGCGCTGAAAGCTCCCGAGATGGTGACAGGATTCGGCACCCCCCGCAAACGGGAAGGTGCAATTGTCTTAAAGGTCTCTTCAATGGTCCGTCTGGCCATCGCGTATTTCGGTCTCCATTTCTCTCTGCAGAACGAGGAATGCGTCCACGTTGCGCGCGTCCACGTCGAGCGAATCCGGAATCGAAAGCCGCCGGCGCGCAACAAATTCTTCAATCCACGCAAGGCTCTGACCCGTGATAAACGATTTCGGGCATTCTTCAGTCCGCGCCCGTTTCCGCCCCCACACCACCACCGGCTTCCCGCGCTTTTCTTCGGCAATGAATCCACATCGCCGCTTCATCTCCAGACCGTGTTTCCTGCATTCGTCGCAATTCCATCCGGCCCGGTTCGCAAATTGAAAGTGGAACGCGACGATCAGTTTTTTGTTTCGGCTTCCGTCAGCCCGCACTCGGCGCGGATCGCCGTCAGTGCTTCGATAAACAGGTCTTCCGGCCCACGCTCAATGAGCGCGTCCACATCCGCCGCTACACCCTCAATCTCGAGCCCCCGAACCTCTTCGAGTCCCCACCGCACATACAGCGTGTCGATTTCACCAGCCAGGATGCTCGCCTCCATCCGGTGTCGCTCCTCACGGCCGGCTTCAAAATACTCCAACCGAGCCGCCAGATCCCGGACTCGCCGCATCAACTCGAGCCGCCGTCCAAAGGTCATCCGCGCGATCACGAACTCCACACCGGGCCGCGTGTGCGACGCCTTCACCAATTTGCCTTCCCAATGCATAATTATGCGAACGCCACCACCAGCTCGTCGTTGGCTGTGCCCTGCGCCCTGGAACTGCTGAATTTCCACTTAAGCCGGTTGTCCGTATCGTCGAACTGCGGCAGATCGGGCACGATACTCTTTACATAAACGCCCATCAGCTGTGTGCTCGCCTGGCCCGTTTGAAACATCACGCTGAGTGGCGAAAGCTGACGCGCTGCCTGATAAAGGCCGGTGGTCGCGTCGTCGTCCTGCCCGAACAGTTCGAGTGTCATCGTCACCTCTCTCGCTCCCGGCGCAATGCCGCGCGGCAGAGATGAGCCAAATTCGTTCGTTCGCATGTTGATGTTGTTGTGCATGTCGATCGTCGCCGAACTTACAGTCAGAAACGCAGTCGGCAGAACGCCCAGCCACACCTGGCCCAGATTTCCCGGAACCGGCGAATAGCTGAAGGTTGAAAGCGCCGGCTCGGCCGGGAAGGAGGTTAATCCGCCTTCACCGCTTTGAAACGACGAGCTGTCTATAATGTCCTGCGCCATGCCACCGAACTGCAGTTCCTGGAAATCGCCGTTCAGTTTTACGCTCAACGTATTCATCGCCGCGCCAGTCAGGATTCGCTGCACCGCTGTCACGGGGTCCCAGTAATCAAACAATGTCACGCTCGGAAGGTCCGAACCCAGCGCATACGTCGCGGTCGGTCCGAGAGGCGCGCCCGGAGCCGGTACCGTCGTAAATGGCGCGTTCAGCACTACCGTCTTCGAGTCCGCAACTGCCGCCACGAATCGAATCTCTGCTCCGTTGCTCACTGCCTGTCCCGGCGCAAGCCCGTGCGGAGAAGTAAACCGGATAGTTGTCGTTGTGCTCCCGCCGGCCGCGTTGCCTCCGGCCCACAGGGCGCCGGAAGCACCCATAACCGCCTCGAACAGCGGTCCATATGCCGGCAGACCGGTGCCGGTCGGCCAGTCCCGCATGTATGAAGTCAGATTGAACGTCGTCTGCCGCCGCATCCCCGTGGGATTGCCGGCCCACGTGCGGCTCCCGGTTTTGTCTTTCCGTTGGCTCCGCGCCACCTGCTGGTGCGAGCTCAGCTTCACCGCCGGAATCCGGTTCGCCGCCGAGATCGTCGGCGTCGCCCCGTAGCTTGCCTCTTTCCCGCAATACCAGCGGTTCGCGTTTGATGATATGTACGCCATGCCTTACCTGCTGACCTCCAGTTCGAAGCTCACCTTCGCGCGTTGCAGAAAGTTCTTCCCGCCCCGCACTACGGGTTCATACGTCACGTCGTAGCCACCTGTGTAAAACGCGCCGTTCCCCCAGTCGCCCCGAGAATCCGCCAGCAGCGCGCAGACGGCATCCACGGTCGTCTGCAGATTCGCCTGCACTCGATCGAGCCTGTCCTCCGAATGCCGCACCTCGGCATTCATGCGCGCATGTCCGGAAAACTCCCGAAACTTTTCGGTCATCGCGTTGGACAACTTGTCGCAATAAACAAGAATCGACGGATACTGCGTGTGCCCCGTGTTGTCGCTGATGTCGACGCTGACGTTCTGAGCCAGCACAGACTTCACCGCAACCGGCGCAAGCGTCGTATCACCCCGCGTAATCGCGCCGATCCGGATATTCACTCCCTGACTCGTCGACGTCAGCTTCGAAACGACCGCCGTCGTCAGTGTTCCGCTGATTCCAGCCACTCTCTATCCCCTCAGAATTGTTCTTGTCAAACGCCGCTTGAACTGCGAACACTGTCCGCGCCCCGGACCGCGCCCGCCGCTCACCATTCCCGGAACATACGTGTACGAACTGCCTGACGCAAGGGGTGACGCATTCTGCAGCGCCATCGAATCCGGCGCCGAACCCGCATACACGTTGAAGCCGGCCGCATTGGAGGGCGTGCCAGCAGTGGACACCGTCATATATCTGCCAGCTGCCACCGCGATCGATGAAGCGTCGGAAGCTTGTCCCTCCTGTCCAGCCGCATTCACCCACCCCACGCTCGCGTAGAACATCCCAGCGGCGCCCGCCCCCGCGGTAGTGTTCAGCAGCGGTGGCTCCGCTTTCCGGATTGGATCACCCGTCAAATCAAGTCCGGTTGCGATGAGGATCTCCCTCGCGCTTCGAGTGAGTGCCGTGTATTCATCCCACTTCGCCTGATACCGATCGATGAGCTGGCTGAAGTAAGCGTCCCGATAAACATGCGCAAGGGCGCTCATCCGCTCCCATCTGCGCAGCGGGTCGTTCACAATGATCTGATCTATCCGCGGCGTCGGAGCCCAGACGACCTCCAGCGCCGGACGCGGACGATCGAGCCACAGGTAAAGATCCGATTGGATCTCCTCCCAGGCAAGACGCAGCTTCCTGCTCACGTTGATTCCGCATGTCTCCGCGGTATCCAGCAGTCCGCTGTCTTCATCCATCAACGCGTCTACCGAATTGGCCGGCCCGTCGATAAACAGCGCCATTGTTAGCTCCGCTCTTTGACCCTGCGCGGATCCGCTGGAATCACCACGACCTGCATCCGGCGGGCCGCTTCTTCCTGGTCGAATTTCTCTTTTGCCAGCCGAATGGCGCTGCGAAACTCTTCGGCTTCCTCCGGATTCGCCAGCCGCGCCCGCCCTTCGGCGATCAACTTCGCCGCAACCGCTTTGGGCGCCTCTGTCCGGACTCCAGCCTTTCCTCCTTCCGAAGTCGCATTGCTCACAAGCACGACGTGCTCTTCCGAAATCGTCCCCTCTACCTCTCGAAGCTTTCTGTAGTAAGCTCGCAAATCCATCCGCTCTCTCCTGTGTTGTTTTCACCACGCCGAAGCCGGCGCGAAAACGAGGGTTCGCCTTCGCGCCGCGTTCGGCACTGTGCAGATCAATCGATCCGGCGAAGCCGCTCCTCGGCAGTCTCCTGCCGCTGCGAAATCACCGGGCAAAACCCTGCTTAGCTGTTCACCTGCACTGCGAAGTTGTTGCGAAGAACCGCGCAGCCGTACAGCACGTCCACCGTAAACTGCTGGGAAAGCGTGTTCGGCTGGTAGCTCATCGTGACGCGCATCCCGAAATTGCCCAGTTCGGCGTATTCGGCAATTGCGCCCGTCCCCGGCAGAGGCTGGGGCAAACGGCGAATCACAAGACCGATCGCATCCTTGCAGAACGCGAGGTTATGCGTATTCACCGGTGAGCTTCCGGTCTTCGGCACATACTGCGAACGGAAGACAAAGAAGTCTTTGATCTTTCCGAACGTGCCATCCACCATCGCGCGCAGACCAGCGTCGCCCATCTTGTCGTATTCGCTGAAGCGCGGAATCTGGCGCATCGCCGAATACGTGTTGCTGTCAACGATCAGGTATTTCGGCTCGCTCACCGGAACTTTCGCGGTGAACAGGCTGGTTTCGGCCTGATCGATAACCGCTTCGGTCACCGGAGTCCCCGCCGTTCCCACCGGAGTGTTCGCGGTGAAACCGGCATAGAGGTTGAGCAGATCGTTTTCGATCTTCTCTGCGATCGCAACCACTGCGGGCTGCATATATACCTTCAGAAGGTCCGGAACCGCAAGCACCTTCGTCACATCCGGAATCTGGAACGTCGCTTCGGCATGCGTGTTCAGCACGATCTGCGCGTTCCCGAGGCTCGGATTCTGCGGTGTCACCGCTCCGCCTTCCGCGATGTTGTTGGCGACAAGCTGAGGAGCGATCGGCACATTGACCGTGTCTCCCGCCTGCGCCAGTGTCGGTTCGTAGTCGCGATTCACCAGGTTCCCCATAACGAGGTTCCCGACGAGGGCCGGAAGGGCGTCCGCCGCTACCAGCTTCACAATCGCGTTTGCTACGTTAGCTGACGTAATTGATGGCATTTTTCTCCTTAGTACTCTCAGGCGCTCGCGCCGCCACTCGGGTCGCCGTTGCGCGCCGTAAATCAAAGCCGCCAAAAGAAAAGGACGGCCCAGCGACCCGGGAACCCCTGATCCCGGCCCGCCTGCCGTCCTGCTTGTGACGCCCTTACTGGCCGCCTTCCGCGCTGCGCTCGTCTCCGTCGCCGCGCTTCACGCGTTCAGATCCCTGTTGCCTGGAGCAAAGTCTGAAGTAGACTTCGACTATGCTCCCCGCAGCGTCTGCGACGCGACTCTCAGAATCTCTTGTCGCACACGCTCGAGTTCTTCTTTGCTCATCGACGGGCTGATCCGATCGATGTCCACGGTAGTCGATCCTGCCGCAGGGCCGCTCTTCTGCGTCCCCGTCATTCCCGTTCCTCCCGCGATCCGCGCAGGCAGAAACTCAGGATTATCCTGAACAAATCCGGCCAGAAACTCGGTTGCGGACTGGTCACCCCGATCGGTTTTGGCCAGCAGTCGTCCATCTTCCATACGAACGATTCCGTCCTGCACGGCTTTATAAGCCAGATCCACTTTCGAAACACCCAGCTTCTGCAACTCAGCCCGGATTGCAGCGCTCCTTTGCGCCTCGTCCGCCATCAGTCGGCTTCTGCGGTTCTCTTCCACCAGATCGTTCATCTGCTTTTCGAGTTGTTCCCGCTTGCGGCGTTCTTCCTGTAGCTCCGCCTTATAGGCCGGTTCGCGCCGGACAGTGTCCTGGCGCATGTATTCGGCGATCGCCTGCTGTACGATCGCGTTCACATTGATTGGCTCGTCCATATCTCTCGATCTCCCGGTTAGTTGTTTCCTGCGGCTGCGTCGATCTCCGACATAATCTGGTTCTTGATCTCCTGTCGCGAGTCAGCCAGATACTTCATCGCGATCCGCTTGAATACTTGGCGCTTCAGAGTCGGTGATTGCACTCCCAAATCCAGCAGACTCCTCGCATCCTGAACGTCCACACCGAATTCCGTAATGTCGAACTCGTCCATGCCGGAAACGTCCACCGACAGCCCGTCCTGCCGGACTTCCGAAATCGCCGTAAGCACGTGGCGCATCGAGTCCTTTACCAGAGACCCGTACGCCCTCAGAATCTCCTCGGTGATGCTGAAGTCAAGCTGGCGGCTCACGCCTGATTGCTGGCTTCCGGCCCCTTCGTCAGCCTGCTGCATCAGATAACAGACGCGATATACCTCGTCCTTCAGGCGTACCAGGTTGTCGGCCGCAATCTGGTAGACCTTTCCCTCTGGTTCCGTCCACCCGAACTTATCTTCGGGACCGAGCTGAATGTAATAGCTCTCGCCTGTAATCTGATTCCATTCGCGGTCTGAATAGATCACCGGCATCGCGAACAGGCCCATCGTCAGCGCCCACCCCAGAGCATTAGATTTGTTGAAATGCTCGAGCTGCAGCAGCGCTACCTTATTCGTCAGCCAGAGGCCATCGCCCACACGCAGTTCGAACACCGGAACCCGGCCGATGGAAGCGAACCCGTGCGGCCCTTCATCCACCAGCTCAATATCTTTCGAATCCACGCCGCGCCGCTCATATGCCTCGAACCGCTCGCGATCGTAGTAGATCCACCGTGTCTCGCGCTTCCACCCGAAGGATTTCACGCTGTCCTGCTTCAGCCATGATGTCCGGATCACGACCCACTCGAGTTCTCCGCGGAGATCGAAGCTCCAGTTAATGACTTCGTCGGCGGTGTAACCCACCAGATATGACCGGCTTCGGCCGCTTGCGTCTTCTTCCGCCCTTGTGCGCGCTGGCCCGGTTCGCGGGAAGTCAACCACGATGTAAGATTTCCCGCAAACCAGCGCTTCAGTAAGCTGCTGCTTGAAGAACTGCGTCAGGGGTGTCCCTCTCAGATCGCAATTCTCCACGAACTCTGCAAAGAAGCTCCTCGCGCGTTCGTTCGCGCCGGAAAACTCCAGCACGGGCTCCTTCCGCACCAGCGTCGCCGTGTACCAGTCGATAATCGACCCGATGTAGTTCTCGTAAAACACTCGGGTCAGCCGTTCCTGGTAAACGTCCAGCGGCTCCTTGTGGCGCCGCACCAGATACTCGTGAGCGTTCTGCCGGAACTGCTCGCCGCCGGCGTAAAGATCGCGGTATCGCCGCCACATTTGCGCGCGGCTCGTGTAATCCGGATGTTCCTGCTCTATATGCGTGTTCACCGTTATATTCCGATCCGGGCTCGCCCGCTACACCACCCGATGTCCTCTCTCGCCGATCTTCCCGACGCGGAATTGCTGCCAGATCAGATAACCCAGCGCATCGGAGAGATGCGTCCGCATCCGATCTTTATCCTTGTCGATCTGCATTGAGTCTTCCCGATAACAAACCTGCTCGAAATCCGCGATCAGTTCCTTGCACCGCGGATGAACGAACAAACTGGCTTCGCCGTTCGCGTTGCGCAATTTGGAATTCATCACCGCGATTCGATCCCGCACCAGCGGGTTCTTTCGTTCAATCAGCTGGCTTGTCCGCATTCGCCGCGCAAGGAAGAAGTCCCGAATGATCTCGTAATCCGATGAGCCCGTCGTCTGCATGCTCGAACCCGACGCATCGCCGTAGATAGTGATCTCCTGGTCCAGATGTCCGAAACGCCGTTCAAACTCGACGCACGCGTTTTCCGTCGTCGCTCGTCTCAGAACAATCTCGTCCAGTACGTGAACCTCATCGGCCACCCTCTGGGCGACAATCGAAGACATTGGGTCAACGTTGAAATCGAGCGCCCAGACTAGCTGCGCGCCTGGCTTTAACTCCATCTCTCTCAGATTCAGGTCACGGCTGAACGCGCTGTATACCAGATTCCCTTTGGCGTTCAGGTAATCGCCCAAAACCTCCTGACGGAAGAAGTTCTCGTCGTAGCTTCCACGCAGCCTGTCATAAAAGTCCGGGAGCCTCTCGAGCAAAAACTTGTTTTCGTAAGGTCTCGCGAGAATCGTTTCGAACCCGTCCAACGGCTTGTCAACGAACTTCCGATACACCCAGTCGTAGCCCTTGGGGGTCCACACCGCAAAGCCGCAGTGCTGTGTAGCCTTCGGGTCGCGCAGCCGGCCCTCGAGCCGGAGCCACGCGCCTTCCTGCGTATATGTCAGCTCGTCGATGCCGAACCACGCCAGATTCGTTCCACGGAGTCTCTCGAATTCGTCGAGCGATCGCAGCAGGATCTTCGATCCCGTATCCTTCATCAGTACGAAATTTTCCGCGCGGTTCAGTTCGTACGGGATCTCGTTTTCGGAGAGTGTTTCTGTCAGCGCCGCCACCGTAGAGTCCCGAAGCATCGGGTAAGTCGGCGCCCCGATCAGGCCGGTTCGTCCGGCGTTCAGATAACTGAGGCGAATCGCTTCATGGCAAAGCGCCTGGCTTTTACCCGATCCGATAGGACCGGAGAAGCCTTTGAACCGGGCCTTCGATTGATGAAACTTCTTCTGGCTCGGCAGCGGCTTGTACTTTATTCTTCGTTCGCAGGTGAGTTCTTCCATTCCTCTATCCATCGAACCGTCACCTGCTTCGGAGCTTCATCATTCAGCTCCTTCCGGAGCTGAATCAGTCTCACCAGATCGCTGATTGAGGCGCGCAAGTCATCGGTCGTAAGCTTTTCGCGAATGCTTTCGATGGCGTCGTCAATCGCACTCGCCAGCCGTCGCTCGTGGTTTCCCTTCCCTTTTTGATCTCCATCTTTCAATCCGGCTTCGGTCGCGTTCATCACTGTTCCCCTTACAGTCGCTGGATTCGCCGTAGCCTGAGAATTATTCTTGGCATCGTTGCTTGTTATCATTCGGAGGTTCCGTCAGTCCCTCGCGCCTGCTTCTTCCTTCCGCTTGTCGCGCGCCCAATGTCCCCGGACGCGATCACTCCTGCAATAAAACTAACATCACCCCGGCGGTTCGCCCATCGGGTCGAACAGTGAAGTCGTTGATTCTAAAGCTCAACTTCTTTCGGTGATGTTTGTGACTGTGTGAAGGAGGAGGGCGGATTTCCGGATAATTGTGGCCCTCTGCATCGGGTTAAGACCGCAAGGACTTGAACTTCGCGTCTCGATGCGTGCGGCGCAGTAGATAACCAGATTCGGCGTTCGCCCAGCGCATCTGCACCAGAGGCATGCGCACGTGCTGCCATCGGTGAAGATGGGCTCCAGCCCATTCGGCGAAAGGCGGTGTGGCGCGCGATTCCAGCCAACTCGTCACGTTCGACGTTCACAATGCTTTCAATGAACGCCTTTCCGATCCCCGCGCAGTAGATCGTTGAGGCGTCAGGACCAGCTCGAGAATTCGAGCCACCGTCAGTTGAATCGGATCGGGATTGGCCGGCGGAACTCGCGAAAATCTTTATCTCACCTCGTCCGCTGATCTGGCATGTCATCGCATAGCGAGTCACCTTCTTAATGCGACAATCTCTCGACCGGGATGTCTGGAAAGAACAGGTGATCGCCACGATTCCCGATCAAAGCCGTGACAGCTCCGGGCACTTCAGCCGAACCGCTGGAAGGAACGGCGAAAGGAGTCTGCGCCGACGCGAGGACCTTGCTGGGGCAAACGCTGGGCAGCACTAATGTGATTGAATCGGCCTTCTCCATCGTCAAACAGGTTTGCCGCAACGTGAAGCGCTGGCAGGGAGGCGATCAGTATCTTCGTTGGGTCGGGTCGGCGGTTGTATGCCGAGTCCCGTTTCAATCGACGCCGGCGTTTGCCAGATTCCTCACCTGGCCAGGCAAATCGAACTTGCCATACTGAAGCCGCGACGCCCGCCAGCCGCGCTGGGTTCGCTTGAATCGTGGCGATCAGGTTCAACAATTTTACGTGGTACGCCGACCGATGACAGAAATTTGAAACTTTTTCGCGCCTTGTTCTCAATCGATTGCGCAAACAGCGCTGCTGGAGTCCATGTTGAGCTGTTACTGTTCAGATCGAGAGCCGGCTGTTCTCATCGGCAAGCCGGCCGCGGGGACACGCGCAACCGTTGTTTGGGGGCGGACGCGCGCGGCGCACCAGCGGGAAGCGATCTGGGCAATCCTTCCTCCCGCCATAGCGATGGGCGTCAAACCTCCGGACGCAAACATGCGAGGGGTCAATCTCAAGACCTCAAAACGAGACCCGAGCGCCGCCACGACGGGTAAACAAGGCGGCGTTTGCAGCGTTAACGACGCGCCGTCTGAGCGGGCGGAGCGTTTGCGCGCTGCAAACGTGTGCGCAACGCGGCGCCTGGACAACGCTGCGTTGCGCGCTCGACCAATGATTTCGTTCAGCCGGTCGCCTCATGCGCTTCACCAGTTTCAACTTCAATCATGTGCTCGCGACGCGCCGCAGGAAATCGGGTGAACCCACAGCAGGCAGGAAATTTCGTAAAAAGAAAAAGACACGCAGCGCTGGAGGAGACGCTGCGTGTCTTGCAAGAGGCGCAGGTTCTATCAGAAGACCAGTTTCAACGCAAACTGCAGCGTCCTCGGTCCAACGCCCGGCATCGTTGCGAGGCTCTGGCCAAATAGAGCCGAGTTTACGTTGGTTACGGGCACGGCGAAATGCGTTGAATTCGCCAGGTTATAGGCTTCGGCCCGGAATTCGAGTCGAGTCTGCTCCACGAACACGAACGAGCGCGAAAGCGCGAGATCGTAATTCGTAAAGCCAGGCCCCCGAAGTGAGTTCCGTCCCACATTGCCGAACATCCCCGCGCCGGGCTGCGAATAGATGTTGGTCTGTACAAGGAACGGGTAGGGGAAGAACCCGAAGAAGGAGGGTACATAGCCGTAACTCACGTAAGTTGGTCCTGGGCTCACCAGCGCAGTCGGCGTGTTGCCCGGGCAATCGCACATCGCCGCCGAAGCCGTCGGGGTAAACGGGAATCCGGTTCCATAGCGGAACACGCCATCGAGTTCCCACGGACCCAGAATTTTGCCGGCCATCCCGTGATTCAGAAACGGAGTTCCCGCGCCGAACGGCAACCGAAGGTTGTGGGTCAGCGTGAAGACGTGCGTCTGGTCGAAGTTGGAAGGCCCGTAATTCGACCACGGACTGATATTGTTCAGGAACGGTGTAAGTCCCGCCCCATTGTCTAGCGATTTACTGTAAGTGTACGCCGCCGCAAACGAGAGGCCTTGTGAAAAACGTTTGGTCAGGTTCACCTGCAGTGAGTTGTAGTTGCTGTTGAAACCCGTTCCGCGCTCGAATACGGGCGAAGTAACGCCCAGCCGCGAGTACGCCATGCCTGCAACTCCCGTTCCAGGCGCTGCCGCATTAACATCCCACGTATAAGGCAACTCGCGGCCGGTGTTGCCCACATATGCCAAATCCAGCAGAACGCCGTGCGTCATATCTCTTTGCACATCCACGTTGAACATCTGCACATAGGGCGTTCGTACGCGGCTCGGACTGAAGAAGTAGGTCCGGTCGATCGCGCCCGCGCCAGTTGCCGCCGGGCTGGGGAACGTGCCGAACGGCCCTGCAGTGGAATAGGAGCCCGCCACCCCGGCCTGCGCGTACGTCATCTCGGGAATCAGGGTGCTTGCGCCAAAAAGCATGCTTGGATTCCAGTAAGCCCAGCCGTATCCGGCGCGGATGACCGTCCGTTCATTAAACCGGTAAGCGAGGCCGATCCGCGGCGCAAAGTTCAGCGTGTTCGCCTGTACGTTGCCGTAGCGATTCACGTCATTGGTACCAATGGGCATAAGCCCCGCCCTAGCCGGATTGAAGACCGAATACATGGCGGCATTGTTGCGCGGCTGAATCTGGCGGAAAAAGTCGTAGCGCAGACCAAGATCGAGCGTCAGCCTGTTGCCCAGGTTCACGCGGTCAGCAATGTATCCGCCGTATTGCTGCTGCAGATAACTCGGAACGTACTTCGATGTCGTGATTCCAGCCGTCGTCGGCGCGCCTAGCAAAAAGCCGGCGAAGGCGTTCGCGAATTCGCTGTAAGGTCCGATGGTCGCGCCCGGCAGACTTGTGGAACCGGCCGAAAAAGTATATCCGCCCGCGGGGCCGAACAACTGGTTCTGGAATC
>Ga0157372_10005537_pt1 | contig 13428 bp, 7 predicted proteins | sample C55metaG_FD_115307 | JGI IMG/M metagenome (GOLD analysis project Ga0157372, IMG submission 115307) | Corn rhizosphere microbial communities from Kellogg Biological Station, Michigan, USA - C5-5 metaG | ecosystem: Host-associated > Plants > Roots > Rhizosphere > Soil | place: USA: Michigan... | reverse complement strand
GTATCCTTGTATTTCAGCTCTTCAATCATAGAAATTACAGCAGCGGTTCCCATTCCAAAAACTTCATTTAATTCGCCTTTATTAAAAGCATCCACTACTTCATCAATGCTGATTTTCCGCTCCTCAACAGCAATGTCCATATCTTTTAAAATCGTAATTACACTGTCTCTTGTAACACCTTTTAATATGGTATCTTCCAATGGAGGTGTAATAAAAATGTTATTTATTATAAAACCAACATTCATCATGCCCACTTCCTGCAGCCATTTATGTTCATAAGCATCCGTCCACAAAACCTGGTCGTAACCTTCCTGTTTAGCCAGTTTTGCAGGATACATGCTCTTACCATAATTACCGGCATTTTTAGAAAATCCAACACCGCCGGGTTCTGCACGGCTATATTTTTCTTCTACAGCTATTTTCATGGGTGCGGCATGAAACGGACCAACAGGGCATAATATGATAAGGAATTTATAGGTATCAGAAGGTTTTACGCCAATCATATTATCAGTGGCAAACATTAACGGGCGTATGTATAAAGAATGATCTGCTTTTGAAGGAATCCAGTCTTTATCCATTTCAATTAGCTGGCGCAAACCATCAATAAATATTTCTTCGGGTACTTCAGGCATGCACATGCGCTGCGCTGAAAGATTAAAACGTTTCAGGTTTTCATAAGGGCGAAATATAAATGCATCGCCATCATCATTGCGAAAGGCTTTCATGCCTTCAAAAATTGACTGTCCATAATGCAATGCCGATGTTGACGGGTCAAGTTGCAGCGGCTGGTATGGTTTTATTTCGATATTCTTCCATTCGCCATTTGCATAATCTGCAACCAGCATGTGGTCTGTAAAATGTTTTCCAAATGGAATCTCTTCCAGATTTAATTCATGCAGCCGGCTTTTTTTTGCTTTTGTTACATTTATCTCTGATACCTCTGTCATATTCTGTAATATTTAATGCAAAGAAAATAAAAATTTTTAGAAGAATTTAACCGCCAATCATATTGTAAACTTGCAAAAATTTGCAGCGTTAAATGAAAGAACAAGAACAATTGCCGGTTTCTGTTTTGGCTGAGTTATACGGAAAGTCGTTGGTATTTATTGATGAAGTACAAAAAGAAGCGGAGCCTGCTGTCAAAAACATCAGCGTGGAAAAATTATACCTCGGCGATTATAAAAAAAATGTTGTAGTGCTGGTAGATGATGCTGCAAATGTTTTTTTAGATGATGAGAGCCTGCAGTTTTTATCAGGAATATTAAATGCCTGCAAACTGAATCTTTCGCATATTGCCTTAATTAATTTTAATAAAAACGATTTAAAATTTGCCGCTCTAAAAAAAGAGTTGAAGCCTGAGTATTTATTGGCGTTTGGAATTACGGCTTTGCAAATTGAATTACCCTTTACTATGCCCGATTACCAGATACAGCAGTACAGCAATTGTAAAATTCTTATTGCGCCTGCATTGACCGATTTAAATAATGCATCTGCAAAAGCAGTGGCGGAAAAGAAAAAACTTTGGAGCAGCTTAAAAAATATGTTTAGCATTGAAAAATAATACGCTCATATTCGCAACAAATAACCAGCATAAGGTACAGGAAATCCGTTCGGTAATAGGTGGTTATTTTGATATTATTACTTTAAAAGAAGCCGGAATTGATATGGATATTCCGGAACCGCATAACACTATCGAAGCAAACGCTTCAGAAAAATCAAAAACAATTTATAAGCTTACACACCAAAATTGTTTTGGTGAAGATACCGGGCTTGAAGTGGAAGCGTTGAACGGAGAACCGGGTGTAAAAAGTGCACGCTATGCCGGTGATGAAAAAAATTTTGAAGCGAATATTGATAAGTTGCTAAATAAATTAAACGGAGTTGAAAATCGCAGCGCACAATTTAAAACGGTTATTTCATTAATGTGGAAGAGTGAAGAATATTTGTTTGAAGGAACTATAAAAGGAAAAATTATTCATGAAAGAAAAGGCAATAATGGTTTTGGTTATGATTCAGTTTTTATTCCCGGGGGGAGTAGTAAAACGTTTGCGGAAATGGAATTGGCTGAAAAAAATTTATATAGTCACCGCAGAAAAGCAACTGATAAATTGATTGAGTTTTTGAAACAACAATAATGGAACGCATTAAAATAAACCTGCCACAAACATTTCATTTTTCAACCATAATAAAAATACGCATTACCGATTTAAACTACGGCGGGCATGTGGGCAATGATAGTTTTCTCTCTCTGATTCATGAAGCACGCCAGCAATTTTTAAATTATTTTGGTTATTCAGAATTAGAGTTTGAAAATGTTTCCTTAATTATGGCTGATGCATCTATTGAATTTAAAAAGGAATTGAATTATGGTGATGAGATAAAAATTTCAGTTGCAGCTTCAGGCTTTGATAAATATGGCTTTGAATTATTTTACAAAATTGAAATTATCAACGATAAAGATTTCATACTTGCAGGCAAAGCAAAAACAGGTATGCTTTGTTACGATTATCAAACTAAAAAAATAATGGCTGTGCCGGAAGAAGCGAAAATTAAACTTAGTTAATATCTTGCATCTATTGCCAAATTATAAACGGTTGCTTTATTTATTGCCGATGCTTTATTTTCACTGCATCAAACCGCATGAGAAAAATTATTCATTGCACTTCATTCAAAAAAAATAAAAACGCACATAATGAAAACGGTTAAATGTTTTATCCTGTTTATTTCTTTTTTCTGTTTGCTAAAAGTAAATGCACAGCCGCCAAATGGCTTGCATTGGTCTGAAGATGGAAATAGTTATTATGACAATGAAGAAGACGGTATTGTGCAATATCAAATGCCATCATTTACAAAAACGGTTATTGCAACTACACAACAACTCACGCCCAAAGATTCTGCTGAACCTTTAAAGGTGCGCAACTTTTTTTTCTCTGATGGTGGAAAAAAAATTCTTATTTACACAAACTCAAAAAAAGTTTGGCGCTACGATACCCGCGGCGATTACTGGGTTTTAAATACAACCGATAACAGTTTAAAACAAATTGGTAAAACGCTCCAGCCTTCATCATTAATGTATGCAAAATTTTCGCCCGATGGCAATAGTGTTGCCTATGTAAGCAAGCATAATTTATACGTGGAAGATTTAGCATCAAACAATATAAAACAACTTACCACCGATGGCACAGACCGTATGATTAACGGAACATTTGATTGGGTGTATGAAGAAGAATTTGATTGCCGTGATGGTTTTCGCTGGAGCCCTGATGGTAAAAGCATTGCTTACTGGAAAGTAGATGCAACAAAAATTCCCAACTTTTTATTAATTAATAATACAGATTCTATTTATTCATTTACAAAACCGGTTGAATATCCTGTTGCCGGTGTTGATCCTTCACCGTGTTATGTGTATGTTGTAAATCTTTCAAACGGCAATTCAACAAAAATGAATGTGCCCGGCGATCCGCAGCAGCATTATATTCCGCGTATGGAATGGGCGGCTAATTCATCACAATTAATTATAGAACAATTTAACCGTAAACAGAATGAAATAAAAATTATGTACTGCGATGCTGCAACAGGTGCAACAAATGAAATTTATACTGAAAGCGATACAACATGGATTGATAATAAAAATGCATGGAGTGATGAAAGATTCAGCAATCACTGGGAATGGGTAAGAGATGGAAAAGCATTTTTATGGGTGAGCGAAAAAGATGGGTGGCGTCATGTTTATTTAATCAGTCGTGATGGCAAAGAGCAAACCCTTTTAACAAACGGTGATTATGATATTATCACATTAAAAGGTTATGATGAGAAAAGCGGTTACGTATATTTTATGGCTTCGCCTGATAATGCAACACAGAGTTATTTGTACCGTGTAAAAATGGATGGCAAAAGCAAAGCAGAACGTTTGTCTCCGGCTGATGAAAACGGAACACACGATTATGATTTATCGCCCAACGGTGCTTATGCTTCACATAATTTTTCTAACGCTAACACACCGCCTGTTGAAGATTGGGTTAGCCTGCCAAAACATACTGTTATTAAAAAAGAAGATGAATCGCGTTATGCGAACTACAAACTTCCGCATGTTGACATGTTCAAAATAACAACAGACGATGGTGTAACAATGGACGGATGGATGGTGAAGCCAATCGACTTTGATTCAACAAAAAAATATCCTGTTGTTTTTTATGTTTATACAGAACCTGCTGCGCAAACGGTGAAGGATGAGTTTGGCGCAGGATATAATTTTTTGTACAACGGCAACATGGCACAAGACGGATATATTTATATGAGTTTGGATGGTCGTGGCACACCGGCACCAAAAGGGGCTGCATGGCGTAAATCAATTTACCGTAAAGTGGGACGTATAAATATTCACGACCAGGCAATGGCTGCTAAGAAAGTTTTGCAATGGCAGTTTGTTGATACAAGTCGTATTGCTGTGTGGGGGTGGAGCGGCGGCGGCTCTGCAACATTAAATTGCATTCTTCAATATCCCGAAATTTATAAAACAGGGATATCTATTGCAGCAGTTGATAACCAGTTAACGTACGATGATATTTACCAGGAGCGCTACATGGGTTTGCCACAGGAAAATAAAGAAGATTTTATTGCTGGTTCACCAATTACTTATGCAAAAAATTTGCAGGGACATTTATTAATTGTTCATGGTACCGGTGATGATAATGTGCATTATGCGAATGCTGAAATGATGATTAATGAATTGATAAAATACAATAAGATTTTCCAGTTTATGCCTTACCCCAACAGAACGCACAGCATTTCCGAAGGCGAAGGAACAACAAGGCATTTAAAGAATTTATATACAACATTTTTAAAAGAGTATTGCCCGCCGGGTGGGAAGTGATCGCCAATCGAGGAACTATTTTTACGATAAAAATATACAGCAAAGGCGTTATTATAAGATTTGGATTGAATCATCCAATTAATACGATATGCGAAAACTTAAGTATAACTGATGCACGTTGCTAACAATTCAGTTAAGGTTCTACTACATTTTACCAGAAATTAAGGTTTTCTTTAAAAGGAAAGGATTCACACATCATTTTATAAAGAAAAATTCAAAGCATCAATGTTACAAGCTTTGAAAAATAATTTTTTTAAAAGCTTGTTTACCCGCAAACATTACGTATTGTTATATTAGCTTGGGTGTAACTTCAGCCATAAATAATAAGCAAACTGCTTAGAGATGAGGTTTTTTACTTGGCAATTTATCTTTATTATTTTTAGTTTTTCTTCAGCCAAAGCTCAAATTTCACTGGAGAATGTTAGTGGTTTGCCTGCAAAAGAGATATACAATCTTCATGTAGACCGAAAGGGTTATTTGTGGATTGCGCATAGCCTGGGTATTAGCCGGTATGATGGTTTAAATTTCATTCATTTTACTAATCCGGCACTTGCATCATTACAAATGATGGATATTGTTGAAGACAAACAGGGACGAATATGGTGTCACAATTTCAGCGGCCAAATATTGTACATTGAACAGGGTGAGTTGAAATTTCTGGAACAATACAACTACAAAAAAGAAAATCAAAACCCCCGAATGGCTTTATGTGGAAATGAATTAGTGATTACAAGCCAGAGAGGATTATTTGTATATTCTACTCTTACATTGAAAGGAAAATATTTGCCACTTGAAAAGGTACCCGGTACAGGCTCAGTTTCTTTATCGGTAATAGGAAATAAGACCGTTATTTATAACCATGTAAATTGGTATTTATATCAACAAGGTAACGGTGTAAAGAAGTTAGCGGTTGATCCGGCTATACAGATTGCAAAGGATAACACTGTAACCTTGCAGCCGGCCTCATTTCGTGATACTATTTTTTTAATAACCAATCCCGAAGGAAATCTTCAAAAGTTAGTGCTGCAAAACGACAGCCTAAAAAAAGTAGGTAAAATTGAGTACCATGATTATATTAATTCAGTAACTGTAGATAGCATTGCCTGGGTACATACGCGTAATAAAAGCATGACCATAGATGGTGCCAGGGTTATTAAAGATCTTAATCTAACTGATGTTGCTACAGGTAAAGAAGGAAACACCTGGTACAGTAGCCTTAAAGAAGGGCTTATGGTTACTTTTCGGCAGCCAAAATGGAAGAAGCTAAAATTTCCGATAGATAAAGAAGATTTCGTTCGCTCGATTAATGTAAGAGACGGTTATTTTTTTGCCGGCACACAAAAAGGATATCTGGTTATGATGAAAGAGGATAATAGCAGACCCTTGTGGAAATATAATATGTTTAATGGGTACGGTTCTATTGATTTTATTCGGCTTTTTAAAAACCACTGCTTTATTGTAGGTACTTCTACTAATACATATATTGTAAATCCTTTACAAAAAAAGATTATAAACGAGTTGCCTGTCAAATCTATTATTGATGTTGACTTTGACAGGAATAGTTTATATCTCGCTACTTTGAATGGTTGTTATGTGCTGCCAGATCTCGATTCATCGCTTAACCTTCAAGCCTGGAAATTAGTAAAGCAGCAGCAGTTTCCTTTTTATCACTGGAATCGGCTTCCTCGAGACAGCTTATATATTATTTCTTCTCAAAATTGCCAGGCTGTTCGTTTCGATAAAAGTCAACAATCACTTATTCTCTCAACTAAAAATAGCTTGCAGCAGGTTACACAAAAAGGAATTGATCCATTTTACATTAATGGTAAAGAAGTATATGCATCTTTTTTGTGGTATCAAGATCCCCGATTATATATTGCTACCATTAATGATGGCTTATGGATAAAAGAGAATAAGTCTTTAAAACATTTTACAGCCACTAACTACTTATTTTCTAATACTATTGTATATATAAAGATTACTGAAAACCATTTATGGTTGCTTGAAAATAATGGCATACAGGTATTCGATACCAAAAGTGATAAAATACTTCAGAATATAGATGTGCCTAAAGTAATAGGAACAGATGTGTTTGATGTTGCAGAAAGAAATGGGTATGCCTACCTTACTACTGCTAATGGACTTTATAAAATACCTATGAACATTCCCGCTGTAAAAAAAACGCCCACCGGTTACTTAGACTATGTAGTGGTAAATAATAGCGATACACTCTTTAAAGAAAACATAAACCTGTCGCATGATAAAAATGATATACAGTTCTTTTTTTCCTCACCGGCTTTTTATAATTCAAGAGCAATATCCTTTAAATACCGTTTAATTGGAGACGATAATCAATGGAAGATTACTAAACCAGATGAAAGAATGCTTCGGTTTTCATCACTTCCCCCCGGCGCGTACACTTTTGAGGCAATGGCTGTGAGTAGAGATGGATTTCAGCAGGAAAAGCCGTTTACCTTTCAGTTTACAATTCTTAAGCCATGGTGGAATCATTGGTGGTTCATTGCTTTAGTTAATATATTTATTGTTGCCGTTGTCATTTTTATTATCCGAAACAAAATCAATCAACGATTAAAGTTAGAACTGATGAGACGAGGTATTGCCCAGGATCTTCACGATGATATTGGCGCGACCTTAAGCAGCATTAATATCTATACTGAATTAGCAAGAGATGAAGTTGGAGAAAACGAATACTTAGAACGGATAAAAAGCAATATTAATGATGCTGTAACAAGGCTTGATGATGTTGTATGGAGTATCAATCCTAAAAATGATTCAATGCAGCAATTAATGCAGCGAATGCAACATATAGGCGAACCTCTCTTTAAAGCAGCAGGCATTCACTGTCATTTCACTTATGACGAAAAATTCTTTGATCTAAAACTTACGCTGGCTGATAAAAGAAATGTGTATTTGCTCTTTAAAGAAATGGTGAACAATGTAATAAAGCATGCTAAATGTTACAATTGTTTTATTAATATTATGTATGAAAGTCCTTACCTTACTTTAAGTGTAAAAGATGATGGTATTGGTTTCGACCCAAAATTGGTTACTAAAGGCAGAAATGGATTACATAATATTCGATACCGGGCTGGGCAAATGAATGGCAAGTTATATATAGATTCATCTTTTAATAAAGGCAGTAATATAATAGTGCAATTAAAGGCAAAATAACTGAGAGAATTTCGCTAAAGCGGATAAAATTAATTTACACCTGTAATGATTCGGTTAGCTATTATAGAAGACAATCATGTTTACCTTAACGCCCTCGAAGCCTATTTGTCAAAGACTCATGATATCGGGATAGTATGCGTTGCTACAGATATACAATCGCTACCCCTTTTAATTGCAGAGAAGCCTGATGTTGTGATTATAGATATTAATCTGGGGGCTGATTCAGGGATAGAAGCAATCCAAATAATTAAAAAAAGTTTGCCACATGCAGGTATTTTTATGTTAACAGTATTTGATGATGAAGAAAAAATTGTGCAGTCTATAAAGGCTGGTGCATCAGGCTATTTATTAAAGAAGGATTCGCCAAAAAAAATTGTTGAGGCTATACGCAATGTTTATAAAGGAGAAGGTGTAATAAGCAGTCAAATAACAAAAACCGTATTGAATGCTTTTGCCAAACCAACAGAAAGTCAACCTGATTTTAAGGGATATAATCTCACAAAAAGAGAAACGGAAATTGTGCTCTTGTTAATGGATGGTCTTTCTTATAAAGAAATTTCTGCCCGTTCTTTTATTTCAATGGCTACATTAAATACGCACATCAGTAATATTTACAACAAGCTAAATATTCATTCAAGATCCGAGATTGCAGCAAAGTTTCGCAAGCAATAAAAAAATCATAGAAATATATGATTGTTGCGGAATGATTATTATTCCACCTTTATAAAAGTAATTTATCCGTAATAAAGACCTGTTGTAAGGTCTTACCCTTTACGCTTCATTTATTTTTAATTCCAATTTCTTATTTAATTCCAATTTAGCTTAATCCAGAGTGATCGTTTTAATAATTTAAGAATTAAATATTTACCTATGTAGACGAAGCTGATGCTGCCAACTGAAAAACAATTTTTACGAAGTAAAAGAGATAAATCAAGACTAATGCTTTGCCTCACTCTGCTTAATGCTTTGTGCTAAGATGATCGGAAACTAATTAAATTAAAGTTGAATTAAGGTTGAATTAAGGTACAATATGAAACTAAATGCTTTGAGAGTAATCCGTTCATCTTTTATTAAAGGCTTAAAAAATATGTTTTCTCTACAACCAATCAATTAAAATCAGAACTTAAATTTTCTTTATGAAAACAAGACTACTCGGACAATTTTCCGAAGCAAAGCAAATGCTTGCTTTGCTATCCTATGCTAAAAAGAGTTGTATACTTTTTTTATTAAGCATTTTATTTCTTTCTTTAAAATCATTTGGACAAATAAATCCAGGTACTGCACCTGTTGTTACACCAACAGGAGGCTTTGCCATTGATGGTAATTTGCAGGCAAATGTTGTTACTCCCAATATTGGAGACTGGATAACAGGCGGCCCAGGCACTGGTGGTTTTGTTTTAGATGGAAGTATTGCCGGCAACCCGCTTAATGCTTCTACCACATTTCATCAGGTAGACCTTTACAACGATGGAATGGATGATAATTTTAAGGGTGGTTTCAAAGTTAATAACGACCCTAATAGTTGGAAATGGGTGAAAAACCCGGTAAATGATAAGGAAGATATCAATAATGCATTGGTACATTTTAGTAAAGATGCAAATGGTCATCTATGGGTTATAGTAGCGGCAGACCGTTTAAATGTTAACGGAGATGCATATATAGATTTCGAGTTTCTTCAAAACAAACTTACTATAACTCCTTTTAATTCAGCAACCGGGCTTGGAGGTTTTACTTCAGCAGGACCAGATGGTGGTCGTACGGTGGGTGATTTTATATTAACACTTGAGCTTACTAATGGTGGTTCTGCTGCCAATTTTTTTGTAGAAAGATGGCAAAGCGTTGGGGGAGGATTTAATTATGTTGACAGAACTTCCAGTCTTCCAACGGGCTCCACTTTTGCTGCGGTAAACAACTCTCCTGTTCCTGTAACTTATGATGCGTTTGGCGGACATCTTTATCCTAAAAATGCATTTGCAGAAGCCGCAGTTGATCTTACAGCATTGGTTGGTAATTTTGGACCTTGTGATGAATTGGGCATTAAATCTCTTTTTATAAAGACAAAAGAATCTCAGTCGCCTACAGCAACCATTGTTGATTTTATAGCGCCTGCTTTACCTGTAAATGTAACTATTGGTGTGGCTGATGCTGGAAAAGACCAGGCAAAATGTATAGGTGGCGCGTCAACAGATTTCGATCTTAGTGGTACTGCATCTGCACCACCAAACACGCAAATTGCAAGTACAGTTTGGAGTGTTGTACCTGGTTCAGGAAGTGCAACATTTGGTGACGATAATTCTGCAACCTCTAGCTCCTTAAGTACTACTGCTCATGTTACAAGTTCAAGTGTTAAGATAGTTTTGACGGTTACAACTGATCCTTCAACTTGTAGCCCTGCAGTAACGGATACAGTAGAGTTAACTGTTATAGGTCAACCAACAATATTTGATCTTACTCCAGGTAATTATTGCACAGGAGAAGATACGCATGGCACGATTACTTTGAGCAGCTCTGAAGCAGGAGTAAGTTATCAATTGTATGACGCCGGCGATAATACGGTACAAGCGGCGAAAACCGGAACAGGTGATGTATTAGTATGGACAAATATTCCTGCAGGTACTTATTATATTAAAGCAACTGCTGACGGTGGTTGTTTTAGTAAAACATCATCAACAACAGTTAGCGAAAACCCAGTACCTGATGCTCCGCAAGCGGATGTAATTCAGCCTACATGTATTAAAGCTACCGGCACAATTATATTTACCTCTCCAACAGGAGATGAATTTACATACAGCATAAATGGCACCGATTATCAGTCAGATCCAACTTTTAATGATGTTGCATCTGGTAACTATACTATTTATGTAATGAATGGTACAGGATGTATTTCCACATCAACTGCAAAAGTTAATGACGCACCAACTGCACTTGATAAACCTGCTGCGACAGTTGTTGACCCAACATGTACTGTAGCGACAGGAACGGTAAACGTTACAAACCCTGTTGATGGCATAACATACACGCTTTCACAAAACGGACAAGTTGTATATACTGCAGTAAATGGCGTATTTAACAATGTTGCTTCAGGAACTTACGCATTCGGAGCTACTAATGGAACCTGCAGTGCCGACGGTGATAACGTAGTAGTAAAAGATCAACCGGCGTCTCCAACAGTTACTGCTGATGATAAATCAGTATGTGCAGGAAGCACAGTTGAATTAACAGGAACTCCTGCCAACGGAAATTGGACTGGCGATCATGTATCAGGAACTACATTCGATGCAACAGGTTTGTCAGCAGGTCCATATACAGTTACCTATAGTTATACAAATGACGCTGGCTGTAAAGGATCAGATGATGCGACAGTAACTGTAAATGCATTACCATCAGTAAGTGCAGGATCAGATGTGTCCATTTGCAATGGCAGTTCAACAACGCTTACCGCATCAGGAGCAACAAGCTATTTATGGTCACCTGCTACTGGTTTAAGTGCAACAACAGGTTCAACTGTAACAGCAAATCCCATATCAACAACTATATATACTGTAACAGGAACTGATGGTAATACTTGTTCTAATTCGGCACATGTAACAGTTACAGTTAATCAATTGCCGACTGTTACTGTTAGTCCTGATATTTCCATTTGCAATGGTGGCTCAACAACACTCACTGCAAGCGGTGCAACAAGTTATTCCTGGTCACCTGTTACTGGTTTAAGTGCAACAACAGGTTCAACTGTAACAGCAAATCCAACATCAACAACTACATATACTGTAACAGGAACAGACGGTAACACATGTTCTAATACAGCGAAAGTGAAAGTAACAGTAAATCCTGTACCATCTTGTACAATCAGCAATGTAACAAGTGCCGGTTCTCATACTACAGGTGTAGGTCAGTCAGTGAAATTTAGCGGACCATCAGGCTCAGGATTTGCATATGCATGGAGCTTTACAAGCAATACTGCCGGCGCTTCATTTGCTGGTGGAATAACAAATACGCAAACAGTTACAGTTACAACTACTACTACAGGTGCTTATACTTTGTCATTAAAGGTTACTGATAATAGTTATGCTACAAAGTGTAACTCAACTTGCACTTATGCGGTTACAGTGAATACAAGTAATGGTTACTATACTTATACACAAGGGTACTATAGCAGCACTGGTACATCTTGCACACCTATAGGCGGTTTTAGAGGCAGCCTTGCTTTAATGCAATATGCATTGGATAATTTTGATAACACTGTAGGTAATAGTACCGGACAATTAAAGCTTGGTTTGTCAGGACATTCGTTTATTGCTAATTATGCTGACGCATCTAAATTAGTAGCGATAATGCCTGGTGGAGGAACAGCCAGCAAACTTGCTAAAGACTACAACCTGTCAACAAGCAGTGCTTATCCACCGCTTAAAAATGGTAAGATCGACAATGTGCTTTTATCTCAGGCAATTACTTTGGATCTGAACATTCATATACAGGGAGATGCATTGAGTTCATTTGTATTGAAGACAGGATATCTCACCACACAGAAGGGTGATCTAAGCACCTGTCCCGTTACGAAAGTAGTATCATGTTCTAAAGATGCAAGTGCAATTAGCAGCTTACAAATTGCTACAAGCACAGGAATGAAAACCTGGATTGCAGGCAAAACCGTGAATGATCTATTGAATCTTGCAAGTTCTGCTTTGGGCGGTGCAGCATTACCTTCCGGAGTAAGCTTATCTGATATTACGAATGCTATTGATGCAATCAACAGGTCATTCGACGGTGGTAGATTTTTCCTCGGCTATTATACAACTGCTCAAACATGTTCTACCATTTCAACAGCAGTTGCAAATAGTGCAAGTACGAATAAGCCACTTGGTAATTCGCTTTCCGTAAAGGCTTATCCAAATCCGTATAATAGTACAGTAAACTTTCATTTTGCTTCCGCTGAATCTGGCAAGGCAACTTTGATAGCTTATGATTTGACGGGGAAAAAATTGGCAATTATTTTTGAAGGCAATGTAAACAGTGGCAGTGAGTATGACGTAAAATATAACGTGTCTGCTGGTAACAAGGTTCCAATGATGTATAAACTTACAATAGGTAATTCTACATATCATGGAATGCTTATACCGGAAAAATAGTTTTATGTTTCCTTTTACAAAAGCGCCTCTAAAGGCGCTTTTGTTTTTAAATTAATTTCTCAATCAACAATCAACTTTAATTTTTGTTTTATTTTTCTTATGTAGTCTTTAAATTCTTCTAGCTCTTTTTGCTTTTGTTTGATGAAACTGTTATCATCAAAATTGCCCAGCACATTATTCATTTCTGTTTCAGAATCATAAACCATTTTTCTGAAGGAATTGATGTAATCTTTT
>Ga0157372_10005536_pt1 | contig 13429 bp, 8 predicted proteins | sample C55metaG_FD_115307 | JGI IMG/M metagenome (GOLD analysis project Ga0157372, IMG submission 115307) | Corn rhizosphere microbial communities from Kellogg Biological Station, Michigan, USA - C5-5 metaG | ecosystem: Host-associated > Plants > Roots > Rhizosphere > Soil | place: USA: Michigan... | reverse complement strand
GGCGACCCCGAGCACATGCCCGACACGTGGGACGGCGTGCTCGCGCTCGCGAAGAAGATCCGCGATGCCGGCGGCAACGACGTAGCGGGTCTCGCGTACAACGTCAACGACTGGCCCGACGTATGGCTCTATCACGCGATGATCCTGCAGGCCGGCGGCACCGTCGTCGACGGCAACAAGGTGCCGCTCGGCGGTCCCGAGCTCGGCGTCAAGGTGCTCGAGCGGTTCCGCCGCTTCGTCGCCGACGACGGCATGCCGCTCATCAACTGGGACCAGTCGCGGCAGCAGTTCATCGCCGGCAAGATCGGCATCTTCTTCGACACGCCGGCGCGGCTGCGGCAGGTCACCGACCTGATCGGCAACAAGTTCACGCTGCGCACGGCGACGTTCCCGATCGACAACAAGGCGAAGGGCGGCCTGCCGACCGGCGGCAACGCGGCGATCATCACGACGCACGATCCGAAGAAGCAGAAGGCGGCGTGGGAGTTCATCAAGTTCGAGACGGGCCCGATCGCGCAGAAGATTGTCGTCGAGACGACGGGCTACCTGCCGACGAATCTGCTCGCGCCCGGGCCCGACTATCTCGGTCCGTTTTACCAGGAGAACCCGAACTTCCGCACCGTGTCGCTGCAGATGGACCGCTCGGTGCCGTGGCAGGGCTATCCGGGCGGCAATTCGGTGCGCATCTGGCGCGCGCAGCGCGAGATCATCAACAGCGTGATGCGCGGGGACATCGACGCCAAGGCCGGGTACGACAAGCTGGTCAAGGAAACCGCATCGCTGATGCAATCACAGTGATCATCGCGCAAATCACCGACCTGCACGCGCGCCCGCCCGGCGTGCGCGCGTACGCCGGCATCGACACCAACGCGATGATGCGAAGCGCGGTCGCGGCGATCGGCCGGCTCGACCCGCTGCCCGATTGCGTGATCGCGACCGGCGACCTCACCGACTGCGGTCTCGCGGAGGAATACGGCGAGGTCGCCGACGCGCTCGCGAACCTTCCGATGCCGGCGTTCCTGATACCCGGCAATCACGACCGGCGCGACGTGATGCGCGCGTGCCTCGGCGACCGGCACCCGTACCTGACGCAGGATCCCGACTTTCTTCACTACGTCATCGACGAGTTCCCGGTGCGGCTGATCGCGCTCGACACGGTTGTGGGCGGCGAGACCGGCGGCACGATCTGCGCGGCGCGCGAAGCGTGGCTCGCGCGCGTGCTCGCGCAGGGCGACGGCCGGTCCACGCTGATCTTCATGCACCATCCGCCGTTTCGCACCGGCCTGCCGGCGATGGACACGATGCTCTGCACGACGTCGCCGACGTTCGCCGAGCTCATCGCGCGCCACCCGGAAGTCGAGCGCATCGTCGCCGGGCATTGTCACCGGCCGATCGTCGTGCGCTTCGCGGGCACGGTCGGATTCGTCGCGCCGAGCACCGCGCACCAGGTCGTCCTCGACTTCCGCAGCGACGACGACAATCGCTTCATCCACGAGCCGCCCGGCCTCGCGCTGCACGTCCACGAACCGGGCCTCGGCATCGTGAGCCACGTCGCCGTCGTCGGCGATTACGGCCCGATCCACAGCTTCAGCCCGCCGCCGGAATATCCGGGCAGGCATGGTCCGGCCGATCGGCGGAACGCGTGAACGGCCGGTATCGCAGGCTTCTCGCGGGCGCCGAGGACATCGCCGCACGCGCTGCGCAGACGCTCGTCGCGATGCACGCGCGGCCGCTCGACGTCGCACGCAAGGAGTTGCGCGACGTCGTGACCGAGGCCGACCTCGCCTCCGAGCGGCTCGTCATCGACGGCATCCGCGCGTTGACGCCGGATGCCGTCATCGTGTCGGAGGAGGCGGGCGCGAGCGGGCAGCATGCGCGGTTGCGCTGGATCGTCGATCCGCTCGACGGCACCGTCAACTACGCGGCGGGCCTGCCGTGGTTCTCGGTGACGATCGCATATCAGGAAGACGGCGTGACATGTGTCGGCGTGCTGCATGCGCCGCAGGCCGGCATCGTCGCGCGCTACGTCGAAGGCGACCTTGCGACGATCAACGCGGAGGACGTCCGCGTGTCGCCGTGCGCATCGCTCGCCGATGCCGTCGTCTCGGTCATTCTCACGTCGCACTTCAGCGACGACGAGGTCACGCGTACCGCGGAGGCGATCCGCCGGCTCGGCACGCGGGCGCGTGGCGTGCGCATCATCGTGTCGGGCGGACTCGAGCTTTGCCTCGTCGCGAAAGGCCGCCTCGACGCGTTCGTCTCGCTCAAGGCGGACGCCGTCTCGCACGCGGCGGCGATCCCGCTCGTCCGTGCGGCCGGCGGGCGCGTGACGCGCCTCGACGGTCGTGACGCGAACGACGACGACCTCCAGAAGATCGCGTCGAACGGACACATCCACGACGAGCTTCTCGCGTGCCTGAACGGGCTTTGAGCGCGGAGCCGTTGCAATTCGCGCTGTCCCGCGCCGCGGTCACGCGCATCGTCGACGTCGACACCGTCGCGATCGCGCGCCTGCCGTCGACGATCGCCATCCTCGCGCAGGGTCGCCGCCCGCTCATCGTTGCCGATTCGCTCACGATGGCGGCGGCGGGCGAGCGCGCGCTCGCCGCATTGACCGCAGCGGGCATCGAAGCCGAAGCACCCGTCGTGCTCGACGAAGCGCCGCGCGTGAAACCGCGCGCCGAACTGGCCGCCGCGCTCGCCGAGCGCTTGAAGGAGAAGGCGTACCTGCCGCTCGCCGTCGGATCGGGCGTGATCAGCGACCTCACGAAATTCGCGTCGCACGTCGCCGGCACGCCTTACGTCAGCGTCGCGACCGCCGCGTCGATGGACGGTTATGCCGCGTCCGGCGCCGCGCTGCTCGACAACGGATTCAAGCGCACGCTCGCCTGCGCGCCGCCGCTCGCCGTCGTCGCCGACCTCGACGTCATCGCGCGCGCGCCGTCGCGGATGGCAGGATGGGGATACGGCGACCTCGCGGGCAAGCTCGTGGCCGGTCTCGACTGGGTGCTCGCCGACGCGCTCGGCGAGGACGCGATCGCGCGCGAGCCGTTCGCGCTCGTGCAGGACCATCTCGCAAGCTGGCTCGCCGGCTACGAGCGGATTGCACACCACGACCGGGAAGCGCTCCGCGAGCTCGTGATCGGCCTGCTTGTCAGCGGCTTCGCGATGCAGGCGCACGGCAACTCGCGGCCCGCGAGCGGCAGCGATCACCAGTTCGCGCACGTCTGGGAAATGGAGGGGCTCGCCGTCGACGGCGAACCCGCCGCGCACGGCGCATGCGTCGGCCTTGGCGCGGTGGCGATGCTCGCGATGTACGAGTGGTTCCTCCGGCAGGACGTCGCCGCGCGGACGATCGAGCCACAGCAGGCGCCTGTTCCGGACGATTCGACGATCGATGCGGAACTGACGACGTCGTTCGCGGACGTCGCCGTGCGGCAGAACGCGCGCGGTGAAATGGCAGCCAAGCGCGCCGCGCTGGCGCGCCGGCCGCTGCGCCTTTCGCGGTTGCGCGAGCGGTGGCCGTCGCTTCGCGCACGCCTGTCGGCGGCCGTGATGCCTGCCGCCGAGCTCCAGCGTCGCCTCGCGGCATGCGGAGCGGCATCGCACCCGGCGGACCTCGGAATGACGCTCGAGGATCTCGCGCGCGACTATCGGCGGGCTCGTCTGATCCGGCGTCGCTATACGCTGCTCGATTGCCTCGACGACCTGGGCTGGCTCGACGGCGCGATCGGCGCGCTGTTCGCGCCCGACGGCTTCTGGTCGCGCGACGTCCGCCGGTCTGCGAGCGTCGAGGCACGCATGGCTCGCGCATCATGAAGCAGTTGATCGTCTTCGATTTCGACGGCGTCGTCGCCGACAGCGAGACGATCGCGAACACCGTGCTCGCCGAGCTCGTCACCGAGCTCGGCACACCGATGAGCGTCGACGAATCGATGCGGACGTTCATGGGCAAGCGCGCGGAGGAGGTCATCGCATCGGCCGTCGCGCTCACCGATCGGATGCCGGCCGCGCGGTTCGCGGCGGAGCTTTCGCAGCGGACGCTCGCGCGATTTCGCAGCGACTTGCGCGAAATCCCCGGCGTCCGCGACTACCTCGCCGCGTTTCCGCAGATGAAGCGCTGCATCGCATCGTCGTCGTCGCCCGAGCGGCTTGCCGCCTGCCTCGAGATCCTCGATCTCGGCGCTCATTTCGGCGAGCACGTCTTCAGCGCGTCGGTCGTGCCGCGCGGCAAGCCGCATCCGGATCTCTTTCTGCACGCCGCCACGCAGCTCGGCGTGTCGCCGTCCGACGCGATCGTCATCGAGGACAGCGAAGGCGGCGTTCGCGCTGCGGTCGCGGCCGGCATGACGCCGATCGGCTTCCTCGCGGCCACGCACATCCGGGACGGGCACGAGGCGCGGCTTCGCGGTGCCGGCGCCGCGCACATCGCGCGTTCCTATCGCGAGGTCGAGGCGATCACCCGAATGCTCGTGCGCTGATCGCGAAGCGGCTCGAGCGATTCAGGCGATCTGGCCGACGTAGCGGGCGAGCGTCGCGCGCGTGCCGTCGTGCCAGATTGCGTGGAGCGCGCGCGAGAAGGCCGCGACGTAGCGATCGTCGTCGCCGAGGCCGCCGAAGATGTCGCGCATCGCGAGCCACGCGCGCGGATCGTGCCGCGCCTCGCGCGCGCAGGACGCGAGCCTCGCCGAGCCTGGATCGTTCGGCTCGACGGTCGCGCCGCTGTCGGTCGTGCCATAGCAATAGCGGCACCAGAACGCGCTCGCGAGCGCGAGTCCGCCAACGTCGCGGCCGTTGCGCACGCGCTCGGTGGCGGTGGGCAGGATGAACTTCGGCTGCCGGTTGGCGCCATCGAAGCACAGGCGGCGCACGGTATCGCCGACCGCGGGATTGGCGAAGCGCCGCAGCACCGAGGCGCAATAATCGCGAAGGTCGGTGCCCGGAACGGGCGGGACCTCGGGAACGATTTCGTCGTCGAGGAGCTTCGCGACGAACGCGCGCACGAGGGCGTCCTCCATCGCTTCGTGGACGAACCGGATGTCGAGGAGCGCCGCCGGATAGGCGAGCGCCGCATGGCCGCCGTTCAGGATGCGGAGCTTCATGACCTCGAACGGCGCGACGTCCGTCACGAACTGCACGCCGGCTTCCTCGAGCGCCGGCCGTCCGGCGGGAAAGCGGTCCTCGAGCACCCATTGCCGGTATTGCTCGCAGAACACCGGACGCGCATCGCGGATACCGTGCGTGACTTCGAGGTCGTCGCGTTCGCGCGGCGTCGTCGCCGGCGTGATGCGGTCGACCATGCTGCTCGGAAACGCGACCCGATCCTCGATCCAGCGGGCAAGGCCGGAATCGACGAGACGCGCAAGACCGGTCACCGCATCGCGCGTAACGTGGCCGTTTCCGGGCACGTTGTCGCAGGACAGCACCGTGTACGGCGCGATGCCGGTTGCACGCCGGCGCATCAATCCGGCGACGATGAGGCCGAAAGCGCCGGTGGGATCTGCGATACCGGCGGCATCGGCGGCGACGTCGGGATGCGCGGGATCGAAGCGCTGCGTCGCGGGATCGACGCAATAGCCGCCTTCGGTGATGGTCAGCGAGACGATGCGGATCGCCGGGTCGGCGAGCGTCGCGAGCGCCGCGCCGGCGTTGCCCGGCTCGATGAAGTCGACCATCGCGCCCGTGACGCGCACGGTCTCGTTCCCGGCTTCGCGGGCGACGACCGTCGTCAGAAAATCCTGCTCCTGGAGGTCGCGGCGCATCGCGCGATCGGCGTCGCGCACGCCGGCGCCGACGATCGCCCAGTCGAGATCCGCGTTCGCGTTGAAGCGCTCGTCAAGGTACACCGCCTGATGGGCGCGATGAAAGTTGCCGACGCCGATGTGCACGATCCCCGCGCGGAGCGCGGCGCGCCCATAGCGCGGCACGGCGACGGCGCGCGGCAGCGCGCCAAGCGCGGCCAGCGACAGCGGGACACCCGGCGTCGCGCGAGCGGTTCGTGCCTCATCGGCCATGGCGTTCGAACATCCGCTTGCTGACGAAAACTTTTGTTTTCATGATAGCCGGGATCGATGTACCATGCATCGCGTTTCGACGCGGACCGGCTCGGCGTTTCACCCGGGGCACCGCGAATTCCGGAGGAGGAAGCATGACGAAATCGGTGATCAGGCTCGCAGCCGTGCTCGCGTCGGCACTGCTTGCGACGCTCGCGGGGACAGGGCCCGCGCGCGCCGACGTGACGCTCGACGTGTTCTATGCCCAACCGTCGTTCGCGCGCTACCACGATCCGATCGCGCAGGCGTTCATGAAGGCGCATCCGGACATCAGGATCGTGTTCCGCGCGCCTGCCGCCGACTACGATGTCGGCCACCAGGCGATGCTGCGCGAAGCGGTCACCAACAACCTGCCCGACATCTACTTTCCCGGATTCCACCTGCTTCCCGAGCTGACCGACGTGCTCGTCCCGAGAAAGCAGATCCTGGATCTCGGTCCGCTGCTCGCGGCGGAGCCCGCCGAATGGCGCACGGGCAACTACGCCGACAAGATCCTCGACCTCGGCAAGGTGCACGGCAAGCAATACGGCCTCGCGGTCAACGCGTCGCTGCCGGTGATGTACTTCAATACCGAGCTCGTGAAGAAGGCGGGCGGCGACCCCGCCCACATGCCCGACACGTGGGAGGGCGTGATCGCGCTCGCGAAGAAGATCCACGAGGCGTCGAACCTCGCGGGGATGGCCTACAACGTCCACGAATGGCCCGACACGTGGCTGTTCCAGGCGATCCTCACGCAGGAAGGCGTGCCGATGCTCGACCCGACGGGGACGAAGATCGCGTTCGACAACGACCAGGGCGTGCTCGCGTTGACGCTGCTGCGCCGTTTCGTGACCGACGGCGGCATGAAGCTGATCGGCTTCGACGAGTCGCGCCAGTCGTTCGTCGCCGGCAACATCGGCATCTTCTTCGACACGCCGGCGCGGATGAAGCAGGTGACGGACCTGGTCGGCTCGCACTTCACGCTCGGCACCGCCGTGTTTCCGCTCGACGACAAGGGGAAGGGCGGCATCCCGACCGGCGGTTGCGCGATCGTGATCACCGCCCGCGACGCCGCGAAGCAGAAGGCCGCGTGGGAGTACGCGAAGTTCATCACCGGTCCGGAAGCGCAGAAGATCGTCGTCGAGGCGACCGGCTACCTGCCGACGAACAAGCGCGCGGCGGGTGCCGATTACCTCGGACCGTTCTACGACAAGAATCCGAATTTCAGGACCGTCGCGCTCGAGACCGACCGCGCGGTGCCGTGGCAGGGCTACACCGGCGCGAGCACGGTGCAGATCTGGCGCAAGCAGCGCGAGATCATCAGCGCCGTGATGCGCGGCGACGTGACGCCGGCCGACGGCCTGAAGCGCATCGCGACCGAAACCGCGGCCATGATGAAGCAGTGACGCGTACGGTGCGAAGCGCGGGTCGGCGGGAAATCGCGGACTAGCTAGAGCGCGAATACCTCGACCGCCTGTGTCTTCCCGCGCACGGTGACCGGCCCGAGCGGCTCGGCGTCGATGCCGTCGAGCATCGCGCGCGTCGCCTCGTCGATCAGGATCGACCGCTGCGCCTCCTTCGTATGCGCTTCGAGGCGCGCGGCCAGGTTCACGATGTCGCCGATACATGTGTAGGTCGCACGCGCGTTCGTGCCCGTGTAGCCGGCGACCATCTCGCCCGACGAGATGCCGATGCCGATGCGGATCGGTGGCTTGCCCGCCTGCGCCTGCTCGGCGCTGAAGAGGTCCATCATCTCGATCATCTCGAGCGCCGCCTGCACGGCCGCGGCGCCGTGATTGGCGAGCGCGACGGGCGCGCCGAAGATCGCCATCAGGCCGTCGCCCGCAATCTGGCTCACGATGCCGCCGTGGCCGGCGATCGCGTCGAACATCAGCGTGTAGTAGGTGTTCAGCAGCTCGATCGTCTCTTCGGGCGGCTGCGCCTCGGCAAGCGGGGTGAAGCCCCGGATGTCCGAGAAGAGGACCGACGCGCGCACGCGCTTGCCCCCGAGCGAAAAGCCGCCCTGCTGCAGATCCTGCGCAACCTCCGGCGCCGCGAAACGGCGAACGAGCGCCTTCTGCTGGTCGCGCAGCCGCTTCTTCTCGAGGCTCGCGCCGATCCGCGCGCGAAGCAGCACCGGATTGACCGGCTTCGTCAGGTAATCCTCGGCGCCGAGCTCGATGCAGCGGACGATGTTGTCGACCCCTTCGAGCGACGACGTGACGACGACCGGGACGTCGCGCAGTGCCAGGTCGCCGCGCACCTGGTCGAGCACCTGGAAGCCGTCCATCTCGGGCATCTCGATGTCGAGCAGCAGCAGGTCGAACGCCTCGTCGCGCAGCATCGCGAGCGCGACGCGCCCGTTCTCGGCGGCCGCGACGCGGTAACCGGCGAGCTCGAGGTTCCGCGCGAGCAGCAGCCGGTTGACCTTGTTGTCGTCGACGACCAGCAGCCGACCGCCGCGAGCGTCAGCCACGCGTCAATTCCTCGAGCGCCTGCGAAACGCGCGCATATTCCGACGCGGCGGCATCGATCGGCGCCGCGGCCGCGCTCCTGATCGGCGCAAGGCCGCCGAGCTCCAGCTCGCGCGCGAGCCGGCCGAGCGTCAGCGCGCCGAACGTGTTCGCATTCGACTTGAGCGAGTGCGCCGCGCGGCGGAAGCGTTCGGCATCGTCCTTCGCATACGCGTCGCGCAATTCGTCGAGCATGCGCGGCGCTTCGGCGAGGAAGGTGTCGACGAGCTCGCAGACGAATTCGTCGCCCGTGGATTCCACGAGCCCGTCGTAGGTCGCGCGGTCGATCGCCGCAGAAGTCATACGTGCCCCCACGCTCGCAGCTTCGCCGCTTCGCTGCCCCCCGAGGGGGCGCAATTCGAGCTTTGAGGCGGCTCTGCAGCTCTCATTTCACTGTTCCTCCAGAATGCGCGCGCGCACCTGCGCCAGCGCCTCGACCAGCGCTTCCACACGGATCGGCTTGGTCACGTAGTCGTCCATGCCGGCGGCAAGGCACGCCTCGCGATCGCCCTGCATCGCATTGGCGGTCATGGCGACGATGCGCGGCCGCTCCCTCGGTCCCCATTTCGCGCAGATGGCGCGCGCGGCAGCGAGCCCGTCCATTTCCGGCATCTGCACGTCCATCAGCACGACATCGTAGACCTGGCGCTGCAGGCTTTCGACGGCCTCGACGCCGTTGCTCGCGACGTCGGCGCGGTAACCCATTTGCTGCAGCAGCCGCAGCGCGAGCTTCTGGTTCACGACGTTATCCTCGGCCAGCAGGATGCGCAGCGGATGGCGCGTCGCCATGCCGGCGTCGAGCGCGCGCGTGCCGCTCGGCCTGGCCGGCGCGGTCGGGACGTGCAGCGCCTCGCCGTTGGTCAGCAGGCCGGCGAGCGTGTCGAACAACTGCGACTGGCGCAGCGGCTTGCCGAGATAGGCGGCGAACAAGCCGTCGGCGTCGCCCGCCTCGCGTCGGCCGAGGGAGCTGAACAGCACCAGCGGCAGCTTTGGCGCAAGCTCGCGCACGCCGCGCGCGAGCGCAACGCCGTCCATCTCGGGCATGTGCATGTCGAGGATCGCGGCGTCGAAGCGCTCGCCGGCGCGAAGCCAGCCCAGCGCCTCGGCCGGCGACGCGGTGTCGCGCGGCAGCATTCCCCATTTCGCGGCCTGCAAACCGAGCACCTTGCGATTGGTCGCGTTGTCGTCGACGACGAGCATGCGTCGTCCCGCGAACAATGGCTGCGGCCCGATGAAATCGCGTCGCCCGCTCTGCGCCGGCTCGGCCGTCGAGAGGCGCAGACTGAAGCCGAACGTCGAACCCATCCCGGGGCCCGCGCTTTCGACGCGCATCGAGCCGCCCATCAGTTCGACGAGCCGCTTGCTGATCGCGAGGCCGAGGCCGGTGCCGCCGTATTTGCGCGTCGTCGTCGAATCGGCCTGGCTGAAGCTCTGGAACAGCTTGCCGATGCCTTGCGGCGTCAGGCCGATGCCGGTGTCGCGCACCGTGAAGTCGAGATCGACGTCCGCTGTCGCGCCCCGCGCGCCTTTGCGCTGGCCAGGGCTACCGCCTTGCGCGGAGACCGTCAGCACGACCTCGCCGGCTTCGGTGAACTTCACGGCGTTCGAGAGCAGATTGAGCAACACCTGGCGAACCCGGGTCACGTCGCCGTTCACCGCCGTCGGCACGTCGCCTTCGAACAGGTACGCGATGTCGAGCCGCTTCTGCGCCGCGCGTGCGCTCACGAGATCGAGCGCCGACTCGACGCATTCGCGCAGATCGAACGGATGCACCTCGATGTCCATGCGCCCCGCCTCGATCTTCGAGAAGTCGAGGATGTCGTTGATGATCGTGAGCAGCGCATCGCCTGAATCGCGGATCGTCGTCGCGTAGTCGTGCTGCTCGGGCGACAGCGGCGTGTCGAGCAGAAGGCCGCTCATGCCGATGACCGCATTCATCGGTGTGCGGATCTCGTGGCTCATCGTCGCGAGGAACGCGCTCTTCGCCTCGTTGGCGGTCTCGGCCTGCGCGCGGGCCTCGCGCGTCTCGGCGAAAAGCTGCGCATTGCGGATCGCGACGCCGACACCGGTGGCCATCGTCGTGAGCAGGCTCTGGTCGGCCGGGGTGAAGCGGCCTTCCTCGCGCGTGCTCTGCACGCTGATCACGCCGATCGCCTTGCCGCGCACCGTGATCGGTACGCCGAGGTACGACTGGGCATGCACACCGACCTGCGTCGCGCCGATCGCCTTCGCGGCGTCGTCGACGGCATGGTTCAACAACAGCGGCTGGCCGGTCTCGATGATCTTGCCAGTGAGGCCTTCGCCGGGTGCGAGCGGCGTGAAGTCGTCGCCGTACGCGTATGGAAAGCGGATCGCGCCGGCGGCCTCGTCGAGCAGCGCGACGTAGACGACGTCGGCGCGGAACATTTCGCGCATTTTCTCGCCGATGGTGCGGATCAGCTCGTCGAGCTCGATCTTCGATGACAACGCCTGGCCGAGCGCGTTGATCGTCGCCAGCTCGTCCGCGCGCTGCTCGGTCTGCGCGAGCAGCGACTTCGTCTGCTCGAACAGCCGCGCGCGCTCCATCGCCATGCTCATGCTGCTGGCCAGCGTCGTGAGCAGCCGCACGGCGGCCTCGTCGAACGCGTGCTCGCGGTCGACGTTGTCGAGACCGATCGACCCGATGACCTTGCCCTCGGCGAGGATCGGCACGCGCAGCAGGCTCCGGGTCGGTTGCGTGCCGGGCAGCGTTCGGGAGACGAGGCCGAGCGCTGCGAGCTGGCCCGCGATGTCGCTGTTGAGCAGCAACGGCTTCGCGGTGCGCACGAGGTGCCAGCCGAGCGGCGCGATCGGCCCGTCGGGAAACGACAGGCGCTGGCCGCGCTCGAGCAGGTAGTGGTAGTGGCGCACGTCGCGCTCGGCGTCGAAGCCGACGATGCTGATCGACTGCGAGTCGAACAGCTCGCGCAGCCGCTCGCCCACCAGCTCGAAGATCGACTGCGCGTCGAGCTTGTTGGCGAGGCCCATCTGCACGTCGTTGATGACGGCCAGCTCGCCGTTGCGCTGCTCGGTTTCCTTGAGCAGGCGCTGCGTCTCGTCGAAGTGGCGCGCGCTCTGCAAAGCGACGCCGAGGCTCGACGCGATCGTCTCCAGCAGGCGCACGTCCGACTCGCTGAACGCGTGCTCGCGCTCGTGGTTCTCGACGGAAATGGTGCCGAGGCGCCGATCGCCGGCGACCATCGGCACGAGCACGGCCGACAAGGCCTGGTCAGTGCCCGGAACGGTGTTCACGCCTGCGGCGGCCTGATCCGCCACCGTTTGCAATACTCGTGTCGTGCGCTGCGCCATCGCCCGCGCCCACGCCTCGTCCGACCGTCTGGGCTGATCGGGCAGATGCAGGCGAACGCCGTGCTCGACGGTGTAGACGTACTTCGCCGCATGGGCATCATGATCGAGCCAGTCGATGCCGACGTCCTGGCTCTTCATGATCTCGCAGAGCCGATCGCCGACGAGGTCCACGATGCCTTGGAAGTCGAGCGAGCCGGCGATGCCCTGCTGGATGCCGTTGATGATCGCGAGCTCGGCCGCGCGCTGCTCCGCCTGCGCCTGCGCGGTGCGTGCCTCGGCCGTGCGTTCGGCGACTTTGGCTTCGAGGCCTTCGCCCCAGCGTGCGTTGTCCAGCGCGACTGCCGCCTGCGCGGCGAGCATCCCGAGCAGGTCGCGATCGGATTCGGCGAAGCGGCCGAACGCGCCGCGGAGGTCGGCGTACAGGTAGCCGAGCACCTGCCGCCCGGCGACGAGCGGCGCGACGAGCCCACTGCGTTGCTCGACGGGCTCCGCGCCCTGCGGGTCGTGTCGCAAGCCGACGGCACGACTGCGTCGCGTCTCCGCGAGCCACGGTGTCACCGCGGCGAGCAATGCGGCTGCGCCCGCTTGACTGTTCTCGCCCTTCGGCAACAGCGAGCCGGCGATCCGCAAGCCATCGCCTTCCTCGAGCACCAGCAGCACGCGTTCCGCTCCGGTGAGCTCCGTCACTTCGTCGATCAGGAAGTCGTGCAGCTCCTGCGCGCTGCGCAGCTCGTTCAACCGCATGCCGGTATCGACGAGGCGCTTGAAGGGCTCGCCGACGTGGCTTTCCAGGTTCAGATGCGCGAGGCGCTTCTCGTCCGGCAGGCCGCGCCGCGCCGATTCGCGCAACCAGCCTTCCACGAGCTCGCGGTTGAGCTTGACCTTGTTCAGGCAATTGCGGCGCAGGCCTTCGTCGCGCACGCTGCGGACGTTCTCGAGCAACAGCGCATACGCCTGTTGCAGCGCGGCCCAGGCGTCGTCGGCGCGTTGGTTGGCGGCGAGCGCGCGGTGATGAATCCACCAGTGCTGGTACTCCGGCATCGTGTCGGTTGCAGCGAGGCCCGCGTTCCGATGCATGTCCGTGCTGCGCGTGGTCGCGCGCAACGCGCCTTGCGCATCGCCCACCGCGAGCAGGGCTTCTCCGAGCATGGTGAAGGCGCCCATCTGCTGGTCGAGCGCGGCGATCGACGCCGACCCTTCGACCGCGGCGCGCGCTTGCTCGAGCGCACGCGTCGTATCGTTCTCGACGATGGCCAATTCGCCTGCGGCGAAGTGCCGCTGGATGCGCAGGTGATCGTCGAGATCGGGCAGGAGACGATCGACTTCCTGCAACATCGTTCGCGCGCGCACGACCTCGCCAAGCGCGATGAGCGCGCTCGTGATGTTGAGGCGCTGGTTGGCGCCGGAGTGGATGGCGCCGATCCGCTCGCAGGCCTCGATGAGCGGCTCCAACTGCCGGCGGCCTCGACGGTACAGCCCCAGGAACATATACTGGCTCGCGAGATTCGCCTGCGCAGCGACACGGCGCTCGACATATCCGGCGCGCGCGAAGGCCTG
>Ga0157372_10005535_pt1 | contig 13429 bp, 10 predicted proteins | sample C55metaG_FD_115307 | JGI IMG/M metagenome (GOLD analysis project Ga0157372, IMG submission 115307) | Corn rhizosphere microbial communities from Kellogg Biological Station, Michigan, USA - C5-5 metaG | ecosystem: Host-associated > Plants > Roots > Rhizosphere > Soil | place: USA: Michigan... | reverse complement strand
CGCAAATCGTCCGCTGGCGGACAAGAACGACAACGCCGCGCGGGCCGGAGCCGCCGCCCACGAGTCGAAGCCGTCAACGTCGGCCTCCGCAATCGGGCCGCCGCCGAAGGGCCCCGAGCGCGCGCCGCCGTAGGCCGCGGCCGCGTTGACCACGAGCTCGACGGGACCGTGGGCACCGGCCGCCTGCTCGAGCACGCCGGACACGCTCGCGGGGTCGGTCACGTCGGCCTTCAGCGCGAGCGCGCCGGCCGCGCTGACGCCGTCCAGCGTGCCCCGCGACCGCGCCGCGCCCGTCACCGCCCAGCCGTCGCTCACCAGCAGCTCGATGACCGCGCGACCCAAATTGCGCGCTCCGAACACCACCGCACTTCGCTGCCGACCTTGCATCGCGCTCATCGAATTCGGGAAGGGTCGACGGCGAGGGTCAGACCGGGGCCTCGACCTCGGCGGACTCCTTCAACAAGCGGTCCGTCAGGACGATCTCGACGAGCGCCGGAACGGTTTCCAGACGAGCCCAATCGCGCTGCAGCTCGCCGGCAAGGGACACCCAGCTGATCGGCTGCGCTCCCGCCCGGACGGTTCTCTCCAGCCCAGCGCGATGAGCCTCCAGCGACGTGCCGCCGATGGCGTCGACCACGGGATAGACCTCGTATCCCTCCCGAAGGGCATCGAGAGCCACGAACGCCATGCAGATCTCGGTCCACAAGGCGCAGAGGATGAGCTTCCGCCGGCCGGTCGCCCGAACCGCATCGACGAACTCGACGTCTTCCCACGAGTTCATCGTCGTGCGATCGAGCGGCTCGTCGTCCTGCACCAGCTCCGCGAGCTCGGGCACCGTCGGCTGCTGTTGTCCGGATGCAACGTTCACGGTCGAATGGACGACCGGCACGCCGTAGGCCTTCACGGTCCTCACGGTCGAGACCGCGTTTCTGAGCAGCAGGTCTTGGTTCATCGACCGGACCGTCGAGATCTGGGTGGGCTGCCAGTCGATCAAGAGAAATGCCGAATTCTGCGGGGTGAGGAGATGGTCTGCGAGCGGGTCGCGAACCGCTTGGCTGGTCATCGGGTGTCGGCTTCCTTTGCTTGGGGGGCGGACCGGCGCGACGATCACTGACGGTCAGGCGATTGGTCATCACCTGATTCCGATGATTCGCTCCCTCTGCCAGGCGAGCGCCGGCCGCCGGACTACGACAGTCGGTCTTCGAGCTGCGTGCGCGACTTGACGTCGAGCTTGCGGAACGCCTTGCGCAGGTGGTACTCGACGGTGCTCGGGCTGATGAACAGCTGAGCGGCGATCTCTCGATTGGTGTGGCCTTCCGCGGCCAGCCGAGCGATCTGCGTCTCCTGCGGAGTGAGCTGGTCTCGCGTGTCCACGGTCCGTTTGCGGGCATGCTCACCCGTTGCCAGCAGCTCGCGTTCGGCGCGGAGCGCGAACGCCTCGACGCCCATGCCGGTAAACAGCTCCAGCGCGGTGCGCAAGTGCTTGCGGGCGTCGAGGCGGCGACGTTCGCGGCGCAGCCACTCCCCATAGAGAAGGTGCGCCCGGGCGAGCTCGACCCGCACGCGGGTACGGGCGAGGTGCGTGAGCGACTCGCGGTACAGGCTCTCGGCGACCTCGCCCTCGCTCAGCAGCGCGCGCACACGCGCTTCGATTCCACTCGCCCACCCAGAGCCGATGACGCGGGTGCGCTCCGAGAGCCACTCCAGCGCGGACTCGAGCAACGCTCGGTCGGCGGTCCTGGATGCCGCCTCGGCCAGCTCGGGCACCAAGTACGGTCCGTATCCGATCGGATCTGGCTGCATCGCCTCCCAGGCTGCAGCGCGCGCGGCGTCATGGCGGCCGAGGCCGTTGTAGAGCACGGATCTCGCGTATTGGTTGGACGTCCAGCGCCGTGCCGCGGCCTCCTCCGAGGTGGCTTCGATCAGCTCAGACGCGTGCGCCTCGTCGCCGCGCCAAGCGGCGAGAATCATCGGGGCGTTCACGAGCGCTGGATTTCCGGTCGCCTCAGCGATCAAGCGTGCTTCGTCGATCATCAGCGTCGCGGCCGTCAACTCGCCGGCGAGCATGTGGCTCCTCGCGAGGAAGCTGAGCGCGAACTGCAGGTGCACGAGTGCGCCCGTGTCGCGAGCGACCTGCACTTGGCGAGCGGCGAGGAGATGCACTGCCTCGTCGTCCCACAGCTCGAGCGCAACGATGTTGCCGTCTCTCATGCTGGAGACCGAGAGCTGCCGACCGACATCTTCGTCGCCGACCTCGATCGCGAGCAGGCGCTCGAGCGCCCGAGCGAATGTCGGGGCCGCGGCCGCGTATCCGTCGGTCAAGCGGATCGCGAACGCGTCGAGCAACACGTCAACCGTCCGTGGCCGAACGCGCCCGGGAGGCGCCGCCCGGGCGGCGGCCGCGACCGCCGGCGCGCCGCCGACGATTTCAAGGTCGTTGGACATGGCGCCCGCGAGCGCCTCGAGGTACGTCTCGCGGGCCAGCTCGCGGTCGAGCGGCTCGAGACGTCTCGCCGCGCTCAGAAACAGGCGGCCGGCTTCGCCGCCGCGCCGTTGCTCCAACGCGATCCGCGCGCGCAGAAGCTCGACCCGCGCGCGCCCGAGCTCGTCGAGCACATCGGCCTCGACGGCTGCCAACAGCCCGAGTGCAGCCTCCAGATCGCCGGCATCGCGCTCCGCGCCAGCGGCCGCGAGCAGCCGCTGCGCGCGGTGCGCGGGCTCGGGTGTGAGCGCGGCGGCGCGCTCGAGGAAGGCAGCGACAGCCGCTCGTCCGCCGCGCGCCTGCGCCCGTCCCGCGGAACGCTCGAGCTCTGCGGCGACGTCCTCGTCCGGCATGGACGCCGCGAGCGCCCGGTGCCACGCGCGGCGGTCGGGGTCGATCAGCGGATCGGTGGCCTCCGCCAACGCTCCGTGGACGGTGCGGCGCTCCTTTGTCCCGGCGGCTCCGTAGACGGCCGAGCGAACCAACGGGTGGCGGAAGACGACGCGGGCGCCCAGCTCCATCAGGCCTTCCGCCTCGACGGTTTCCGCGACCGACTCGGGGATCCCGAGCTGCTGCGCCGCCCGCCAAACGAGTGCCGTGTCGCCCACGGGGTCGGCTGCCGCCACGAGCAACAAGCGTCGCGCGTCACCCGGAAGACCGGCCAGCCTCCGCGTGAAGCTCTCCTCGATGCTGGCGGACAGGGGCACCGCCGCGGGCAGGCCAAACCCGCCCGCGAGCTGGGTTGGGCTCAGCCCCCGCGGCAGCTCGAGCAGGGCGAGCGGGTTCCCGCGCGTCTCGGCAACGATCCGCTCGAGCACGCGCTCGTCGAGCGGAGCGGGCAAGACCGATTCGAGCAGCGCCCGCGCATCACGACGACCCAAGGGCTCGACGTGGAGCTCGGGCAAACCGCCGAGCGCGTCGCCCAGCTCTCGTGTCGCGAACACGAGCGCGATCTTCTCCGCCAGGAGACGGCGCCCCACGAAGGCCAGGGCCCGAGCGGAGGCACTGTCGAGCCACTGCGCGTCATCGACGACACATGCGAGTGGCTGCTCCTCGGCGGCCTCGGCCAGCAGGCCGAGGACCGCCAGTCCGACCAGGAAGGGATTCGGCGTGGGGCCGGTGCTCAGCCCGAAGGCAACGCCGAGCGCGTCGCGCTGGGGCTGCGGGAGGCGCTCCACGAGCTCGAAGAACGGGGAACACAGCTGCTGCACCGCCGCGAACGGGAGCTCCATCTCCGCCTCGACCCCGAACGTCCGGGAGAACCGAAACCCGTGCCCAGCGTCGGCCAGGTACCCGAGCAGGGCGGTCTTGCCGACGCCCGCTTCGCCTTGCACCACCAACACGGCCCCATGCCCGCCACGCACCCCGTCCAGCAGCCGGTCGAGCACCTCGCGCTCGCGTTCCCGACCGAGCAGCTGCCCTCCGGACGAGAGAACCGGTCGCGACATCCCGCCTAAGCATGACTAAGACCATGCTCGGTGGCGCGGACTAAGGGTTCAAGGATTCGAACGCGCGGCAGCGGCGCCACGATGCATGCTGGAGACCACAAACCAGGAGCGCTCGATGAGCGCCGCGGACACGACCAGTGAGGCGTTTGGCCGCGTTGAGCAGAACCCCCGGATCGCGAGAGGAGGCAGGGGGATGACCACAGCCCAGGAGTCTCCAGACAAGCGCTGGACCGCATTGATCCTGCTCTGCGCCGCGCAGTTCATCGTGGTTCTCGATGCGTCCATCGTCAACGTCGCCCTGCCGAGCATCGGCAAGGGCCTCGGCTTCTCGGAGGCCAACCTTCCGTGGGTCGTGAACGCCTACGTGATCGCGTTCGGCGGCTTCCTGCTGCTCGGCGGACGGGCTGCCGACCTGCTCGGCAGGCGGCGAGTCTTCATGGCCGGCCTGATCGTGGTCGGGGTCGCGTCGCTCGCCGCGGGCTTCGCGGCCACCCAGGGAGAGCTGATCGCGGCCCGCGCCGCTCAGGGCCTGGGCGCGGCGATCGTCTCCCCGTCAGCGCTGTCCATCGTCACCTCGATGTTCAAGGACGGCGCCGAGCGCAACAAGGCCCTCGGGGCCTGGGGCGCCGTCGCCGGCTCGGCCGGCGCCGCCGGCGTCCTGCTCGGCGGGATCCTGACCGACGGCCTGGGCTGGGAGTGGGTCCTGTGGGTGAACGTCCCGGTGGCGGCGATCGCGCTGGCGCTCACGCCGGGTCTGATCCCGGAGAGCCGCTCTGAGTCGGCCACCCGCCACTTCGACGCGGCCGGAGCCGTCAGCATCACGGCCGGTCTCTCCCTACTGGCGTACGCGCTCCTGGATGCGAGCAGCTCCGGCTGGGGCTCCACCAAGATCATCAGCCTGCTGGCTGGAGCGGCGGCCCTGATCGGAATCTTCGTCGTCATCGAGCTCCGCTCGAAGGCACCGCTGGTTCCCTTCAAGATCTTCCGCCGGAGGACGCTGACCGGGGCAAACGTCTCAGGTCTGCTGCTTGGCGCGTCGCTGTTCTCGATGTTCTATTTCCTCTCGCTGTACATGCAGCAGGTGCTCGGCTACAGCGCGATTCACGCCGGCCTGTCGTACCTGCCGCTGGCGCTGACGATCATCATCGCGGCGGCCCTCGGTGGCCAGCTCGTCACCCGGTTCGGCTTCAAGCCGATCCTGGCGAGCGGCCTCGCCTTCGTCTCCCTCGGCCTGCTCTGGTTCAGCCAGGTGTCCGTCGGTGGCGGATTCCTCAGCGACATTCTTGGCCCGTCGATCCTCGGGGCCATCGGGCTCGGATTCGGGTTCGTGACCTCGACCATCGCGGCAGTCTCCGGGGTGGAGGACCGCCAGCAGGGTCTGGCGAGCGGCCTGATCAACACCTCGAACCAGATCGGCGCGGCGCTCGGGCTGGCGGTGCTGTCCACGATCGCGACCACGCGCACGGACAACGTGCTGGCGACCGGACACTCGACGCTCCCCAACGCGCTTACGGAGGGATTCCGGAGCGCCTTCCTGGGCGGGGCAGTGATCGCGGCCGTCGGCGTGGTCGCCACTCTGGTCCTGATCCGGACCCGGGACAGCAAGGCGCACGTGGAGATGTCGAACGCCCAGGCCACGCAGGCCGAGTCAGCGCCGGTAAAGGCTTAGCGGCAACGCGATGAGCGCGGCGGACGACATCCCTGAGGCGGCGGCCAACACGAGCCCGAGCAACGCTGAGGACCTGCCCGGTTACGCGCCGGTCCCTCGGGCGGCGCTCGGACCGGCGCTCAACGAGCAGGGGTACTACGTCGGCCGCGTTGAGCAGAACCTCTACTGGGTCACCGACGGCACCTACCAATCGGCGTTCCTGACCACCTCGGACGGCGTCGTTCTGCTCGACGCGCCTCCCACCATCGGTCACAACATCCAGCGGGCCGTGGACGAGATCGCCGTCTCCAACGGCGTCAGCAACGAGGTGACGCATCTCATCTATTCCCATCACCACGCCGATCACGCCGGCGCGTCCTCGCTGTTCGGCCGGAACGTCACGCGCATCGGGCACGAGGAGACGCAGAAGCTGCTGCTCCGCGACGACGACCCCGCGAGGCCCGCGCCCGACGAGACCTTTCAAGACCGCTGGACGCTCGACATCGGGGGCGAGCGCATCGAACTGGCCTGGCACGGCTCCAATCACTCGCCGGACAACATCTTCATCCATCTCCCCGACCACGACGCGCTCATGCTCGTCGACGTCGTCAACCCGGGCTGGGCGCCGGTCTGCCAGAGCAACCTCACCGAGAACGTGCCCGGCTACATCGAGGCCGCCGATACCGCGCTCACCTATCCGTGGAAGCACTTCATCGGCGGCCACATGGGCCGGCTCGGGACGCGCGCCGACGTCGCGACGCATCGGCAGTACATGGCTGACATCGCGGAGAGCGCACGGAAGGCGCTGGACACCGTCGATCCGACGCCGTATTTCGTCAAGTACGGCGAGAACACCTGGGTCGCGGTCAGGAGCTATCTGGACGCGATTACGGCTGCCGCCGCGGCCCCGGTCATCGAGAAGTACACCGGCGTTCTCGCGGCCGCCGACGTCTTCACGGCCAGCACCACGTTCTACGTCATGCAATCGATCCGCCTCGACCTGGGCTACGGGTCGCAGGTTCACCCGTGAACTCCGAAATCGAGAGAGGAACCTCATGAACGACGTTGGAATCATCGGCGCCGGCCGCATCGGGCAGGCGATGGCACGGACTGCGCTGCGGGCCGGCCGCTCGGTCACGATCGCCAACAGCCGCGGCCCTGAATCCCTGGCCTCGGTGGTCTCGGCGCTCGGCGATGGTGTGTCGGCAGTGACGGTGCAGGAGGCAGCGACAGCCGGCATCGTCGTCATCGGCGTGCCCTGGCCCCGCGTTCAGCAGGCCCTCGAGGGCCTCGAATGGAGCGGCCAGATCGTCATCGACGCGACCAACGACTTCGCGCCGAACGATCTCAACGGGAAGACCTCGAGCGAGGTTGTCGCCGGCCTCGTTCGCGGTGCCCGCGTCGTGAAGGCCGCCAATACGCTCGGCGCTGCGGTCCTCGGCTCAGATCCGCACGAGGGCGGGGGACAACGAGTGATCTTCCTTTCGGGCGACGACGGGGACGCGAAGGCCGAGGTGATCTCGCTGTTCGAGGACGCTGGCTTCTTCGCGATCGACCTCGGGGCGCTGGTCACGGGCGGCGCGATGCAACAGCTCGGCGCCCCGCTCTCCGGGGTGAACCTGATCCGACTCGCGTAAGCCAACTACCGCCCTGTCGGCCTTTCCCTCGATGGTGTCTGCGTGCTCGGTCTGATCGAGGCTCGGTCCGACCGGCCGGTCACCGCAGGCGCGACTTGATCCAGGCGGCCGCGTCGGCCTTCGCCGCCGTCACGATGCCGCCATGATCGACGCCGGGGTATGTCTTCTCGTCGATCGGAGCGCCGTTGGCGTGCAGCATCGAGACCGTGCTCTGCGTGAACGTCGGGAACACGGTCGTGTCGGCCTCGCCCTGCTCGACGTGGACCGGCGTCTTGATCGTGAGGTGGGCGGGGTCGTTGCGATCGAGGTCGGCGAGCACAGGGGTGAGGTCGGCGCCCGGTCGCACCAGCTCGGACGGGGCGACCGAGCCGAACGAGTCGGGCTTGTCCAGGTCCGACAGGCACTCGGTGTCCGTCTCGGGGTACAGCGGGAGGGCCTTCTCGGACAGCACGGCGTTGACGTCGAGGCCGGGGTCCTGGACCTGGACGCCGCGCAGGATCATCGCCACCAGGCCGCTGAAGCCGCCCGGCTGCGTGAGCGCGCTGAGCAGCGGCGTCTGCTGCTCGAGCTGCGACGCCGGCGCGTAGGCCACGGTGCCGCGCACGTCGAGGTCGCGCGTGTAGGACGGCGCCAGCGCTGCGGCCCACAGCGCGGCGTGGCCGCCCTGCGAGTGCCCGGCGATGATCACCTTGTCCGAGATGTTCTTGTCGAGCGCGCGCGCGGCGCGGGCGGCGTCGAGCACCGAGTGCGCCGCCGACGTCCCGATGAGGTATGGGTGCACGCCCGGCGTGCCGAGACCCTCGTAGTCCGTGCGCGCGATCGCGTAGCCGGCCTTCAGCCAGCCCTCCATGACGCTCGCGACGTACGTGGTGTTGCTGTGCAGCGGCTGGCTGCCGTCGTCGGTCGAGGGCGCGCACTGGTCGGCGATGCCGGTCGTGCCGTGCGCCCAGGTCACGATCGGCCATCCGCCCTTCTGCGGCGTGCCCTTCGGCACGGTCACCGTGCCCGAGACGGCGACCAGCTTGCCGTCGATGCCGACGGAGCGATAGAGGACCAGCGTGTTGCGCCCGCCGGCGATCGCGGCGGGACTCGACAGCGGCTTGGAGCGGATGATGCCACCGTGGCCCGAGCCGGGCAGGTGACTCGGCGGCGTGTAGAAGCTCGAAGGCGTCGCGGCGCCCGCCGCTGCGGGCAGCACGGCGAGGAGGGCGAGGGCGATGAGAAGGGCGAGGGAGCGCACGGGTCCGTCCGGCGCGCGCAGGATAGGGCCTCGCGGAAAAAGAATGTAAGGACGGGATCGCTCAGGACAGCGGCTCGCCGAAGTTCGGGTCGAACGGACCACGGTCGGAGGGGCAGACGGTCCCCCTGGCAGGGGGCGCGAGCCGCACGAGATACCGGCGATAGGCCGCCGTGACGCAACGGCTGGGATCGACGAAGCTGATGTGCCCGTAGCCCAGGTGGGTCAGCAGGACGGCGTTGCCGAGGCGTTTCGCGGTGACGCGGGCGTTGGCGTAGGCCGTGTTCGGGTCGTCCTTGGTCCCGATCACCAAGACCGGGTGCTTGGTGGTTGCGTTCCAGGGCCCGGTGTAGCGCTCGGCGCTCCTGGTCGGCCACGCAGCGCACGGCGCCCATAGCCACCAGCCGAGCACCGGTCCAGCGATCGGGCTCGTGGCGGAGAGGCGGCCGATCACGCTCGGCCAGTCGTGGAGCGGCCGGGTGGCAGGGCTGTCGGCACAGCCGATCGACACTGGTGCCGGGGCACCGCCGGCGGCGGGAGGATTGGCGTTGGCGACGTTCGCGAGGGCTGACCCGTCGCCGCGCGCGGCCGCGTCGAGGTCCTTGGCCCAGGCCGGCCAGCCGCCCGGGTTCCTGAGCAGCGGGAAGATCGAGGTCAGCAGCTGGCCGTAGGTGAGGAGGCCCGGGGAGTCCGCGGTCGGGGCCGGGATCGGGTGGCGACGGGTCCTCCGCAACAGCTGATCGACGCGCTCCTTGACCGGACCCGCGCCGGCCAGCGCGCACCCCGCAGGCTTGCCGTCAGCGTCGACGCGCTCCGGGCCCGCGGCTTGGCACAGCTCGAGGAACTTCTCGAAGACCGGTCCGGCAGGCGTGACGACGTTGTCGACCGAGCTCTCTCGGCTCTTGACGTAGAGCTTGGCGTCGACGACGCCGTCGAGCACCATGGCCCGAACCCGGTTCGGATGGACGTTCGCGTAGGTCTGGCCCAGGAACGTTCCGTAGGACCAGCCCACGTAGTTCAGCTTCGGTTCGCCGACGAGCATCCTCAGGTGGTCGAGGTCGCGAACCGTGTCGGCCGTGGAGATGTGGCGCAGGAGTACGCCGCTGACCTCTCCGCAGCGACGCGCGTAGGCGGCGGCCTTGCGCTGGTAGCGGCGGGAGGTAGCGGTCGTCGTCGGGATCGTCAGGTCTCCCCAGAACCGCGCCTCGTCCCGCTTGCTGCGAAAGCAGCGGACGCGGGTGCTGGCGCCGACGCCGCGCGGGTCCCAGCTGAGGACGTCGAAGCGCCCGTCGCCGGCTGCGTCGAGCAGCCCGGCACTGGACGGGTCCTTGAGGACCTCGAGACCGGAGCTACCGGGCCCGCCGGGGTTGAAGAAGAAGGTGCCGATGCGCTTGTCCGGCCGGCTGGCGGGGTGGCGGATCACGGCGAGCTGGATCGTGCGTCCGGCGGGGCGATGCCAATCCAGCGGCACGCGGACGCGAGCGCACTGCAACCGCTCGCCACACGGCTTCCAGGCGATGCGGTCGTGGGCCGGCGCGCCGCTCGCGCCGAGGGCGCTGCCCACGGGCACGAGCAGGGCGCAGATGGTCAACGCCGGTCCGGCTCGCAGGCTGACCGCCAATGAATGAGAGCTAAGTCGCATGTTGAGACAATAATCGCATAACACTATTGACCTCTCATTACGCGATACAATTCTTCCCATGGCCGAGCGCCAGGATGCACGTCAGAACCAGAGGGAGCGAACCCGCCGCGCCATCGTCGAGGCGGCCGCCCGACTCATCGAGGAGGGAACGCTGCCCTCGACCAGCGAGGTGGCGGAGGCGGCGCTGGTCTCGCCGGCCACGGCCTACCGGTACTTCCCCGACAACCAGAGCCTGCTCAGCGCGGCGCTCCAGGACGCCTCGGTCGGTCTCGCCGCGCGTTTCGCGCCCGACGTCGGCGACGAGGCCGATCCCCTGGCCCGCGTCGAGGATGCCACGGTTTCGTTCCTGGACCGCATCGCGGACCGAGAGCGGCTGATCCGGGGCGTCATGGCGCTCTCCCTCATGCGCTCGATCGATGGGACCAGCTCGCCGCGGGAGGCCGCTGCCGTGCGGCCGGGCTTCCGGCAGGCGTGGATCGACGAGGCCGTCGCCCCGCTCGAGAAGCAGGTGCCCGCGCCACGGCTGCACCGGCTGAAGCTGGCCCTCGGCGTGGTCATGGGCCCCGAGGCCCTGGTCGCCCTCAAGGACGTCATGGGCACCGACCCCGACGAGGCAGTGGAGGTCTGCCGCTGGATGGCCCGCGCGCTCACCGCCGCGACCCTCGACCCTTCCGAGCCCCGATCAGAGGAGACAGCTCATGACCCCCAGCGTGAAGCAGCCGATCGCCGTCGGTGAGCTCACCGTCCGCTTCCTCGTCGAAGCGGCGGATTCGAATGGCACCGTGACCGTCTTTACGTGCTTCATCCCGGCCGCCTCCAAGATGCCGGCGCCCCACAGCCACGACGCCTTCGAGGAGACGGTCTACGGCCTCGCGGGCGCGACGACCTGGACCGTGGACGACCAGACGCTCGAGGTCGGGGTGGGTGAGGCTCTCTGCGTGCCTCGAGGAGCGGTGCACGGCTTCGAGAATCGCGGCACGGACGACGCCACCTATCTGGCGATGGCCACCCCCGGGGTCTTCGGGCCCGACTATTTCTTCGAGATCGGTGCGGTTCTTGCGGCTTCCCGCGGTGGCCCACCCGACCGTTCCGCTCTCGCCGCGGTGATGCGGCGGCATGGTCTGACGCCGGCGTAATCGACGCTCAGCGGGCTGCGTTCACTTGCCTAAAAGCAGCCTGTTATCTCCTGTTTAGATTCCCGTTCGGCTGGGCAGGCCAAAGCCGGTTATCGACGTCCAGCGGTCCCGCGGGCTCGTTGCGGGCCGTTCCATACCTCACGGGAGGAGGGTTCCCATGAACGACCGTTCGCGGTCGCGCCCGCCATTCAGGTGGGTGGCACTGCTGTGCCTTCTCGTAGGACTGTTCGTACCGGCCACCGCCAGTGCGGATCCCACGCCGGCGGAGTGTGGCGCTCGCGCCAACGACACGCCGGCGAAGCTGATCGAGTGCGTCCAGACGCCTGATCTCCAGGCCCACATGCAGGCGCTCCAGGACATCGCCGATGCCAATCCGGGGCCCGACGGCCACCCGTCGCGCAACTCCGGCGAGCCGGGCTACAAGGCCTCGGCCGACTACGTCGCGCAGAAGATGAAGGACGCCGGATACAACGTGACGGAGCAGAAGTACCAGTTCCCCTATTCGTCCTTCGTGGGAACGCCAACGTTCACCGAGAGCGGGGCGGCGTCAAGGGACTTCAAGCTCGTCGACGAGTGGAATCCCGGGGCAAACGACGGCACCATCAACGGCGACCTCCAGCCGGCCGGCGGCATCGTGATCCCGCCGACGGCGCTTTCAAGCTCGACCAGCGGCTGTACGGCGGCCGACTTCAACGGCTTCTCTGCCGGCAACGTCGCGCTGATCCAGCGCGGCGGCTGCAACTTCGGCGTGAAGGTGCAGAACGCGAGCGATGCCGGCGCCACCGGCGTCGTCATCTTCAACGAGGGCAACCCGGGTCGCACAGGCGTGACCAACGGCAGCCTGGTGGACGCGAACGGCGACCCGATCACCACCAAGATCCCGGTGGCGTTCACGTCGTTCGACATCGGCAGCGAGCTGTTGACGCAGTACAACGACGCGAAGCAGAACGGGACGTCCGTCCCGCACATCGCCATCAGCGTCCAGACGATCACCGACCCTGCCCGCGACGACTGGAACGTGATCGCGGAGTCCAAGGGCGGCGACCCGAACAAGGTGCTCGTGGTCGACGCGCACCTGGACGCGATCTTCGGTGCGGGCATGCTCGACAACGGGTCGGGGTCGGCGACGATCCTCGACATCGCCGAGCAGATGAAGAACGTCACCCCGCGGAACAAGCTGCGGTTCATCTGGTTCGGCGGTGAGGAGCTGGGCCTGCTGGGCTCGCAGTTCTACGTGGACAACCTGTCGAAGCCGGAGCTGAACCACATCGGCTACGACCTCGACGCGGACGTGACGGCGACGCCGAATTACCTGATCGGCGTCCTGGATCCGGCCGGGCCGGACCTGTTCGGGCGGACGGTGACCTCGACGTTCCCGAACAGGGTGTACAAGCCGTCGACGGTCGCGCGCGACCAGGCGGTGGCCTACCTGAACTCGATCGGGAAGAACCACGAGTTCCTGTCACCGGTCGGAACCGACGCGATCAGCTTCAACAACGTCGGTATCCCGGCCAGCGGCGTGCTGACCGGGCAGGACTGCTGCAAGACCCAGGAAGAGGTCGACCTGTTCGGCGGCGTCACCGGCAACTTCGAGGGCAATGTCCCGTCCTTTGACGGGGGCTGTGTCGACAACCCGTTCCGGTGGTGCGACAACCTCGATAACAACGATTTCGGGGTCATGACCTTCATGTCGCGGACGTTCGCGAACATGGTGGCCAACATGGCCTTCGACAAGCAGATCATGTCGGCGAGCGGGAACTACAAGGCAGGCGGGGCGAAGGGACCGCACGGAGGCAGTCGAGCCCGACCAGCGGCGTGAGCCCCGGGCACCACCTGTCCGGCATCTGAGCAACGAGCGGAGGCCGCCCAACCGGGCGGCCTCCGTCGTCAGGACGCCGCGGCCGTGGCGACGTCGCGCGCATACGTGGAGCGCGCGCGCAGCAGGATCACGCCGCCGGCGGCGAGGGTGGTCAGGAGCACCAGGAAGGTGATCTGCAGCCCGCGGGCGGACCCCGGCGAGATCACCGGGTGGGTGCCGATCGGGGCCTGCTCGGGCGCGATGCCCGCGATCAGGTCGGCGAGGCCGCCGAAGAGGAGCGGCGCGATCGCCTGAGCCAGCGAGCGCAGGACGGTGCGCGTGCTCTCCGCCCGTCCCCACAGGCCCGAGGGCATGATGTCGAGCCGGGCGGCGTCGAGCGG
>Ga0157372_10005532_pt1 | contig 13430 bp, 6 predicted proteins | sample C55metaG_FD_115307 | JGI IMG/M metagenome (GOLD analysis project Ga0157372, IMG submission 115307) | Corn rhizosphere microbial communities from Kellogg Biological Station, Michigan, USA - C5-5 metaG | ecosystem: Host-associated > Plants > Roots > Rhizosphere > Soil | place: USA: Michigan... | reverse complement strand
CCTGCTCAAAACAGAGTTCATCAACCCGAACCTTCCGAAAGGCAAGTCAAAGGCCATCATGGAAAGCCTCCGGTTTTCTTACCGCTACCTCCAGAATTACGCGAAGCAGTATGGAATGGACCAGATGGCTGAAGCCCTCGTGAACTCAGAAAAGCTGGCAGACATGCTGGAGACGCTCAAAGACAAGGTGAATTTCCTCCAGCGAAAAGAAGCCTATCGTTGTCCTAATCCCAGTTGTGACCCTTTAGAGATCACGGACAAAGACATTACACACTGGGTAAAATGTCATTTTGAGCGCGTAGGGAAGATGATTGTAATTGAGACGGGTAAGAGTTGTCTTAACGGAAAGATTTTCTGGAAGCCCAGGAACGGAGATCGCCAGATGACCATTGCCGAGATACATGACTGTAAACTGCTAAAAATCACGGATTACAAGTCTGTAGCCGACTTCCAGCAGCCTGTTTATGAAGAGATCGGCTCGGTCGATAAAGACTCGGGAAAGTTATCCTTTGTCGAGGGGCAGGAGTGGAATGAAAATCAGGCTAACCAGTTAAAGGACCTCGGTTTTGAAGGCACAAAAGGAGAGAAAGGAAGTTTTCTTAAGCTTGGTAATGATATTTACCTGGTAACAGAGCAAGTGGATAGCTGCGACCTGGATACAGCCGTACTGCAGCATTTAAATGGCGATCCGGTATCGTCCGATGAATATGAAAAAATACATCGCTTTATTCGCCTTTGGAGAAAGCTTGGATGGACCATCGATGAAACCGATAAGGCGATTACCAGCTTAAGCGGAACGGCTACTACTGTTGCACCTGAAGGAGCAGCGGCTCCGCATGAAGTAATTGAAGTGGAAGACAACTGCGAAGACTGCGCCGATGGCTGCGAGGATTGTGCAGATTGCGCGGACCAGGTGGATCATCACTATGATATTAATGTCAGCCTGCTGCACGAACTGGTTGCCATTAAAAAATTATTGGACAAAACAGGGCTTGAGCTCATCAAACTCCTTAGCTTTTGGTCTTTCATAAGTACAGCAGGAGAAAAATCCCTTTATAAAAGGCTTTTCCTCACGCACAATATCCTGGGCATCGACCAGGTATTCAAGGCTGATGGCTCGGGTAATTACCTGGCAGGCACGCCCAAGATCAGTGAGCACGTACCGGTCATCATGGCCTCTTTAAATCTTTCGGCGGACGACATACAGTCGCTTCGTGCCTATACAAGCATGGACGATGCGCTTACGATTTCAAATGTTTCCATACTCTACCGGTACCGGCTATGCGCAAAGGTGCTCGGGTTAAAAGTTCCCGACTTTTTAAAAGTAGTCGGTCTGTTCGGCCAGCCTTTTGCAAGCGCTCATGAGACCCTGCACTTCTTCCGAAACTGGGAAAAAATGGAGAATGCCGGTTTTACCTGGCAGCAGCTTAACTACCTGCTGAAGGACATCGATTATGATAAGAGGCCCTTCGCGCCCAATCAAAAAACAGTCTTACTCCTTGCCAAGACCATTTACGATGGACTCAACGCGATCGAAGAGGGCAATAAAGATCTGCAGGCAGATGGCGGTATTACCGATCCGGATCTTCAACTGCAAAATATCCAGGGAAAGGCGAGCAGCGATTTTGTGCGCAGTAAGACCGGCTTAATCTTCGATGCGGCGGTGACAGAGCAAATCATAGGCTACCTTGAAGGAACGACTTTCTATACGACGAACGCGCCGAAAAACCTTGTAATTACGGTTGCAGCAGAAAACTCGCTCTCTAAAAAGTTACTTTACAGTGCCGCCGACGGTAAAGTCCAGCTAAAAGGTATTCTTACCGACGCGGAGACCACGGATTTTAAAACCCTTAGTAATGACGCAGGTTGGGCGCCGGCACTTAAACGCCTGCAAAGCCAGCAGGCAAAACTCTTTAAGGAACTATTCTCGGGAATCGTAGGCGATCAGGCGCTGCAGGGTATTATCCAGCAAGGCGATGTCCTGGATCCTGCAACGGCGCCCGCGAAAAGGGTTGCTTTTTTAAGTTCATTCATGCCCTATTTAAGAAAGCAGCTCACGCACCGATTTATTGTAACTACGCTTTCAGGTTATGCGGGCACCACAAGTGAAATGACTGACCTGTTAATCTCGGACATCCTGCAGGTCAGTGGAAAATCAGTTTACCAGGTGTTTGAGCAGATCAAAGACAACCGCCCTGCCGGGGCGGATACAGGCTGGAGCGGCTACCTGGTGCCTTCTGCCAAAGAAAGCTATCGCTTCATTGTTAAGGATAGCGATACCAAACCGAAGATCACGATCAACGGACAGGATCTCGATTTCGATCAGCAGGAAGATCCGACTAACGAGTGGTGGAGCAAGGACACCATCGCCCTTGAACCAGGTAAATTATACCCTGCTCAAACAACAGACCTATTGCTAAAGAACGTCTATTGGAAAACAGCATCTACTTCTGTTGTTTCCATTCCTACTTCCGCGCTCATTCCGGATTTTGCTTCCGCTGAGTCAAGGCCTGCACTCGTCGCTCTTAAGAAGGCTTCCATTTTAATAAGCAACTTTACCTTAAGTCCGGACGAGCTCTCGTATTTTATATATCACAGTGCGGATTTTGATGCCATCGATTTTAATAACCTCCAGTTAAAGCAGTGGTTGCGGCTGGAAGCCTACACCCGCTTTCGTAACTCGCTTCCCGCAACTGAGATGAATATGCTGGATTTCTGGAACTGGACTTTAGACAGCAAATCTGATCCTGCTAAACTGAGCGAACAAATCCAGGCGCTTACGCTCTGGAAAAAGGAAAGGGTCAATCAACTCATTGCTTCCCCTCACTTTAACCTCGTGAAGCTTGAAGATTTCAGGAGTGAAAAAAATCTTCTCAAACTGCAAAAAGCATTGCAGGTGGCAGACAAGATCGGGATTGATATTGACCTTCTTTTTGACTGGGCGGTTCCCACGTCCAACTTTAAAACCTGTCGAAAAATTGCAGATGGCATTCGAAATGCGATAAGAGCAAAATATAACCAGACGGATTGGGAGACAGTTGTAAAACCGCTCGAGGATAAATTGCGTAATGATCAAAAGGAAGCGCTCATTGCTTACCTGCTGCAGCGTAAAGAACTGCTTGACTGGGGTGTAGAGGATGCAGACGGGCTCTTTGAATATTTTTTAATCGACGTTCAAATGGACGCCTGCATGCAGACCTCGAGGATCAAGCAGGCCATTTCTTCCGTGCAACTTTTTATTCAGCGTTGTTTCCTTGGGCTGGAAGAGGCGCACAGCAGCATTGGTCCCGATGTCCTGGACCGCAAACGCTGGGACTGGATGCAACGCTACAGGGTCTGGGAAGCCAATCGAAAAGTCTTTCTGTATCCCGAAAACTGGATTGAGTCGAACCTCCGCGATGATAAGAGCCCATTTTTCAAAGAGCTGGAAAGCGATCTTTTACAAAGCGATATCAATAAGCAAAACGTTACCGACAGCCTGAAAAACTACCTCTATAAAGTAGACGAAGTCTCCAATATGGAAGTTGTGGGCCTTTACATCGATGGTACCAAATCGGGTGGAACCTGGAGTGCAGACGCAAAGCTTCATGTGTTCTCGCGCACCCGCAATGCACCCTACTATTTTTACTACCGCTACCTCGCGCTCGATGAGATGAATTGGTATCCATGGGAAAAAATGCAGCTGGATATACCAAGCTATGACGTGGAAGCGGACGATGGAACTATCATCGGCAATGGCTGTTATCTTTCCCCGGTTGTTTGGAACCAGCGTCTCCTTGTCTTCTTCCCGCAAATCGCACGTAAAACCAAACCCAATCCAAATTCGCAAGGGGGTAGCTACCAGAACCTGGGTAACGATGGTTCTGCCATCCAGAAGACAACGCCGATTCAGTACTTTGAAGTGAAGATGGGTTGGAGTGAGTACCGCAATGGCAAGTGGACACAAAAGCAGCTCAGTAAGGATGTAGTGATCACTGACCCACGCGACTTTAAAAACGATATCCAGTTTTTCAAATTCGTGCCGATTGTTTCTGACAGTAGTATACTGATCGACTTTGACGATAACCTGGACGCGGACGGCGGTTATAAGGGCGCCTTTGAGTTTAACGGCAATACGATTAAAACCGGGACCAAGGTGGGAACCGGTCCCATGCCGATCTCTTATTTTAACCAGGACACGCAGGATAAAATGTATTCCTGGCAAATCGAGGCTTCTTCCCCGGGCACGCGCCAAAATACCGATATCGCTTTTTACGAGGTGAGTACAAAGGAAGTAGCCGACGGACTATCTACGAGCCCTATTGCTTTTAACCTTCCTTTTGCGCACGACCTGATGAATGTGATCAACTCTAAGGAGCTGTCTACATTTTTTAAATACAACCTGACGATCACGGACGCTGACAATGCCTTTGGATGGTTCGATCCGGATAACGACGTGGCTACGGATAATGCGATCTATCACGAGCTGAAGCGACCCTATTCGCTTTATACCTGGGAAACATTTTTCCATGTGCCACTTATGCTCGCTGATGCCCTAAGTAAATCGCAGCAGTTTGAAGAGGCAATGAAATGGTACCACTTCGTTTTTGATCCGACAGCAGATGGAACCGATGATACCCGCTTTTGGCAGTACCAACCTTTTAAGAAAATTAAAAGCCAGCGGATACTGGATAGCATATTCGATAACCTCAAGCCCAATACAGCTGATAGGACAATCAGTGAGTGGAGGGATAAACCCTTCATGCCGCATCTCGTTGCCCGCAACCGGCCGGTGGCTTATATGAAGTGGGTCATCATGAAATATATCGACAATGTTCTTGCATGGGGTGATTACCTCTTCAGGCAAGATACCATTGAGACGATTAACCAGGCAACGCAGCTCTATGTGCTGGCAGGACATATACTCGGGCCTCGTCCAAAGCGAATACCGAAGCGCGGTGAGATCAAACCGCAAACCTACATGGGCCTTCTGGACAAATGGGACGCTTTTGGTAACGCGATGACTGAGCTTGAACTGGCCGCTCCATTCAGCAATCAGATTGATCTTCCTTTTGGAATGATTGGTGGCGAGATCGCTTTTGCCAACGTCTTTGGACTGGCCTCTTCCCTTTACTTTAGCATTCCTGATAATCCAAAACTGGTGGGTTATTGGGATACAATTGAAGATCGCCTTTATAAGATCCGCCACTGCGAAAATATAGAAGGCGTCTTCCGTATGCTCCCGCTATTTGAACCACCGATCGACCCGGCACTTCTGGTGGCAGCTGCTGCGCAGGGCCTTAGCATTGCTTCGGTTCTCAACGACCTGAATTCACCGCTGCCTAATTACCGGTTCTTTTACCTGCTTCAAAAATCCCTCGAGCTGTGTACAGAGCTAAAATCGATGGGGAACTCACTTCTCTCTGCCATCGAAAAGAAGGACAATGAATCTCTCGGCCTGTTAAGGGCGAAGCACGAAACGGGCATGCAGACGCTCGTGATGGAGATTAAAAAGAAGCAGCTGGAGGAAGCCACCAAAACACTGGAAACGCTGGAGCAGAACCGCAAGACACCGGAACACCGCATGAAGTATTATCTCCAGCTTATTGGAGAAGATATGAGTAAGGTACCGGGTCTGGATGTGGACTTTTCAGAGCTTGCCAATAGCATTGAAGTGCCGCTCGATGAAAGTGGATTAAAGCTGATCCGCTTTGAAAAAGAGGAAATGGAAAAAGCGGCCGATGCCGCGCACTGGCAGGAGATGTCCGGTCACCTGGAAACCATTGCCAGCATCTTACACATCATCCCGGCGATTGAGCCGAAGGCTTCGCCTTTTGGAGTCGGTGTGGGAACCGTCGTGTTCTCCGGCGCCATGCTGGGTAACGCAGCACAGGCAGTATCAAAAGGTTTTCAGACACATTCCGGTAACTTAAGTTTTCAAAGTTCCACGGCTGGTAAAAAAGCGGGGTTCTTACGCTCGTTGCAGGACCGAATCTACCAGGCCAATGCGGCAGGCTATGAGATCAAGCAAATAGACAAGCAGATTCTTGCGCAAAAAATAAGGATTGATATTGCCAACCAGGAAATCATCAACCAGCAAAAATTGATTGACAATGCGCAGGAAGTAGAGGCTTTCTTAAAGGATAAATACTCCAACGAAGAACTCTATACCTGGATGCGCACGACGCTTAAAACCGTCTATTACCAGGTTTATACGATGGCCTATGACCTGGCGAAAAAAGCAGAAAGACTCTACCGCTTTGAACGCGGACTTTCCTCTTCCAACTTCATACAGTTTGGCTACTGGGATGCATCACGCGATGGACTGCTGTCAGGTGAGAAATTATATGTGGGCTTAAAGCAGCTGGAAGCAGCCTACCTGCAAGAGCGCGGTTATGATTTTGAACTTTCGAAAACCATTTCATTGCAACAGTTAAACCCACTGGCGCTTCTGCAATTAAAAGAGACCGGCGTCTGCGAGTTTGAAATTCTGGAGGTCTTGTTTGACATGGACTATCCTGGTCACTACAAACGCCGGATTAAATCGGTCTCATTATCCATTCCATGTATTGCGGGTCCTTACACCAATGTCAATGCAACGCTAAGACTGCTGGAGCATTCCTTCCGCAACACTGCTGTCGCAAGAGACGGCAATGATTACCCGAGAAATATGGAAGACGACGATCCGCGCTTTGTTAGTTTTAATATTCCAATTACAGCGATTGGGACATCCACGGCACTCAGCGACTCGGGTGTATTTGAAGTAAATTTTAAGGACGACCGTTACCTGCCTTTTGAAGGAGCTGGCGCTATTAGTAAATGGAGACTGGAACTGCCGTCGGTCTTCAGGCAGTTTGACTACTATAGCATCACAGAAGCCGTGATACAGGTTCGCTATACCTCGGAGGAAGGCGGCGATAAACTAAAGAAGGCGGCGACGGAAGCATTGCTTAACTACGTCAAATCAGTGGAGGATCTTAGCCAGAAGGAGGGTCTGTTTACTATTGTGGATCTGCGCCATGATTTTGCTAATGAGTGGTATAAAGCGTTTAGTAATGGCAGGACCATGTCGCTTGGTAACTTAAACGAGCGCCTGCCCATATTTACAAGAACCTTCGATGCTAAAAAAATAAAGGCAAAGGATGTTTACATCGCGTCGACCGATTCGGTAAAAAGTACAGATCTCACCTTGCAACACAAGGACGCGGACCTCGACGCTTTTGGCGGGGCAGTAAAGGTTGGTGAGTCGCTATCCGTCTATCATCTTGCAGACCAGGATGAGACTCTTGATAGCTGGTCGCTGAAGTTTAGCGATACGCTGCCGGAACCAGATAAGATGTGGTTACTGATACGTTATACCTTAAGTTAACGGATACATGTTTCTTTGATCAGAGCCCTCCCTTTGAGGAGGGCTTTTTAAAAATGGTTATACCATGGCCAAATATTTTAAGATTGCTGGAATCCTGCTAATAACAACGGGCGTTATATTCCTTATTATCCAGATGTTATCGCTGCAAAGCAGCTTTACCAGTGTTGGCCTTCCGGGTAGCGTTAAAGGGTTTTCCGACATCCGGATACCAGACGAAAAGGAAGTAAGAGAAGTGTTTTCAAAAGCCGAACGCGCCATGAACGAAAACGTGAGCGCTTATAAAAACTGGAATAACGTGTCGGTTTTTGCGTCCTGGGCAGCTTTCTTTTTAAGTGGCATTATTACACTGCTTGCGGGCTACCTTGGTTTTTACGGCACAGAAAACGTGAATATGGAATCACTGCAGGCATCTATCAGCTAGATCCGCGAAATTACTTCTTCGATGTCTTTCTCAGCTTCCAGTTGTAGCCTTTGCCTTAATCGCTGTTTGGTTTTATGAACGCTGTTCGAGGCTATTCCGAGAATAGAGGCAATGTGATTGGCGGAAAGTCTCAACCGCATTAATGCAGCCATCCTTAGTTCGGCGGCTGTGATGTCAGTCACTTTTTCCTGGAGATTCATAAAAAAGCCCGGGTATAACTGCTCAAAAAGCAATTTGAATTTTTTCCAATCCTCCTCTGTTAGTATGGTAAGATTGGAAACGGTATTGACCAACTCCTGTCGTTCAGCGGACGCCGACTGCCCCTCCAGCTGGCGTCGTAAATCATCAGCCAGTGCTGTTTTTTCGATAAGATTTTGGGTAATGTTCTGAAGTTGTTCGCGTGCGAGAGCTTCTGCCGCATTTTTTTCCTGTAAGGCCAACTGTTTTTTATGTTGTTCCCGTACTCGCAGCCGGTTTACGTATAATAATGCAATGATGGATCCAAGAATGACAAGTAGGATAATGAAGTTCCGCGCCATCAACTCAGATCTTTTTTCGCGGTTCAGTCTTTGAATATCATACCTGCTGGCTTCGTCATTTAGCCGTGCTTTGGAAATGGCAAGGCTGTTTGCCGACACTACTTTATCAAGCGAATCGTTGACAGCCACATAGAGGTTATTATAATAGAAAGCGCTGTCGAAGTTGTCCATTTTTCTGAACACCAGGGTAGCCGTATAATAGGTATTTTTTAAATAGTTAGGATCGGGCCAGAGCTTCAATAAGAAAAGAGCTTCCCGTACTTCGGTCAAAGCATTTTCTGTATGACCCAGTGCAAGATCAGTTCTCGCGGCCCACTGTAATGAATTGCCGGCATTGTCAAAATAGCCGGAATCTTTGCTTGTCCTGTAATCGTTTTTAAACCAGGCGTATGCGGTATCGTATTTTTTTTCTTCATAGAGCATCTGCGCCATGTTCCCTTTAATGATACCGACCCAGACCGGAATATTTTCCTTCGTAGCGAATTGCAAGGCCTTGTCATAGAATAGGAAGGCTGAATCGTATAAATGTAGCCTGTGGTAGCCCAAGGCAACTGTATTCATGCAGGAAACGGTGAATGGTTTGAATTCTTTTGGATTGTTCCGCCAGGCGGTTACCGCTTTTTTTGCATACTTTATGCAGTCATTATATTCTCTTACGTTGTAGAGCATTTCCGCAAGAAACTGGTAATCTCCCGGTTTGATGTTATGCCCTAATTTTTTATAAAGGTCAACGCCATTCATGGCATACATAACAGCAGGGCCAATATCACCCAATTGGTAGACGATCCGGGCATAGTTGAGGCTTATAAAGGCGATCAGATAGTCGTCTTCTAATTTGTAAGCGAGGTCTATTGAAGCCTTTAATAAATTTCGTATCTTATCTTTTTCGCGGGATGAAAAATGCAATTGCTGCTTAACGTTATAATTCAAAAGGTACAGTTGAAAGGCTTTGAGATATCCGAAACGCGCCTGGAAATAATCGCCCTTAGTCTTTCCTTCATCTGCCAGCTTATCGAGGTAATTAAAAACACTGATGCTATCTAATTTCTTCAATCTTGAGTTCACGGTATCGGTGAACGAATTTGCTTTAGGATCCTTTTTGCTTAACTCATTCGCCCAGTGCTTAGGTTCCAGATCACCAGGTTGAGCTGCACAGGGATTGCGGGGCGTTAAAAATATGATCAGGAGGAAAAGACATAAGCAGTTCGTTCCGATGGTTTGCATATTAGTAAGGTAAGTAAAAAGCCTCATTCTTCTTTAATGCTTTTTGCTGACCAAAAGATGACTACAGCATAAGGACTATCCTTTTAACCAGTGCGTCGGATTTGATTGCGAACATTTTGAAGGTGTTCACTCTCATGCGCTCTTACCTGAAGTGAAAGGCCTCCTGGAGAGGAGTGTGGACAGAAGAAGAAAGGAAGGTGGCTGCCGATAGTTGCACGAAGCGACCGGAAGACAAGGCAAAGACACCGAAACCGACGAAACCACCAGATCGGAACGTACAATAGTGGAGAGACGGCAACGGGCAGAATGACGTGGACAACGGAACTGACAGGCTTTTACATAACTAAAATTTCTCCAAGCCTATCTCAGCCAGGGCGGAGAATAAACACTAAAAGGAACGGTGTTTTTTGAAAGCAGGCGCGGTGGCATTTAAGCTGAGAAACTCCCCGGCTCTCTTCGAAGGGGCCACCTGATGTTTTTCTTGAAAATTCATCGGTGCGATACTTTACCAACCCATACAATTAGGTCTTAGCATTCATTTTCATTTTAAGCGATCAGTTCTTTTCTTGCCCGGTTTTTTTCTCTTAAAACTGCCGATGATGATTCTTTAAACAGAAGAAACAACAAAGAAATCAGGAAAGGTATTATTAGGAACAAAGGAAGGATTACCGAATTTATTTTATTGTACATCGAAAAATAATCGGTCCTGGTCCTATAAATTGGATTGTGAGGATTTGCTTTATACGATTTAATTTCGTCTTTCATTGCTGCCACCTGACCTTCACCTACATAGGAAGCTCTTTTAAGAATAGTGTCTTCAAAGCCATCATATTCATAAGGGAAGCCCCAACTGCTAAAATGTTCAGTGAGTGGTTTATGAAAAATAAAACCCGTAAACATATCCTTGTACCTTATACCACGGGCATTCCAAAGATGGAGATCGAAGTTATCATCGCCGAAAGGACTTCCGTTAAAGTCAAAGCCAACACTCGGATTTCCTGCTTGTTCAAATGCGGTTTCCCACTTTCCATTTTGAATCGGTACAGGCATCGAAGCGTATTTAAAAGACACCGTATTGATCATCACATTGGCGACCTTTCCTGGCAAATATTGCATAAGAAAAGCAGCAGTTCCTTTATACTCCTGAGAGAACTTTCCAAGGTCTTCTTTTACCAGGCCGTAACCATGTCTGGTATTCATAATTACCAATGCCTTGTGTCTACTTTGTTTCGATATGATATTCTGATAGGGCGCAATGATGTGAGCCGCCATAAGGCTGTCACGCGACGGATTTCGGAAAGACGCTTCAAACTTTTCTTTTGAGGAAGTTTGCCAATCAACAGCAAGATCTGTGAAGTACCAATTAATTTTTTCGCTATCAGAAAGATTGCGGTTCAATTTATTTACTGCTTTAAACAGGTCAAATAAATTGGTATTTGTCCAGATGGGCCAGATCGCATTACTGTTTCTTTGAAGAACAGCTGTTGCGTGATTTAAAGAATCATTCGAATCAAATGAAGTATGTAAGTATGTATTAATGGTATCTTGAAAACTTATGGAACCACATTCTGTGAATAGATTTCCTACTTCCTCTCTGAAACGTTTGTCAGAAATAATTCTCGTTATGATTTCATATTGAGTACACTCAGGATGAAAGCGTTCCGATAATACCACTATGTCGTTTCGTTTAAAAAGATCAAATACATAGTCTACCGGATTTTCGGAATGCGATTTTATAAAATCGGCATAGCGGGAAGTCTCTTTTGTAATGGGATAAGTGAGACTGGTAGTCCTTACATCCTTATGCTGAATTGCAAATGGATAAACTTGAATCAGAATTGAAACGCCAAATACCAGCGTCATGCAAGCAAAAGCTTTCCATTTTTTTGATTTTGGAACTTGATGCTTTGTCAAAAATGTATTCGAGAGTAGTTCCCACCATGTTCTTTTAAAAATAAAAAGAAGCGTTAATGACAACAGCAGCAACAATGCAAGGATTTGCGAAAAGGGAACAATGAAACACGAAACTTTTGGAAGAGAAGTTACAATGAAAAATGGAACTATTATTCCCAAAAAACCTTTAAAGAAAATTTCCCGCAGGGCAATTTTAAGAGGACTTATTTGCGAACCATTTTTGCTGGCAAGCTTTAGGCCTAAAAACATTTTTGTTACTGTTTGTCGATTTAAAGGAAAGTAACTGAATAGATAATATGCAACAAACGTGAAAGAGAAAATTATGTCGAGCCGAATAAAAGTAAATTGATAAATCAAAAATTGAACTATCAGGCTGAGGCAATAAACAACTGATAAATCTATTGTAGTCGCGAAAACCCTTAACCAAAATAACGTTTTTGGCGTCGCATTATCAACAGCCATAAATTATAGTTTAAATGAGGCTATAAAACATAAATACCATCAATACTGACCTTAATCATCTTTGTGAGACAAAATCAATCATTCGCGTTCAATCTAAGTGAGGATTAGCCATTATCCTTGCGCTTTTTCAGCTAGACCCAATTTTTCAAAAATTACTTTAAATGCAACGCATTGTAAAGTTGGCCGACCTTATCACCGATAACTTGTTGAGAGGTGCAATAGTATCAGGGGAGCTTGGCTCCAGTGCGAGCTTTACATCTTTTCTTTCCCAGCAGGGCAGTGGAGTTCCGAGCGCACAACCGAAGACGTACCTGAATATTCTATTTTTTGACGAGCGGTTTAAGTTTGTAGAGCAGGGTAGTGAGGTTATACCCATTGTAGATTGTTATCTCAAAAAAGGTACATAACCGCCGTTATTCGATCAGCAGAACAGGAGCACAGATCCCGAACGGAGCGTCGCAACGAATGCTTAATAGAAAAAAAGGCTTAGGAAACAAAAAAAATAGGTCAACCACGTTGATAACGATCATAGCGGGTCTGCTGTTACCCTGAATTTAGAGTCCGCCCGGACCGTTATCTGCTCTGCTACGCTGGAACGCAGGGCTACTTCTGTAAAAAGCGTATAGCTGGAAGCTTTTATATACTTGTCGAGTTGAGTATTGGAAGATACCAGCTCGATTGTAGAAACGCCAGTGGGCACATTGTCTTGTGAAGCCAAAAGCACCTTGTCGCTATCGTTCGTCCCGATATAGATTTTAATGCTTTGCAGGAAATTAAAATTCTCTGTTGCGGGATCGGATATCGTGAGCGTAAGTTTAGTCAGGCGAACGTCCTTAACCAGGTTAGCACTGGTGTTATTATTTTGAAAACTCTGCTGGCTATTCATCGTAACAGGAACGGGCGAAATAAAAGGCACATTGATAACACTACTGGCCGGTATTTTTATGTCCTGGGAGTCGGATATTTCAAAAGTGAGCAGTTCGGCAACTTTTTTACAGCCGAAACAAAATAACAGTGATAAAGGCAATAGAAGTAGGATCTTTTTCATAGTACAGATTTGGCAGCAAATTAATAAATCAGTTCAAAATTTTAAGTCAAGCTGAAAATTAAAGATCGGCAGGCTTTCGGGAAGACCAACTGCGAAGAACGATATTTTGGATTTCCTATTTTTAACAAGTTGCGCAAGTAATCTATAAAAGTTAATGAATGGTAGCGGCCGAAAATGATTGCCAAGTTCGGGGTGTCTGGTGTGGAGTAACGTCTCGAGGGTATGGTATTCGTGTTCTTCGTGGGTGAAAAGTTTGAAATGAGGCATTTGTTCGTTGGCTCTCGCCTGGATCATCGAAATGATTGCCTAATAGCAGATCCAGTTCGTCTGCGTGGCAACAAGATAGTGAGGGCGAAGATAGCGTGGCAGAAGAGTAAATGGCAAATCGATTGTGGGGACGTGTTCCGTCAAAACGGTTGGTTTTAAGCAGAGCTTGTTGAGTTGTTTCCTCGACTACTATGCAAACTGCTTTGG
>Ga0157372_10005531_pt1 | contig 13433 bp, 10 predicted proteins | sample C55metaG_FD_115307 | JGI IMG/M metagenome (GOLD analysis project Ga0157372, IMG submission 115307) | Corn rhizosphere microbial communities from Kellogg Biological Station, Michigan, USA - C5-5 metaG | ecosystem: Host-associated > Plants > Roots > Rhizosphere > Soil | place: USA: Michigan... | reverse complement strand
CGACCCTTTGCAGCGCGTTACGCTTGGTTGGAGGCGGCATCTTATTGCCGCAATGGATGCAAAGCTCGTCCTGCTCGTAAGTGCCGTATGGATTGCCGGCAAAGTCCAACAGGGCGGCGGAAAATGCATTAGTTACCTCATGACTCGTGCCGACGTAGGAAAGCCTCATCAAGGAGAGATTGTGAAACAATTCCTGAAGCCGAGACTCCTCAAAAGCACTGACGTGACCCCATGGGGGATTCGCTTTGCCGCAAATGCGGCAGGTCGTACGGCCATAACGAATATCTTGCTTGTAGGGGACGCCAATAATAACTGCACGATTGGCGACACGGCCAATCTCGTGACAAGCGCGGTCGAGCAAATGCACCGGAATATGTTCGAGAACTTCAGTGCAAACAACAGTATCAAACCAATCGTCCTCAAAGGCGAGTGCGGCAGCATTGCCCTTCACTGGCTCAATACGCGGATGGACGATCGCGGGTTTTTCGAGGTCTAGCGCAACAACGTGGTTGAAGCGTTCCGCAAGGAGTCTTGAAAGGTAACCGTCTCGCGCTCCGACGTCTAGAACACAGTTACCGCTTTTCGGTATCAAGTCGAGCAGATCCGCGATCCTCTCTTGCTCTCGCTCACTGGAGCGATAGGTTATGAGATCTATTGCCATCCGTGACTTCGTTTGTCGACAGGATTAGACCAGAACTTCGACGGCTGCCGGATGGCTGAGGAACGCCTGTGGGCTGGCAGTCGCCCCATAGGCACCCGACTGAAATACGACAACTAGATCTCCTGGGCGTGCCTCGGCGAGATCGACGCTGTTTGCAAGGATGTCGAGCGGTGTGCACAAGGGTCCGACCACCGACGCAATTTCGCGTTGCGAACCGCGTATCTTATTGCCAATCACAACTGGGTAATTCTTTCGAATGACCTGTCCAAAGTTGCCAGAGGCCGCAAGATGGTGATGGAGGCCACCGTCTGTCACCAAAAAGACGTGACCGCGCGAAACTTTGCGATCGATCACCCGGCATACGTAGATGCCGGCTTCGCCGACAAGGAAGCGTCCAAGCTCGATGACGAGCTTGGCTTGCGGCAATGTCGTTTGGGCATCGACCACAAGTCCTTGCAGGTTCTCACCGATGCGTTCAAGGTCGAGGGCCTTGTCCCCCGGAAAATAGGGGATGCCGAAACCACCACCGATGTTGAGGACGCGGACGGGCGAGGGCGCAAACGCCGCTAAACGAATTGCAAGAGCGAGAGTCTTGCGCTGTGCTTCGCAGATCGCCTCCGGCTTGAGGTTTTGTGATCCGCTAAAGATATGAAACCCTTCGAACGGAAGCCCGAGTAGATCGATACGCTTCAAGGCTTCGGGCACGATCTCGGCATCGATACCAAATTGTTTCGGTCCTCCACCCATTTTCATGCCAGAAGATTTCAGCTCGAAGTCGGGATTAACACGGACCGCGACTCGTGCCGCCTTACCTGTCTCTAGTGAAAGGCGCGCCAACACGTCGATTTCGCGCAGTGATTCGACGTTGATGAGAATACCGGAAGCCAGGGCCTGAGCCAATTCGCTTTCTGTCTTACCGGGGCCGGCAAAGCTGATATCGCGACGGTCAGTGCCCGTGTCTAGTGCGATCGAGAGTTCGCCGCCAGAAGCAACGTCGAGGCCATCGACTATGCGGGCCATGTGTCCGACAAGCGCCGGCATGGGATTAGCTTTGATCGCGTAGTGGAGCTTGATATCCCTCGGCAGATGTGTTCTGAGCAGGTCAACGCGCTCGCTAAGCAAGCGACGGTCATAAGCGTAGAACGGCGTCCGGCCGACACGCGCTGCGACAAGAGTGAGCGCCATGCCGCCGCACACGAGGCAATCGTCGACAACGGGCCATTGCTCCGAGAGCATATGATCGCCGCAAGTTCTCATGGGAGCCTATGTGGATCCAACGACGGCAAACCCGCTATTTCGCCCCTAGCGCCTATCCGATAGGTAATCGGGGCAGATGAAGGCATGTCTAGGAACATCTCGGCATCGGCTGGAATGCGAATGCCAGCCTGTGCTCAGTCAATTTGTAGGGGTTTCTGCTCATTCGAATCGCGCAAACGTATGGGAGAACTCTTCACTGAGCGCTTTGCGATCAATCTTTCCATTAGGGTTTCTGGGTAGTGGACTCTCGCGGACCTCAATTCTTGCCGGGATCATGAAGCCGGGCAAGCGTTCGCGACAAACCGAGAGCAGGGCCGCTTCGTCGACTACAATGGCGGGCTTCAGGGTCGCCACCACCACGATGCATTGCCCAAGTGCGGGATGCGGCACGCCAAAGGCGGCGACCTCTCCAAGCAGTTGCGTACCGTAAAGGATCTCTTCGATTTCCGTAGGACTAATACGATAGCCTGACGTCTTAATCATTTCATCCCGGCGTCCGATGAAGTATAGAAAGCCTTCCTCATCCTTGCGAACGGTATCGCCGGAAAACACAGCGATCTCCGGCAAAACGAAGCCCGGTTCTCGCCCAGGAAGAGGCCTGAAACGCTCGGCCGTTTTATCCGTATCGTTCCAATATCCCATTGCGACGAGCGAGCCTCGGTGAACGAGCTCGCCGGGTTCGTTAGGAGCACAAGCGGTGCCATCCTGACGCAAGACTAGAATCTCCGCGCTCGGGACCGCTTTGCCTATGGAATCGGGACGACGCTCTACCTCTTCGGGAGCGAGATAAGTTGATCGAAAAGCCTCAGTAAGACCATACATCAGGTACGGCTTGGCGTTTGGGACTTTTAAACGCACTGCTTTGAGTGTTTCAAGCGGCATGCGGCCGCCGGTATTCGCGAAATAGCGCAAATGATCGCCAATCGACGCTGGCCACTTTAGCTGAGAGAGCTGAATGTAGAGCGGTGGCACGGCGGTAATGCCAGTAACACGTTCGCTGACGAGTGCATTGATCACATCCTTTGGCAATAGATAATTGATCAACGCGACTCGTGCGCCTGAGTAGAATGCGGTCGTGAGCTGGCTAAAGCCCGCGTCGAAGGAAAGCGGCAACGCAGCAAGCAAAGTATCTTCGCAATTGTTTTCAAGGTAGGACGCTACACTACTTGCGCCCGTTACCACATTGCGATGCGACAACATCACTCCCTTCGGTTTGCCTGTGCTGCCGGATGTGTAGAAAATGGCCGCCATGTCGGCGTCGATCACACGATGACCTGCCCGACGCGGCGCGTCTAGCAGTTCGTGCCAAAGATGAATTGGTAACCCATCAAGGAAAGAGCTCGCTGGCTCTGAGATGGTCACGATATGCTCGAGATCACGACATTGCGCAAGCGAGGGTTCCAATAGGGGCAATCGCTCCGACGATGTGACAAGCACACGTACATTGCAGTCCTGGAGCACATACGCTACCTGCTCCGGCTTGAGGAGCGGGTTGATCGGGACGAACACGGCACCGGCTGCGCTGGTGCCAAAACAGGCGACGACTGTCTCGGGGCGCTTGTCGAGGAAAATGGCAACGCGTTCCGCGCGTCGCACCCCAAGCGCCAATATCCCGCCCGCAAACGCAGCCACTTTGTCCGCTAGCGTCTTGTAGTCCAAATGCTCACCATTGAAGGTGAGTGCAGCCGAATGCGACAGCCGATGTGATGAAGCTTCGATAAGCTCGTGCAATAGACGGGGGCTATTCATTTCAATAGTATTTAACGCGCCTCGCCGCGCTGGACTGACGCGCCATGGACCCGATACGCGCACTTAAATTGCGAATTGTATGGTACGACTGGCGAGCCGAAAACACGTGGCGCTTTGCGACCTAATTTCGACTTGCCGATGATCTGCGCCGGTATTCATGTTCTTGCATGCGGTCTACTTCACACCTTTCACTCACCATGCTGATCAATCACCGACGCAGTGGCTGAAGCGAGTCGTGTAGGAGGGCGCCAACGTCGACGAAGTGTGCCGGCCACTTCAATAGCGGCCATGATCGCTCCGCTTGCGCTCCGAAGATTACAAGCTCGGACGCCTATCCGCTCTCGCCGAGCGGTCATCCAGAATCGCTTATAAGCGTCATCCCCCGTCAGGTAGTCGATTTCGATGACATGATCTTGCTCGAAACTCCATTTGACCATGTGTGCCGTCAGCATTGTACCAGCGGACCACTTGGCGTATTCCTCGTCGTAAGCTAGTTTGAAGATGTAGGCGCGCCGATGCATGGTGAACCAGAATTGGACCGCAATCGGCACGTCTCCCACCCAAGCAATACCTAAACGAAGCCAACCGTTTCGGGCGCAAAGTTTAGCCCAGCCCTGAACAAATCGAGAATATGGTTCAGGTTTTTTCCAACTTCTTGCGTAGACTCTTTCGTATGCCTCCATCGCGGCGTCTGTTTCTGACGGGTCCGTGATGATTTCAAGGCGGGCATCCTGGCCGGGGCTGAATTTCTTCGACTTACGAAGCCACGTGTTATAGAGCTGAGACGGTCGCTGCCTCATGTATTCGTGGAAGGATAAATTAGTGCAGGGAAGATACCAGTTGCCGAAGCAAAAGTACTCCTTTACGTACCACCGATATTGTGCAAATGCTGTGCGTAACTCAACGAGTTCTGGCGTGCTTTGGTCTAGAGGTGCCAGATCAATGATTGAATACGGTGGGACCGGTTCTACTAACTGGCGGACCAACATCGATAGTGCCGCATTCCGATCCGCAGACGAACTGATGAGCGGCGAATACAATGACGAGTAGTAATTGGTCAGCCCCATAAGGCGACGGGGCTCGCCACGCTTGCTGTATAAGAGCATAAGACTCTCGCCGTCGGTGCAATACTCGGGAACAAAAAATACCCAATCATCAGTGGCGATTTGTTCGATAAAGTGCAGTACCCATGCGCTGCACGAGAACGGGTTAGTATGTCCGGCAGCATCGAACAGGTCTTCTCGTTCTCGGACAAATCCCAGTACTTCTTCCTTGTTCAAAATGTGCATGATCTACTTTGAGTCTTTCCATGGCGATCCAAGTCAATCCAAGCCCGACGCCACGGACAAAAATATAGAAATATGACGTCGCCTCGACGCCCGAAGCAACACCGCCTCTTCGGCCATAATCTGCTTGGGTATCGGATCCTATGAATGATATCGTCCTCCCAGATCCGTGTCTTCGATATCGATACGACAACTTTTGAGGTTACCCACGTTTCGTGGACAGTTCCAGACAGGCACAATAGCCTTAGGAGGGCTGTGTCATGGAGCGCAAGGAACGCAGGCACCATACCCGGGAGTTCAAGCTTGAGGCGGTGCGGCTAGCGGCCGTTGGAGATAAGACCAAGGCCAAGGTGGCGCGGGAACTGGGCGTTCGGGTAAATCAGTTGCGCCAGTGGCGCCTGGACTTCGAGGAAGAGGAGCGCAACGGCGTTCCCAAGCAAGAACTCGCCACGGCTGAGCAAGACCTCGGGACGCTGCGGCGGGAGAACGCCAGACTGCGGGAGGAGAACGAGATTTTAAAAAAAGCGGCCATCTACTTTGCGAAGGGGTCGAGATGAAGTACGCCTTTGTCGAATGCGAGCGCAGGTGGCATTCGGTGCGTACGCTGTGTAGGGCCTTGCGCGTTTCACCCAGTGGGTACTATGCAGCCCGGAGCCGGCCGCCGAGCGACCGGGAGGAGCGGCAATCGTCTCTGACCACGAAGATCCGGGAAGTCCACCTTGCCAGCCGCCAGACGTATGGCGCGCCGCGAGTGCACGCGGAGCTCTCGGTTCAGGGGATTGCGTGCTGTCGCAACACGGTCGCCAAGTTGATGCGCAGAGCGCAGATTGTGCCCAAGGCGATCCGGCACTTCCGGGTAACGACCGACTCCCGCAATACCAAGGAAGTCCTACCCAACTTAGTCAAGCGGTGCTTCAAAGCCGAGCAGCCCAATGCTTGCTGGCTCAGCGATGTGACCTACATTCCAACACGCGAGGGCTGGCTGTACCTGGCGGCCGTTCTGGATGTGTACTCCCGGGCCATTGTGGGCTGGGCCATGGGTCACACGCTGGGGGGCCAGTTGGCCACCGACGCGCTCGCTATGGCAATTTCGCGACGTGGCGTTCCCGAGCTCGTACACTCCGATCGAGGCTCAACCTACGCAACCTCGGTCTACCTGGACCTCATCAGGAAGCACGGGATCCGCCAAAGCATGAGCCGCAAGGGCAATTGCTGGGACAACGCGCCGATGGAAAGCTTCTTCCACTCCCTGAAGACGGAGCTTGTAATGCACTGCGACTACAAGACTAGGGACCAAGCACGCGCCAGCCTGTTCGATTACATGGAAGTCTTCTACAACCGCCAGCGCCGCCACTCCACCATCAACTACGTGGCTCCGCTAGCCTTCGAGAAATCAACCACCGCCTGATCGGACTGTCCACCGTTCGTGGGTAACATCACTTTGAGTCTGAAGCAATTGGCCCCTTTTATAGTCTTGCCTCACGCGTCTTGGTCTACCTGAGTGGGACACTGGGTCCATTCTGGCCAAGCGCTTTGATGCATTCTAGTGGACACGCTGCGGTGTACAGCATCGGCGAGTTAAAGTTTCGTCGAAGCCTATAATACGGTCTTGGTCGCCTGATTCGTGCTGAAACCATTTCCACTGATAATCTATACGCCGCGACCCCTCACGTTGAACAGAGAGGATGAAACTTGGACGTAGAAGGGGAGGTCATCATGATAATTGAACGCGTTCTGGCCTTGGGCCCGCGCGCACAAAAGTTTACGCGCGCGAGCAGACTTATGGGCAGCGTCCCGGAGTTGGACTCAATCGCAGTTGCGACCTTACTTACTTCATTTGAAGAGCGATTCGGATTTACTGTCGATGACGACGAGATTGACGCCTCCACGTTTGCCACCCTAGGCTCGCTCGTCGACTTTGTCGAAGCCAAATTGACAGGCTGAGACGCCTTAGAGTGACACGCGTCGACGTTCATTTTTTGCCTTTTCGCGACGGTGCGCGCTTCTGCATAGTCCACAGTCCAGACCACGAACGCCCTACACTTGGTGCCGCCGTCTATGTGCACCCTTTCGCGGAGGAAATGAACAAGTCGCGTCGGATGGCAGCTCTCCAGGCACGCGCGCTGGCCGGTGCCGGTTGGATCGTGCTGCAGATCGACCTTTTCGCATGCGGAGATAGTGAGGGCCGGTTCGATGAGGCCACCTGGTCGCAATGGATTGACGACGTCTCGGATGCGTCGATCTGGCTTTATACGCAATCGGGATTGCTTCCGATGCTTTGGGGTCTGCGTTCCGGATGTCTGATTGCGGCAGAAGCTGCCCGCCGCATGGACCCTTCACCCAACCTGCTGTTTTGGCAACCAGTGCTTTCTGGCAGACAACTCTTGCGACAGTTCCTGCGACTTAAATTATCGAGTCAAGTTCTCCTTGGCGATAGCGGAAATCGTGTGCGAATTGATGACTTACGCCAGCAGATTCTGAACGGCCAGGTAGCCGAGATTGGGGGTTACGCGCTTTCCCCCGGTATCGCGCTCGGCATGGACGCCTCCGAGCTCTTGCCTCCAGCTGCTCCGGTGCGTGCAGCTTGGTTCGAGGTCGTAGCCAGCCCCGAGCTGTCGCCGGCGGCCACGGAGCGTATTCGGATATGGCAAGCGGCTGGAGTTCAGGTCGATAGCCGAGTCATTGCAGGCCCTCCTTTCTGGCAGACCCAAGAAATCACGGAATGTCCGGAGCTCATCGAAGCAACGGTGGATGCGGTCACCAGTTGGCGCAAATGAAGTTCATGGAACGCGCATTGACGTTTGACTGCGGTGGCGAAGTGCTTGTGGGAATCCTCGCAGAGCCTTTATACCCGATAGCGATCGGGGTTCTTGTCCTCGTCGGTGGTCCACAATACAGAGTAGGAAGTCACCGCCAGTTCGTGAGTCTTTCGCGCCAATTGGCAGCTCACGGGGTGACGGCAATGCGCTTTGACTATCGCGGAATGGGGGATTCGACTGGTTCGCCGGTTTCGTTCGACGAGACCTCCGCGGACATCGCAGCGGCAATCGACACAATGCGGGCGTCGTGTCCGACCATCAGACAGGTTGTGCTGTGGGGTTTGTGCGACGCCGCGTCGGCGGCGTTGACTTATTGGCACGAAACCCACGACAGGCGCGTAGTCGGGATGGTGCTTCTTAATCCATGGGTGCGCTCCGAACGCAGCATCGCACGCACCCGGATTAAGCACTATTACGCGCGACGTTTTCTTCAAAGAGAATTCTGGCTGAAACTCGCTAGTCGGGGTGTAGACGTGGGCCAAGCGTTTCGCGAAGTCTCGAACAATATGGCGGCTTGGCGTAAGAGGCAGTCTCAACCCAGCTGGGTCAGCCCTTCCAATTTTCAAGATCGAATGGCAACAGGCCTCCGTAGTTTTGACGGCCCGATTTTGCTGATTTTGAGCGGTCGCGACCTTACCGCAAAAGAATTTTTAGATTACGCGAAGTCCCACTCGTTGTGGGATGGATTACTCGACCGGCCCCAACTCGCTCGGCACGAGATCGATGATGCTGACCATACATTCTCGTCGGACCGTTGGCGTCAGGAAATAGAAGCTCTTACCTTCGAGTGGCTGAGTCGTTCATTTTCTCGGCGCTAAAGTGAAGAGAGATCTTATCCGCGGCGTAAGCGCCAGTGGAGGACATGGTATTTCCATAGCGACCTTGACGGTCGCGAACGTCGTTACGATTTCACGCGATCTACTTTGCGATATCACCGATGGTGTGACTCGATTTGCTGCTATGGAGTCGGTAAAGATCTTAGTTTTTTTTTCCATTGCCACTGCGTCTGCAGCAGCGACGATGTCTACACCGACGTTCGCGAGCGAGGAGCGAAACGTCGTCGGCGCCATAGCGCCGCACGTGATCTTGGTGGGGCGCGATCAAGCGTTAACGCGTATCGCCGAAGCTGCGAACAGAGCGAAATCGGGCGATGTGATCGAAGTTGAGGCCGGCACATATGTTGGTGACATAGCTATCTGGACCCAAAGCAACTTGACGATAAGAGCCGTTGGGGGTCGCGCGCGAATAGAGCAGAAAGACGGGTCCGCCGAGGATAAGGCGCTGTGGGTAATTAAGGGCGACAACGTACTGATTGAAAACTTCGAATTCGCCGGCGCTCATGTGCCGGGTCACAATGGTGCGGGTATACGACACGAGGGCGGCAAGCTTACGGTACGTAACTGCCTGTTTGAAGGCAATGAGATGGGACTGCTGACCTGGAACGACGAGCACTCCACATTGATCATTGAAAAATCAGAGTTTCGCAATAATTTGGCCGCTTCCACATATCGTTCCGGTGATCCGATCGGGCACCAGATCTACGTCGGACGAATCGCCATGTTTACGCTGACAGAGAGCTATGTGCACCATGGCGCCTTTGGCCACCTGGTTAAATCCCGCGCAAGAGAAAACCGTGTCTTCAACAACCGTATTAGCGACGAAATCAATGGCAGAGCAAGCTACGAGCTCGAGTTTCCGAATGGCGGAATTGCATATGTTGTTGGCAACATCATCCGGCAAAGCTCGCTAACGGAGAACGCGAACATCGTTTCATTTGGCGCGGAAGGGTATCACTGGCAGCAAAACGAGCTCTATTTGGTGAATAACACGTTAGTAGATGGCTTAGCTAGTGGTGGTAACTTTCTTCGGGTAAAGCAGGGCGCGAATGAAGTGCGTTTCATCAACAATCTCTTGTTGGGGAGGGGCCGCCTCAGCATTGAGACATCGTGGAAGGTCGCCGGAAACGCCCGCGCCGCCCGAGGCGATGTTCCCTTCGCTGATGCTGGAGATTATCGGCTGAGCAGCACTTCAAGACTTGTGCGAACCGCGGTCGATCCAGGTGCTGTAAATGGGATAAGTCTCGGCTTGGCCCGTGAATATGCTCACCCGCGTAACAGCCATGTTCTGGCTGGAATGGCGGCGAACCCTGGAGCGCTGCAGACGTTGTTGCCCTGATGTTGTGCACTGAACTGCGAAAAACTAAAACGCATTCGCGGTTCCTCTGCGGCGGTCAAAGCGCCAATTCAGTGACCTCGCCTCTAGAGTCGGTCCAGTGAAGAATGGTAATGCGCGACTAATCAAGGCTAGCACGGCGCTTGCGAGCGCTGCTATCGGCATTCTCATCGCATGGCATTATCCCGTCGCCTCACCGCTAGCCGTTGCGCTTTTTTTGGCTTGGAGCGCATGTTGCTTTCGTTGGCCATCCGCGTGGCTTGTTCTAATTCCGAGTTTGCTCCCGATCACAGGCTTTGCGACTTGGACCGGCTGGTTCTCCTTCGAAGAACTGGACTTGTTAGTCCTCGGGGCCGCCGCGGGCGGCTACGCCGCGATGGCAGTACCGTTTCAGCTTCCGGTTGCACGAAGGTCGCACGGCTCGCATTTTTCACCGGTGATCCTGGCCATGCTTCTGCTGCTCTCCGTGTCTTACGGCGTTGCTTTGTATCGTGGGATTTCGGACGCAGGAGGCTTCAGTTTCGATTGGATCGGTAATTATTACAGTTCAATGAACAGTGTGCGCATTGCGAAAAGTTTCGCAATGGCGCTGTTGATCTGGCCACTTCTGAAGGCTGCTCTTCACAAGGACGAGGTTCGCACTAGCGATCTGTTAGCTGGGGGCCTCATACTTGGCTTGGGGGGCGCAACATTTGCAGCGCTCTGGGAGCGGGCAGCCTTTACTAGCCTCCTCAATTTTTCAAGTGACTATCGAACAAGCGCACTTTTCTGGGAGATGCACGTTGGCGGGGCCGCACTGGACGGTTTTCTCGCACTGACTTTTCCCTTCATCGTGTGGCAATTGCGCCCCAACGCGGGCCCTCTGCGAGTCGCCATGGCATTTGGGCTCGCAGCAACAGCGACCTACGCATGTCTAACGACGTTTTCACGAGCTGTCTATATCGCTGTGCCGATCAGTCTTGCCACGCTTGCAATATTGATGTCAGCGCGAGGAGAGGTCAAACCCCTGATATCTCCGCGGCGCATGACAGTGCTGGCGGCGATAGCAGCCGGCGCTGTATATCTTGTCTTTCGCGATGGGGGGTACCGCTCTCTTCTGGCATTTATTGCTACTGTGGGCGTGGGGCTTTGGCTGGACAAGGCTGGTATCACGCGTTCCAGGAATTGGGCAGTTGCATTGCTTGCTGGGTTGGCCGCAGGCGCGGTCGCGGGTGCGGTAGCGATGTCTGTTCACAAAGGCCCCTATTTCCTGTTCGGGCTGGTTTTTGCGTGGAATTGCGGCTTGATCTTCTGGCCAGCTGACGCGTCGGCGCGTCAAAACATCTCGGTACGACTCATTGCATTTGGCCTGCTCCTCGCTTCGGCGGGGGTCGTTTCTATGTATTGGGGAGGAACCAAAGCGTTCGTCGACAGCTCGATAGCGCTCTTGCTAGCAACTATAGCGACAATAGCGAACGCTTTATCGCCGGAGCCATGGATAGGAAGGGACTTCAGAGCACGCGCAATCTCATTAGGAATGCTGTCTTTGATCGCTGTGGGAGTTGCAGTGTTTGGTGGCGGTGCTTATATGGGCGACCGCTTTGCCATATCGTCAGGTGACCTGGAACTACGTATGCGGCATTGGAAAGATGGCATTAACATGCTAATTGCGCGTGACGATTGGTGGTTGGGCAAAGGCCTGGGGAGATTTCCAGCCAATTACTTTTTTCACGTGACGGACGGCGCCCTCCCTGGCAGCTTCGCGTTACACGGCAGCGAAGGCCAGTATTACGTTACATTGGCAGGCCCACGGTATCCGACGAGCTGGGGCGATCTTTTTCGAATCGCGCAACGCGTTACGCCGTCTCCGGGTATTTATACCGTAGTACTGGAAGTACGAAGCCCTCTTGAGACACAACTGCATGTTGAACTCTGCGAGCAGCATTTGCTCTATAACGGCGCGTGCGCAGTTGCCGCAGCCACGCTACGCGGGACGCAAGAGTGGGAACGGATATCGCGAGTGTTGGATGGCAGAGGACTTTCGAAGGGAACTTGGTATGCCCCTCGGCTTGGTTTTTTTGCGCTGGCGGTGGTCAGCATGGGACAAGCGGTAGACATTCGCAATGTGGCGCTTATTGCGCCTGACGGACGTAGTCTCATCGCGAATGGTGACTTCGCCAACGGGATTGCGCGCTGGGTTCCCATCAGCGAGCGCTACCATTTGCCTTGGCACATTAAGAACCTTGAGCTAAACCTCTTATTCGATCAAGGTATCACTGGATTGACGATTTTCCTCTTCCTTCTCCTTACAACGTTAACACGTCTCGCATTCGGTCGAGCACGAAATCACCCGATGGCGCCGTTTTTGGTGGCGTCCTTGGTTGGATTCATCTTCGTAGGTGTATTCGATAGTTTGCTGGATGTACCTCGGCTTGCGTTTCTTTTCTATCTATTGATGTTGACTGGCCTCGGATTACCGGCATTGGGGCGGACCGCGCCCCCGCTAAGATCGGACCCAAGCGAGAGTGAGCCGAAAAATCGTCAGTTGTGACTCGACCTCACCGTTGTGCACCGCCCGTTCCGTTCCATTTCGGCTTGGCCATTCATTTCGAACCTTTCAGAGCATCATATCGACCGTTCGTCGGCGGCCCGGCTCGACTGCCGCCGCATCGGTCTTACTTCGCGCCAATGCGATTGGCAACGGCTTTCTATGCCAGTAGCATGACCAATGTCAGGCGATCGCCTCCCGCTTCGGGCCTCGAAAAGCAAACTTAGCATCAGGGCTAACCCCTCGTCGACCGTAACTCAGATGATTCGAGCGTCCCGTCTTTCTCTTAAGAAGACTTTCGCGTGTTTCGCGATCTTCTTATTAGTGGCTACCTTGACGAACGTCGCCGCCCAGCCGTTGCCCGCGTATGTCTTTTCGAGTCCCATGTTGCCGCTGCTAGTTCAAATGCCCGAAAACGGTTGGCGCGAGATTAATGCAAATTTCTTCAGCGATGTTTGGACGCCGCCCGAGCTGGAACCCATGGATAACGGCAGCGTACCATTTCCATCCAGGATCATTGTCGCCTGGAGCGGTTTTGCGTGGGACAGCAATCGGGGTGATCTGATCCTTTATGGCGGAGGTCACGCTAACTATTCCGGAAACGATATCTATCGCTGGCGTTCTGGTACTTTGGATTGGGAACGGGCGTCGTTGCCTAGTGAGATTTGGAACGACCCTGTATCGGGGTATCGGGCGATCGATGGTGTCGATGCAGCGCCAAGCTCGGCTCACACTTATAAGAACAATGTTTTTCTACCGATTGCGGATCGCTTTCTGACTTGGGGAGGCGGTGCTTACAACAATGGCGGAGCCTATCTGGGCGTTTCAGAGACCGACCCGACCAAGACTCGCATCGTCGGACCATATTTGTTCGATCCGGGCCGCGCGGACGGAAAAAAGGTCGGAGGGACGACTGGATCGCACGTTATGCGAGTGTCGCCGCATCCTGAGATCGTCGGCGG
>Ga0157372_10005528_pt1 | contig 13437 bp, 14 predicted proteins | sample C55metaG_FD_115307 | JGI IMG/M metagenome (GOLD analysis project Ga0157372, IMG submission 115307) | Corn rhizosphere microbial communities from Kellogg Biological Station, Michigan, USA - C5-5 metaG | ecosystem: Host-associated > Plants > Roots > Rhizosphere > Soil | place: USA: Michigan... | reverse complement strand
GTCCGGAAGGCTACAAAGGATTCCTGATCGAAGGCTTGCTGATACCGCTGGGTGTGCTGGCTTTTTCGTGCTGGCGCAAGGAGGCGCGCGCGCAACTGGCATGGCGCGCGCAGCGCGGCTGGACTTGCGGGGCCGCCCGGTGAATCCGTTGGTTTCCGTGGTGATCCCGTGCCGCAACGAAGCCGGCTTCATCGGCCGGTGCCTGGACTCGGTGCTGGTTTCGGAGTATCCGGCAAACCTGCTGGAGGTAATCGTCGCCGACGGAATGAGCCGGGATGGTACGCGGGAGTGTGTGGCGGCCTATACAGCGCGGGATTCGAGGGTGCGCTTGATCGACAATCCTGCAGGTGTTACTCCCGTGGCGCTGAACCGAGCAATTGGCGTTGCTCGCGGAGGAGTGATTGTGCGGCTGGACGCAAGGGCTGAAATCGCGCCGGAATATATCGCGCGGGCAGTCGAGAGTCTTGATTCCGGCGAAGCGGATTGTGTGGGCGGAGCGATGCGGACGCTCACGGAGGGCTCGGGAAAATTCGCCGAGGCGATTCGAATTGCCCTGACGCATCCCTTCGGAGTGGGCAACTCGCATTTCCGCACGGGTTCGTGTTCAGATCAGCCGCGCTGGGTGGATGCCGTTTATGGCGCTTGCTGGCACCGCGAGGTATTCGATCGCCTGGGTTGGTTCAACGAGCGCCTGGAGCGCAGCCAGGACATCGAATTCAGCACCCGCTTACGCCGTGCGGGCGGAAAGATTCTGGTGTCGCCGGAGATGCAGATCAACTATTACGTGCACGGCTCGTTGCGCGATTTCTGGCGCCGAAATTGGAGCAATGGAGTATGGGCCGTACTGCCGCTGGCATGCTCATCGGGGATCGTCGTGCGCTGGCGGCACTTAGCTCCTCTGGGACTGGTGATCGCTTTGACGGGAGCAGTCGCTGTTAGTGTATGGCTGAATAGCGGATGGCCGGCGGTCGCCGTGGCAGGGCCGTATGTTGCGGCAGACCTGGCGGCGTCAGCGCACGCGGCGTTAAGAGAAAGCAAAGTGGGTGCAGCATTGCTGATGCCGGTGGTTTTTGCCAGCCTGCACCTGGCCTATGGATTCGGGAGCCTGTGGGGCTGCGTGCGGCTGGCGGTGGCACTCCTGAGACCGATGTCGACAGAGCCAGGAGTCGCTTCGTGAGTCACTTTCTGACTCCGGCCGCGGCGCGGAGCTTCGTCACCGTCACCGAACGGCCGGGCCAAGCGGCGTCCGGGATCCAATTGGAGATGCTGGCGGCGCGCTACGCTTGGGCCGCGAGCCAGGCTCACGGGAAGGACGTGCTTGAGGCAGGTTGCGGAGCGGGCCTGGGCCTGCCGATCGTCGCGCGGGTAGCTCGGTCGGTTCATGCGGGGGATGTGGACGGGGAGAATCTACGCGCTGCGGCGATGGCGTGCGCGGAGCAATCCAATGTTCAGCTGGGATTATTTCCTGCCGAACAGCTCCCGTTTCCAGGCGAATCGTTCGATCTGGTGCTGCTGTTCGAGGCGATCTACTACGTGCCCGACGCGCAGCGCTTTTTCAAAGAGGCTCATCGCGTTCTACGGCGAGGCGGATCGCTTCTGATCGTGACGGTTAACCCGGCGTGGACGGGATTCAATCCGAGCCCGTTTAGCGTTCATTATTTTTCCAGTGACGAACTGCAGGCAGGGCTGGAGCAATCTGGTTTCGCAGCGCAGGTGCAGGGAGCGTTTCCAGAAAAAGCCGGGTGGACTGCCGCGGCGATTCGTTGGAGCAGGCGTGCAGCGGTCGAACTGAAGCTGGTTCCTCGGACGATGCGAGGCAAAGCGCTGCTCAAGCGGATTTTCTACGGACGTCTGAACCCGTTGCCGGGACGGCTGGCGGAGGCTTCCGGCACGCCTCCGGCTCTTGAAGAACTGGATGGTAGTGCGAAGTTGCGCCGCTGCCGCGTGCTGTACGGCCAGTCCACCAAGAAAACATGATCGCAACAGCAGCCCAATCCGTACCGTTTTTCGATTATCCGCACCTGTTTCTTTCCGAGATGAAGGAACTGACCGCGATCTTTCAGGATGTCGCCACACGCGGGGCGTTCATCATGCAGGAGGATCTGGCGAGGTTCGAGCGCAATCTGGCAGCGTCCGTCGGGGTGAAACACGCGGTGGGGGTCGGCAACGCCACCGATGGACTGATCATCGCTTTGCGCGCCGTGGGAGTGGGCCCGGAGGACGAAGTCATTTTCAGTTCCCACACCATGGTGGCGACGGCGGCGGCGATTCATTTTGCGGGGGCAACGCCGGTCCCGGTCGAATGCGGGGCAGATCACCTGATCGATCCGGAGGCCGTGGAGCGGGCGGTAACGACGCGCACGCGGGCGATCTTGCCCACGCAGCTAAACGGACGAATGGCCGACATGCGTGCGCTCGAAGCCATCGCCGCACGTTTCGGGCTGACGATCGTCGAGGACGCAGCCCAGGCACTGGGCGCGCGATTTGGTGGAAAGTCCGCGGGAAGTTTTGGCGCAGCCGCGGCGTTTAGTTTTTTCCCAGCCAAGACGCTCGGATGCCTGGGAGACGGCGGCGCGGTGGTGACGAATTCCGATTTCGTCCACAGGGGTGTGTTGGAGCTGCACGATCACGGGCGCGGCGCCGACGGTGAAATCGTGAGCTGGGGACTCAACTCGCGCCTGGATAATTTACAGGCCGCGATTCTGGATTTCCGGCTGGCGTCCTATCCGACAGCTATCGACCGGAGGCGCGCATTGGCTCGGATTTACGGAGCACGGCTCGGCAGCATCGAGCAACTAGTTCTTCCGCCGGGTCCCGCCGACGATACCGAACACGACGCTGAACACTTCGACGTGTTCCAAAACTACGAAATCGAAGCGGAGCGGCGCGATGACTTACGCGCATTCTTGAAATCGCGTCAGATTGGCAGCGCACTCCCGTGGGGCGGAAAAGCCGTGCACCAGTGGCCGCGCCTGAATTTCCAGGTCAACCTGCCATTTACCGAAGTACTGTTCGAGAGGGTGCTCCTCCTCCCCTTGAATCTTTCTCTCACCGACGATCATGTCCACTACATCTGCGACGCTATCGAAACTTTCTACCGGCTCGGCTGAGAGCGGGTTGGCCGAAGGCTGGCTGCTGGGCCGCTGGAAAACCATGTTACGCATCCGGCGGGCCGAAGAGGCTATCGCCCACATGGTCGAAAACGGGGAAGCCCGTTGTCCCTGCCATCTTTCGATCGGCCAGGAGGCGATTGCTGCGGGCGTATGCGCGGCACTCGATGCGAGCGACACCATCTGGGGCGGACACCGGTCGCACGGGCACTACCTGGCCAAGGGCGGATCGCTCGAAGGATTGTTCGCGGAAGTGCTGGGCCGGAACACTGGCTGTGCTGGAGGACGCGGAGGGTCGATGCATTTGAGCGCTATCCAGCACGGCGTTCCGGGGACGGTTCCCATAGTAGCCGGCACCATCCCGCTGGCAGCGGGCGCCGCACTCGCGTACAAGATGCGCTCGGAACGACGGGTGGCGGTGGCGTTCTTCGGTGACGGAGCGCTGGAGGAAGGCAGCGTCCACGAGACTCTGAACCTGGCGGCCCTGTACCGGTTGCCGATGGTGTTCGTCTGCGAAAACAATCTCTACGCCAGCCATCTGCATTGGAGCGAGCGCCGACTGAAGGACAACTTGGATCAGGCTGGAGCATTTCATTCGGTACCTGGTACGCGCGTCGACGGCAATGACGTCGAAGGCGTGTACGATGCTGCCCGGCTCGCGGTGATGCGGGCGCGCACGGGCGCGGGTCCGTCGTTTTTGGAATGCCGGACGTTTCGATGGCGCGGGCATGTGGGAGCAAGTTCGGACGAAGACGTAGGTGTGCGCCGCGGGGGTGAACTCGCGGAGTGGCTGCTGCGCGATCCCCTGGCTCGGACGGAGGACCGTCTTACGACGGATCTTGCACGTCACCTTGAAAGACACCGGGCTGCGGTGGATGAAGAAATCCGTTTGGCTCTGGAGTCGGCGCGCACGGGGCCTGAGCCGGATCCAGAACGCCTTTGGAGCTTCGTATGCGCCAGCTGACCTACGCCCAAGCCATCCGCGAAGCGCATAGCCAACTGCTGGCCGCGGATCCCCGCGTGTTCGTGATCGGACAAGGATTGTGGAGTCCATGGTACGCGGGGGGTAGCCTGGAGGATCTGGATCGTGAATACGGACGCACACGCATTCTCGACAGCCCAGTCTCAGAGAATGCCGTTACCGGGATGGCGGTGGGCGCGGCGCTGGAGGGCATGCGTCCGATTGTGTTTCATCCGCGTCTGGATTTTCTGCTGCTGGCGATGGATCCGGTGATCAATCAGGCGGCCAACTGGTCGTACCTGTTTGCAGGACAGGGGAATGTTCCGCTGGTGATCCGGGCGGTGATCAATCGCGGCGCGGAGCAAGGCGCGCAGCATTCGCAAGCTCTGCATTCGATGTTCATGCATGTGCCCGGCCTGAAGACGGTGATGCCGGCGACTCCCGCGGATGCTAAGGGCCTGCTGCTGGCCGCGGTAGACGATCCCAACCCCGTGCTGTATATCGACGACCGCTGGTTGTACGGTGTAACAGGAGATGTACCTGAGGAGGCCTATCGAGTTCCCATCGGGGAAGCAGCCGTACGCCGCATGGGAAGCGACGTGACCATCGTTGGAATATCCTGGATGGCTGCGAAGGCGCTCGAAGCCGCGGAAGCGCTGGCCGCGCAAGGAATCGACGCGGAGGTCATCGACCTGCGCAGCCTCAAGCCCTGGGATCAATCGAGAGTCCTTGAAAGCGCGCGCAAAACTGGACACGTAATCGTCGCGGATCCCGGTTGGCGCACTGCAGGAGCCTCGGCCGAGATCGCGGCAACGATCGCCGCTGAAGCCTTCCATGATCTCGAAGCTCCCGTGGAGCGCGTCGCGTTGCCGGACACGCCGGCGCCGACGAGCCGTGTCGAAGAACAGGCGTATTATCCGCGCCCCAGCGTCATCGTCCTAGCCGTGCAACGAGCCCTGGGACACCGGAAGCTCGGGGGGGCCTGCGCTTGAAACGGAGTTTCGATATTCTCTCCGCGTTCGCGGGACTGCTGATGCTGCTGCCCTTGCTGACGCTGATCGCGGCGCTGGTTTTTCTGGGGGACGGCAACACGCCATGGTTCCGCGGAGTACGGGTCGGCCAAGGAAGGCGTGGATTCCGCATGGTCAAGTTCCGCACCATGATTCCGGACGCCTGGAAATCAGGTGTCTCATCCACCGGCGCCGCAGACCGGAGGATTACGCGGGTGGGCAGACTGTTGCGGCGTGCGAAGCTCGACGAGCTGCCGCAGTTGTGGAATGTTCTGATCGGGGACATGAGCCTGGTGGGGCCGCGCCCGCAGGTGGAAGCCGACGCGGCACTGTACTCCGTGGAAGAGCAGCGTCTCTTCAAGACACGGCCGGGCATTACGGATCTCGCGTCGATCGTCTTTGCGGATGAAGGTGAAATCCTGACGGGCGCCGCGGATCCGGATCTAGCCTACAACCAGATCATCCGGCCGTGGAAGAGCCGGCTCGCACTGCTGTATCTCGAACGCCGGTCCTTCACTGCCGATATCCAGATTCTGTGGCTGACACTGCTGGGCGCAGTTTCCAGAGAGACGGCCCTCCGAGGTGTCGGGCGCATGCTGGCGGCATGGGAAGCGGATCCACTGCTTTGCCGGATGGCGGCGCGACGGGAAGCGCTGCTGGCCTGCCCGCCACCAGGAGCGGCGCGGATCGTTACGGATTATCAAAAGGCGGCCCGCGCGTGAAAGCATCGCTGATGAGACATCGCCGCGTCATCGCTGAGCTAATGCAGGTCCTGCTGTCGATCGCGTCGCTGGCGGTAAGTTTCTTGCTGCGTTTCGATTTTCCTCTCGGCGCACTTAACGCACATCTGCTGTTCCAGGCGCTTCCGCTGCTGGTGGCGGTCAAACTCGTCGTATTCCGAGGCTTCGGTCTCAGTCACCTGGGGTGGCGCTACATAGGATTCCCGGACCTCCTGCGGATAGGACTGGCTAACCTGGCGGCTTCGTGTGCGGCCGCGATCGCTCTGCGCCTGGCGATCGGTTCGACCTTCCCGCGTTCTATATACGTACTGGATTTCCTGGTGTGCGTCACGTGGATGGTCGCGGGCCGCGCGGCGGTGAAATGGCTGCTGGAACGCCGCCATTCCGCGCCGTCGAAGCCGGAGCGGCGTACGCTGATTTATGGTGCCGGCAAAACCGGAGTCGCGACGCTGGCCGAGATTCGGGCTCACCCGGCGATCGGATGCCGGGTGATAGGATTCCTGGATGACGATTCGACGAAACGGTCGATGCGCATCCATGGCGTGCGCGTGTTGGGCGGCCGCGCGGATTTAGCCGCAGTGGCGCGCAAGCAAGGAATCGACGAGGTTCTCCTCGCCCTGCCGGAAGACTCGGGCGACCAGCTCACCGAGATCCTGGAGCAATGCCGGGCCGCGCATGTGTCGGCCAAGCGCGTGCCCGGGCTGCTGGAGCGAATCGGGCCCCGTGTGCGGATGGATCAGATCCGCGACGTTCGTCTGGAAGATCTGTTGGGACGCCCGCCGGCGCGCTGGGAGCAGGACGGTCTGCTGGCGCATCTTTCCGGTCGCGCGGTGCTGGTGACCGGAGCCGGCGGTTCGATCGGCAGCGAGCTGTGCCGGCAAATCGCCCGGCACAAACCCCGGGTGCTAGTCGGATTCGATCAGGCCGAGACTGCCTTGTATCAAATCGAGCAGGAGCTGCGGGAGCGGTTTCCCAGCCTCGTGTTCCATCCCGCGGTCGGCAGCATTCAGAATCCGCGCCGGCTGGAGGAGCTGTTTGGGGAGCATCGTCCCGAATCCGTGTATCACGCTGCGGCCTATAAACACGTGCCGCTCATGGAGACGCATCCCTTCGAGGCGGTGGAGAACAACGTATTCGGCACGCGCAATCTGGCCCAGGTCGCATCGACCTACGGAGCCGAAGAGTTTGTTCTGGTGAGCAGCGACAAGGCCGTGCGGCCGGCGGGCGTAATGGGCGCGACCAAGCGCGTCGCAGAAATGATCTGCCAGGCGGAACGGTCTGGTTCCACGCGATTCCGCGCAGTGCGCTTCGGCAATGTGCTCGGGTCGAGCGGAAGCGTGATCCCGAATTTCCGGCGGCAGATTGAAGCGGGCGGGCCTGTCACCGTGACGCATCCTGAAATGCGTCGCTACTTTATGACTATTCCGGAAGCAGCGGAATTGGTCCTGCAAGCGGCCGCCATGGGCTCGGGCGGAGAGATCTTTGTGCTGGATATGGGCGAGCCGGTCCGCATTCTGGATTTAGCGCGGAAAATGGTCCTGCTCAGCGGCTTGCGGCCGGATATCGACATCCCCATCGTGTTTTCCGGACCGCGTCCGGGAGAAAAACTGTTCGAGGAGCTTCGGGCTCTGGAAGAGAATACGACCAGCACACCGCATGCCCAGATCCGCGTGTTTTCGGGGCCCGCACCCCAGCCGGAACTCATCTGGCGGGCGATCGAGGATCTTAAGCGCGCGGTTCTTGATCGCGAGCCTGCCCGGGTGGTTGGCCTGCTTCAGCAAATGGTTCCAGACTACACGCCGAGCGTAGTGGCGTTGCGGGAGTCTTCGCGTCTTCGAAGTTTCTCTTGCATTGGATAAAGAGCGTGGGCCCAACACGCCGGCGATGCTGCTGCTGGCGCTAGCGGGCGCGGCGACGCTCACAATCTGGAATCCCGATCCGTTCATGGACTGGATTTACGGAGGCGGTGTGTTTCTTTTGGCCTGTTGGGCTGCGTTAAGAACGAAGCTCCGCTTCGGGCTGTCGTTGACGATGTCGATACTGCTCGGAGTGTGGGGATTCGTGCAGCTTGGGGCGGGCTGGACGGTGTACCGGAATGCCACTCTGAACGGATCGTTGCGCGTAGCGGCATTCTCCGCCACCGCGCTGGTCGCCTCGGTGGTTTTCCGCCGTCCCCACGTCCGCGACCGAATGTTGCGAGGGCTTTCCTGGTTCGGGCTGCTGCTGGGGATTGTCAGTGTCGTCGCTTATTACGCCTCACCGGGGAGAATTCTTTGGATGTTTTCGAGTCCCTACCCGGACGTTTGGGGACCGTTTCTGAGTCGCAACAACTTCGCCCAGTTTATGGAGCTGGTTTTTCCGGTGGCGCTGTGGCTGGCGTGTTCCGCCGAGGATCGCTTGACCTACATGTGGATGAGCGCCGTGATGCTGGCGTGCGGGCTGGCGTCGTCGTCGCGTGCCGGCGCGGCGCTGCTGGTCCTGGAAGCGTTGGGGGTATGCCTGTTGGTGCGGCCGAGACCGAGCAGGCGCCTGGTGGCTGGATTTGCGGCGGGCGCGATCGTCTTCGCGGCACTGGCGGGCGGGGATACCTTGATCCAGCGCTTCGATGATTCCGATCCTTTGCAGTATCGCCGCGAAATCTATGCGTCTTCTCTGGCGATGATCGCCGAGCGGCCGTGGACCGGCTATGGGCTGGGTACCTTCGCGACCGTCTATCCGGAATTCGCAACCTTCGATGCCGGCGCCGTGGTGGAGCACGCGCACAACGATTGGCTGGAGTGGGCGGGCGAGGGTGGGTGGCCATACGCCGCTACTTGGCTGTTATTGGCTGTCGCAGCCGCGCGTCCGGCGCTTCGCTCGATTTGGGGAATAGGGATAGTGGCGGTATTCCTACATGCCCTTGTGGACTATCCATTTGCACGCTTCGGAGTAGCCGCGTGGCTGTTTATCTTAGTCGGCGCGTTGGAGAATTCCACCATCAAGTCCGCACCATAGAAGAGGAGAATGATGTGAAAATTTCAAAAGTGCTCATCGTGTTTGTCGTGTGGCAGTTGATGACGACTGTCGGGATTGCAGCGACGCGCGTGACTGGCAACGTCATCGGGAGAGTGGTTTCCGCTGCTGCCTTTAGGCTCAACGGGGACACCGTCATTTCGAACGGAACACTGCTGGACGGAGCGGTCATTGAGACAGCGCGGACAGCGTCCTCGGTGCAACTTTCGAGCGGCACGCGCTTATCTCTCAGTCCGGCCTCGCGGGCGAAGGTGTACGGGGACCGCATGATTCTCGAGAAAGGCGAAACCCGCATCGAGTATGTCGTGGGGTTTCACCTGGAAGTTCTGGGACTCGTCATTCGTCCGGGAGTCCGCCCTGGAGGCGGATCGAGTAGCGGACGGATCGGACTAGAAGGGGACACGCGTCTTCGAGTGGCGGCAGTGACTGGATCATTCCTCGTGTGGAATGCCCGGGGCGTGCTGGTGGCGAATGTTGCTCCAGGGTCCGCCCTAGCGTTCGAGCCGCAGCCCGCTGCCGCGGCAGCCGCGACTAAGATCACGGGCACTCTCACCGAGCAGCATGGTCATTTTATGCTGACGGACCGAGTGACCCGCGTGACGGTAGAAGTCACGGGACAGCGCCTGGGGGCGTATGTGGGCCAAGTGGTAGGCGTAACCGGCGCGATGAACGTGGCGGCGAAGTCCGTCGCCAATGCGCCGCAGGTGATTGCCGCGAGCCAAGTGCAGTCTATCGACAACGGTGCATCCGTCGCCGCCGTCGTCGGTGGAGTATCGGCGGTCGAATCCCGGGCGCAACCTCAAGACGTTCCACCGGGTCTGCCGCCAGACCGGCCGAAGGGTCCGCCGCCTGGACGCCCGAAAGGTCCGCCGGAAACACCGCCTGGGCTAAGTCGCTAACGCCGTGGGCTCTGTCTTTGAACGCGCCGTTCTGTTGTTGCTTTTTGGATTCGCCCTCTGCCTGACGATCAAACTAGCAGTGGCTGAGGCTCGCTTGCGGTTGAACCCGGAGTTGGCGTCAGCCAACCAACCGCGCGTTGCCGTAACCCTGAATCCCCGGCTGGCGATCGCCTGGATTCACTTGGGGCTCGACTCCGAGGCGGTGGGTAACCTGGCGGAAGCGGAAATCGACCTTCTACAGGCCGCGCGCGTCGATCGGCAATACATCCCTGCCTGGACGCTCGTCAACTTCTACTTCCGTCGTGGCGATTCGGCGAACTTCTGGGCATGGGCGCGGAAATCAGCCGCACGCACATTCGACGATTATCGTCCGCTCCTCCGGCTGGCGGACGTACTTGAACCCTTGCCGCGCGAAGTCGCCACACGTCTGGGCGGCAGCCCGCCTCTGCTACGGGCTTATATGGACGTTTTGATTGGGGCCGGCCGGCTCGATGACGCGCAGGAGATTGCTGCGCTCCTGGCTTCGCATCATGATCCTTCCGATGCTGCACGTCTGGTCGACCTTGCGGACCGGCGGCGGCTCGTCAAATAGAATTCTATTTGCGTTCGCTTGCGGCTCCGACTTCGGCCAGGTGTTCCGCAGTTTCCTGCTCTAAGCTGGCGTGCAAGCTGTTCCCGTGCGCATCCATGGTCACGATCGCCGCGAAATCATGCACGCGCAGGTGCCACATCGCCTCAGGGATTCCGAATTCCAGCAGGTGCACGCCCAGCACTTTATCGATCGACCGCGCGTAAAACTGCGCCGCGCCGCCGATACCGTTCAGGTACACAGCGCCCGAATCCTTTAACGCCGCAAGCGTCTTCTTCCCCATCCCGCCCTTTCCGATCACCGCGCGTACTCCGTAGTTGCGAATGATATCGGCCTGGTACGGTTCTTCGCGACTACTCGTCGTCGGACCGGCTGCCTTCACTACCCACTCCTCGCCCTCCTTCAACATCACCGGCCCGCAGTGATACAGCACCGACCCCCGCAAATCCACCGGCGGCGGATTCTTCATCAGGTGCGCATGCACCGCGTCGCGGCCCGTGAACATCTCTCCGCTGATCAGCACCACGTCGCCCACCTTCAGTGCACGAACCTGATCTTCGGTCAGCGGCGCGCGCAGGATTACTTCTCTACCCGTCAAAGGGAAACCTTCGCCGTTGGCCATCTTTGTCACCGGCCGCGCAGGGTCGCGGTACAGCCACTTGGTGATGGCACCACTGGATGCATCCAGATGCACACCCAGTCTGCGATACGCCCAGCAATCGTACGCCACGCTGACGAAGAAGCTGGCAGGCAGACGATTCGCAGCCGTGATCTTGCATCCGATCAGCGAAGACTTGCCGCCGAATCCCATCGCTCCCACGCCGATCTTGTTGGCCTCATCCATGATCTCCGCTTCGAGTTTGGCCAGAACCGGATTCGGATTCGTATCGTCCAGCGTGCGGAATAACTGATTTTTCGCCAACAGATACCCATGCGCGCGATCGCTGCCGATGCACACGCCCACAGCCCCCGGTGCGCAGCCTTGCCCTTGCGCCTGCCAAACCGAGTGCAGAATGCACTTGCGAACGCCTTCCAGGTCGCGGCCGGCTTTCCCCAGATGCTCCAACTCCATGGGCAGCGAATACTGAATGTTCTTGTTCTCGCAGCCGCCGCCCTTGAGAATTAGTTTTACCTCGATCTCATCCTGCTCCCACTGCTCGAAATGGATCACGGGAGTCTCTTCGCCCAAATTGTCGCCGCTATTTTTGCCGGTCAGCGAATCGACCGAGTTCGGGCGCAGCTTGCCCCGTTTGGTGGCCTCGGCTACCGCCGCGCGGATGGCTTTCTTGATGGCAAGCTGGTTCACGCCCACCGGTGTGTGCACGTCGAACGTCGGCATGCCGGTGTCCTGGCAAATAGGCCCCTGATCATCCGCCGCCATGTCGATATTGGTGGCGATAATCCCCAACGCCTGAGAAGACTGCGTGTGTGGCGTCTCTGCCGCAATGGCGATGCCCATTGCGGCGCGCACATCCGGCGGCAGGTTGGTGGACGTCTGGGTGATGAGTTCGACGAGACTTTCCTGAAGGAATTGCATGAGGGTGTCCAAACATTGATTCTACCGTCACCTCCCGCGATTTACAGGCTCTGCGATAGGATCAAAGATGTCTGTGGCGTTCTTTGCTGTACCAACCCGAACCATGGAAGACACCGTTCTTTCGGGTGACTGGCTGTTCGTTCGCCGGCACGGCGCGCGAGGTCCCGGCCGGGGCGATGTCATCGTCTTTCGGTATCCGGTCGATCCAAATGAGACGTTCCTCCAGCGTGTAGTTGGCTTGCCTGGTGACCGCATCCGCATCGCCAGCAAACAACTCCACGTAAACGGCCGCAAACTCGACGAGCCTTACGCAACTCACAAGTCCATACACCTGGACTCTTATCGCGACAATTTCCCCGATGATCCCAATGTACCGCTCGCTCCGCAGGGCGCAGAAATGCTCAGCGAACACGTTTCCAATGGTGAAGTGGAGATTCCGCCAAATCGCTATTTCGTTCTGGGCGATAATCGCGATAGCTCTTGGCATAGCCGCTACTGGGGCTTTGTGCCGAGTGAAAACATCATCGGGAAACCCTGGATCGTGTACTGGTCAGTTGAGCCCGCGATCGCACCTTCTGGTAAACCAAGCATGGGCTGGCCTTCTTTCTCCGGAATCCGTTGGCGACGCATTCTTACACCTATCCGCGACTATCCCATTTGACGAAAGGCGCCGTTAACCTGCCGCCGTACTCGATTGCGCGCTGGTAAAGCGGTCAGGACTTCCCGCCGCCGGCAACGCCCCGATCTGGCGCAACAAACCGAGTTGGTCCCAACTGTTCCAGCCCTCGACGATCTGCCCGTTCGCGATGCGAACAATAACAATCCCTGCGATCCCGACGCGTTTGCCCGATGGCGCGACACCCAATTGTCCGCCCTTGTGAGTTCCCTCGACGGTAATCCGCACGGTGACTCTATCGCCTTCCGCAAGGATGTCGTCGATCGTCATGTGGATATCCGGCAGCGCACCTCTTAGGTTGGCGACAAAGGGTTTGAATCCGGCTGGGCCATGCAGAGGCGCGTCCGTGTCGCCCAGGCCGTAGCCGACGCCTTTCGCGGAGAACAGCTCGTCGATGGTTTCCTCCCGACCCTGATTCCACACTTCTTCAAACCAGCGGCGGACGAGTGATTTGTTGGCTTCGCTCATGCAGTTCCCTCCCGGCGGCCACTGTACCAAAACAAAAGCGGCGGGTATTACTACCCGCCGCCATAAAACAAGATTCGGAAAGTGCGTTAGTACCGATAGTGATCGGGCTTGTAGGGACCTTCCACCGGCACGCCCAGATACTCCGCCTGCTTCGGCGACAGTTTGGTCAGCTTCACGCCGATCTTGTCCAAATGCAGCCGGGCCACTTCCTCGTCCAGTTTCTTCGGAAGCGTATACACGCCGACCTTGTAGACGTCTTTGTTCTTCCACAGATCGAGCTGCGCCAGCGTCTGGTTCGAGAAGCTGTTTGACATCACGAAGCTGGGGTGGCCGGTCGCGCAGCCCAGGTTCACCAGCCGTCCTTCGGCCAGCAGGAAAATGCTGTGCCCGTCGGGGAAGGTGTACATGTCCACCTGCGGCTTGATTTCGGTCTTC
>Ga0157372_10005527_pt1 | contig 13438 bp, 8 predicted proteins | sample C55metaG_FD_115307 | JGI IMG/M metagenome (GOLD analysis project Ga0157372, IMG submission 115307) | Corn rhizosphere microbial communities from Kellogg Biological Station, Michigan, USA - C5-5 metaG | ecosystem: Host-associated > Plants > Roots > Rhizosphere > Soil | place: USA: Michigan... | reverse complement strand
GCGGCCACGGCAAATGCCTACCTGGATGTAGTGGCTGCACACCAGTTAGTGAGCGTGGCGCAAGCCAATGTCAGCCGGATGCAGACCTTTGCGGACAGCGTTCACGTTCTGGTGGAGAATAAGCTACGTCCAGGCGCAGACGCTTCGCAGGCGGATGCTCAGCTTGCCCTTGCCCGGACGCAATTGATCCAGGTGCAAACACAGGAAAAGATCAGGCTTGCGGCACTGGCGAATTTCCTTGAACTCCCACCTCAGCAAGTCAAGGTAAACCCTGCGAGCGTGCTTTCCGCACCACCTGCTGCTGATCCTGAAGAGACGCCAATCAACGCACATCCGGCAATTCAAGAAGAAGCCGCACTCATCGAGAGGCAAAAAGCTCAGCTTCATGTTCTGAGCCGTTCCTATGTGCCAGTGTTCGATTTGCTTGGTTCGATTTCGGGCCGCGGCACTGGGCTAGACGCCCAAGGCAACTTCAGGGGAGGAGCTTCCGGGCTTGCTCCCAACACGTTGAACTGGGCGGGAGCGATCCAGGTCTCTTTCCCGGCGTTCGATATTTTCACGATCCATCAGGAGAAAGAGGTGCAGGCTGCAAACGTCCGCGCCGAGCAGATGCGTTATCAGCGGACGAAGGACGACTTGTCCATTCAGGTCGAGCAAGCGCAGGCAACGCTTGATGGCGCGAGACAAGTAGCGCAAAACACTCCCATTGAAGTGGATGCGGCGCGGCAGAGCGAGCAGCAGCAACGCGCCCGCTTTCAATCCAGCCTTGCAACCGTTGTCGAAGTGGCAATTGCTGAGAGCGTATTGACTCAAGCTGAAGGAGACGATGCCATCGCTCGCCTTAACGTTTGGCGCGCGCTGGCGGATTTAGCCGCCGCGCGGGGAGATATTGCGCCCTTTCTGAAGATGTTAGGGAAATGACCGCAAGGTCGAAGCTGAAGACTGGAGTCTAATTCATGTGGCTCATTCGCCTAGCTCTAAGACGTCCGATCACGATCATCGTTATCGTGGTGGCTATAGCACTCTCGTCGATCCTGGCGGTTCTGCGCACGCGCATTGATATCTTTCCCGCTCTAGACCTGCCGATCATCTACGTCGCGCAGCCTTACGGCGGTATGAGTCCACAGCAGATGGAAGGTTTTATCTCGTATTACTACGAGTACCACTTCCTGTATATCAATGGCATTGAGAGCGTGGAGTCAAAGTCCATTCAGGGTGTATCTTTGCTGCGGCTTAGCTTTCATCCCGGCACAAACATGAGCGAGGCGCTTGCGCAAACTATTTCTTACGTCAATCGCGCGCACGCTTTCATGCCTCCAGGAACCGTCTCGCCCTTTGTCATTCGTTTCGATGCTGGGACCGTGCCTGTCGGCTACCTTGTCTTCTCAAGTCCATCGCGAACGCTATCGGAGATACAAGACCTGGCGCTTAACCGCGTTCGTCCGGCATTCGCAACATTACCTGGTGTCTCGTCGCCACCTCCGTTTGGAGGCAATCAGCGAACGATCGTCATCGACGTCGATCCGCAAAAGCTGCACGCTTACGGACTTTCGCCTGATAATGTAGCGCAAGCCTTGACAACAGGCAACAGCATTCAACCTGCGGGAAATGCCGACATTGGCACATCAAATACCCTGGTTACAAACGACTCTACCGTCACCCAAATCAACGATCTGCTGGACATTCCGATGCATCCGCGGTCGGGGGCCTCTGTCTACTTGCGCGACGTCGGCAGTGTCAAGGATTCATCGGATGTTCTTGCAGGTTATGCACTGCTGAACGGCAAGCGAACCGTCTACATTCCCGTGACCAAGCGGCCGGACGCTTCCACGATCACGGTTGTGAATGAAGTGCGTCAGAACATCGAACGTTTTCAGTCGCTCATCCCGCAAGACATCAAGATCACTTATGAATTTGACCAGTCGCAGTACGTTCGCGCTGCTCTTCTCTCCGTACTGCGGGAAGGCCTTATCGGAGCTGCCCTCACAGGTCTAATGATCTTGCTCTTTCTCGGCGACTGGCGGAGTTCTCTCATTGTTGTCATCACGATTCCATTTGCGCTGCTGATGGCGGTAGTGTTGCTGCGGGTTACCGGGCAGACGATCAACATTATGACTCTGGGCGGATTGGCGCTTTCTGTCGGCGTGCTGGTCGATGAGGGCACGGTGTTGATGGAAAACATACATGTGCATCTTGCGCAGGGAGAGAAAAAAGCGCGGGCCGTTCTTGGGGCCAGCCGCGAAGTTGCAGTCCCGCGCTTGTTAGCCATGCTCAGCGTGCTGGCTGTCTTTGTACCGTCCTTCTTCATGACCGGTCCCGCGCGGTCGCTCTTTGTGCCCTTGTCACTTGCAGTTGGGTTCTCGATGGGTGCATCGTATTTGCTTTCGAGTTCTCTGGTACCAGTGCTGGCCAATTGGATTATGAAGCAAGAGAAGCACGAGGCCGGACACTCAAACGAAGCGCGGTTTGATCGTTTTCGCAAACGCTTCCAGGGCATCCTGGAGCGAATCATGGAATTCCCCAAGTTACTGCTCGGCGCATATGCCATAGTTGCCGTGCTGATTATCATGCTGGTTGGGCCCAAATTGGCGGAGGAAATCTTCCCGTCCTCCGCATCGACGCAATTCCGTCTACGCATTGATGCACCTGATGGCACACGAGTGGCTGTGACAGAAGCCCTGGTCCAGAAGGTTTTGGCAGCGATCGCACGGGAGGCGGGCGCGAGCAATCTCGATCTCACCCTTGGCTATGTCGGGACACAACCTTCTTCGTATCCTATCAATTCAGTGTTTTTGTGGACCAGCGGGCCTCAACAGGCCATCATTAACGTTGGCCTGAAATCTGGGGACTCGATTTCGCTGCACAGCCTCGAAGAGGGCCTTAGACAAAAATTGCCACAGGAATTTCCAGGTACGCATTTTTCTTTTGATCCCGGCGATCTCATTAGTCAAATTCTGAACTTCGGCGCGCCCTCGTCTGCGGAAGTCGCCATCACAGGCCCACAGTATGCCGATGTCCAGAGCTATGCCAATCGCGTTCGGCAGGAACTGGCAAAAGTAAAAGAATTGCGCGATGTCGAGTTTGAAGAACCGCTTCGTTATCCAACAGTAAACGTTCACGTAGACCGGGTGCTTGCTGGCCAGCTTGGCACAACCGCAAATGATATCGGCGCAGCAGTAGCTTCTGCCACCGCTTCGAGCCGCTTTGTCGCTCCCAACTATTGGCGAGACCCCAAGTCCGGTGTGAGTTACCAGGTACAGGTACAGGTACCTCAACCGAAGATGACGTCGCTCAAAGATATCCAATCGATTCCTGTCAATAGCAGCACCGGAGCGCACCCGCTCTTGAGCCAGGTCGCCGATACGCAATCGACGACGGTGCCAGGAGAGTTAGACCGGCAGAATGGAATGTGGATGATCATCGCCTCGGCAAATGTCGGGAACAAGGACTTTGCACGAGCCGCAAGGGCGATCGATCGTGCAATTGCCAGGGCAGGCCAGGCACCTCGTGGTGTTACGGCCCAGGTACGCGGCCAGGTAAGCGCACTTAAGCAGATCTTTACCGAGTTGGCGATCGGTCTGTCTCTGGCTGTGGTTGTAATTCTGCTCCTGCTTACAGCGAACTTTCAGTCGTTCCGCCTTGCCCTGGTGGTCATCTCTAGCGCTCCGGCTGTACTTGTCGGGGTCATCCTGATGCTCTTACTCACCGGCACTACGCTGAACCTGGAAAGTTTCATGGGCACCATTATGGCGATTGGCGTCGCCGTGGCAAACGCGATTCTGCTGGTCACTTTTGCTGAACAAAATCGGCGGAATGGCGCAAACTCAGTTTCTGCCGCACGGACGGCTGCGACTGAGCGCTTGCGGCCCGTGCTGATGACGAGCCTCGCTATGATCGCGGGAATGGTTCCTATGGCGCTTGCGATTGGCCAGGGGAGCGAGGAAATAGCTCCTCTGGGGCGCGCAGTCATAGGCGGTCTGTTCGCTGCCACGCTCGCAACCTTGTTCCTGCTACCGACCGTGTTTGGCATCGTGCAAAAGCGTGCCTCCCTCAAGTCGCCTTCCCTCGATCCTGAAGACCCTGATAGTCCTTTTGCCCAGAAACCGGAGAACGCATGATGAAAACCGTTATCGTTGCCTTAACACTTTCACTGTTTCTCTCTGGCTGCAATGGCAATCCGAAGCCTGTAGCCAGCAAACAAACGGAAACGGATATGCAGACAGTGGAAGTTGTGCCTGTCGCCTCGCAGAGACTTGCAACAGTGTTCTCACTGCCGGCGCAACTCGTCCCCTTCGAGACCGTGGATATCTACCCCAAAGTTACCGGCTTCATGGATATGATTCGCGTGGATCGCGGGAGTCGCGTACGCAAGGGCGAACTTATTATCCGGCTTTCCGCTCCGGAACTAGTAGCGCAGCGCGCACAGGCAGAATCTGCCCTGCGCGCGGCTGAATCGCAATTGACCACCGCCCAGGCTAGGCTCGCCTCAGACAAGGGTACCTACATGCACTTGGCTTCTGCCGCCAAGACGCCTGGGGTGGTCGCGGAGAACGATGTGATGGTGGCCAGCCAGACAGCTTCCGCGGATCAAGGACAGGTGCAATCGGCAGAAAACAATATCGCGGCCGCACAGGATGCGCTGCGCAGTGTGGCACAGCTGGAATCGTATCTTCGCATCTATGCGCCGTTTGACGGAATCGTCACAACGAGAAACCTCCATCCTGGGGCATTGGTCGGCCCCGCATCCGGCCAGTCGGGAACGATGCCCATTGTGCAAATTGTAGATACCAGCCATTTACGGTTAGTTGTGCCAGTTCCGGAAGCATATGTAGGAGAAATGCAAATAGGCCAGCAGGTGGCGTTTGCCGTTCCCACTTATCCCGGTCAGACGTTTCATGCACCCATTACGCGCATTTCGCACAATGTGGACCTAAATACCCGAACGATGCCCGTCGAGCTAGACGTCCATAACACCGATGGCCGCCTGTCTCCCGGTAGCTTCAGCAATGTGCAGTGGCCGGTCCATCGCGCTGCTCCAACCATGTTTATTCCAGTCTCGGCTGTGACCAACGATCAGCAGCGCACCTTCGTTGAGCGAGTGCGCATTGAAAAAGTAGATTGGGTGGATGTGGTCACCGGTCTGAGCGTAAACGGCAATATCGAGGTCTTCGGAGATCTCAAGCCTGGAGACGAAGTTATCCGCAACGCCACAGATGCGATTCGTCCCGGACAGCGGGTTAAGACTGCTTCGTCACATTCTTAACGTTATCAGTCCTTCTCGTTGCCAGCCAAAATAGATCTCAGGTGAAAGGCTCCCTGCGTCACGACTGGCTCGCCCACAGAAGGCTGGCTGCGCCCAGTGTAAATACTGCGATGGCGGTAATCGTCTTCGTTGTCATAATGGTTCTCCTTGTTAAGCAATGGGATCAGGGTGGATGGGGGTTTGGTTATCTTCGTGGGGAAGAAGTGTTCCGCGTCTCAGTTCCCGTTCCTTCATCATGACGAAGAACACGGGGACGAGAATAAGGACGTGAATAGTCGATGTAATCATGCCGCCCACGATGGGAGCGGCTATCGGCTTCATCACGTCGGAGCCAATGCCGGACTCCCAAAGAATCGGAGCAAGGCTAGCTAGGACGGCGCAAACCGTCATCAGCTTCGGACGGAGGCGCTGAACGGCACCTTCAATTGCCGCTTCTTCAATATCCGCATTCGTCATTTGATGGGTTGATTCGATATGTTTTTCCAACGCTTCATGGAGATAGACGACCATAACGACGCCGGTCTCCACTGCGATGCCAAAGAGTGCGATATAGCCAACGGCCACGGCAACACTGAAGTTGTAGTGAAGCAGCCATTGCAGCAGCAATCCTCCGGTCATCGCGTAGATGGTGGGGAAGATGAGGACCAGCGCCTCGGCAACGGAGTGAAAGACAAGGTAGAGAAGCAGAAAAATCACCGCGAATACTACAGGCAGGATGAGCTTGAGACGTTGTTTTGCGCGCTGCTCGAACTGGTACTCTCCCGACCACTGAAAGGTGTAGCCAGCAGGCAGCTTTAGATCTTGCTGGATTTGCTTGTTGGCTTGTGCGACGAAACCTCCATAGTTCGTATTCTTCAGGTCGATATAAACATAGCCGGTAAGAGCGCCGTCTTCGTCACGGATCATGGCCGGCCCTCTGGAGAATGAGATCGTCGCCACTTGCCCAAGCGGAATCTGCGCACCGGTTGGGGTCGCAATGAGAACGCCGCGCATCTGCTCCACATTGTCGCGGAAATCTCGCTCATAGCGAACGTTGATGGGGTAACGCTCTCGACCTTCAATGTTCTCCCCAATATTCTTGCCGCCAATACCGGAGGAAACAGCCGTCTGCGCGTCTGCCACGGTCAGACCATAGCGCGCAGCCTCTGTCCGGTTCACTTCAACATTGACATAAAAGCCCTGGGCAACTTTTTCAGCGAACGTAGACCGAACCTGCGGCAAAGTAGAGAGAATGGTTTCGATCTGCGAGGCGACTTGCTGGATACCTTCGACACTTGCGCCCTGAACTTTGAGGCCAAGCGGGGTCTTGATGCCGGTCAGTTCCATGTCGAGGCGGTTCTCAACCGGACTTGTCCAGGTGTTGGTGAGTCCAGGAAACTGAAGCTTCGCGTCCATCTGCTGAATGAGTTTGTCGTAAGTCATTCCGGACGGCCATTGTTCACGCGGTTTTAGCATCAGGGTTGTGTCGTACATGTCGAGCGGAGCGTTATCTGTTTCGCTGTCCGAGCGCCCAACCGTACCGAAGACACTCACAACTTCAGGAAAGCTCCGGAGAATACGGTCTTGCTCCTGCAGCAATACCTTTGCCTGGCCAATCGAGATGCCCGGCAGCGCGGTCGGCATATATAGAGTTGAACCTTCATACAAAGGCGGCATAAACTGGCTTCCAAGGCGCAGGCCCAACGGCAAGACAACAACGAGAAATAGCACGTTGGCGGCGATTGTCAGCCAACGATAGCGCAAGCAGAATCGCAGCACTGGCAAGTAGATCGCCTGGGTCACACGCGAGATAGGGTTGACGCTCTCCGGACGCAGCCGTCCGCGGATCAACATCACCATCAGAACAGGAACGAGCGTGATTGCGAGGATGGAAGACGAGCCAACTGCTAGAGTTTTCGTCCAGGCGAGCGGGCGGAACATGCGGCCTTCCTGCGCTTCAAGCAGGAAGACAGGTAGAAACGACACCACAATAATTAGCAGCGAGAAGAACAATGCTGGGCCAACCTGCTTCGCAGCGTTGATGAGGATATTGCGGCGTTCCGGTTCGCTGACTGGAGTCGTATTGTCCTGCTGTCGTTCGGAGAGATGACGGTAGCCATTTTCGACCATGACGATTGAAGCATCCACCAATACTCCAATAGCTAATGCAATGCCGCCGAGCGACATGATGTTTGAAGTGACTCCGAGCAGATACATGGGAATGAAAGACACAATGACCGCAATGGGCAACGCAAGGATGGCAATAAGCGCCGAGCGAAAATGAAACAGAAAAATAATAATGACGAAGCTAACAATGATGGCTTCTTCCAGAAGGTCACGTTGCAACGTTTGGATCGAGGAGCGAATCAGGCCGGACCGGTCGTAGCCGGACATGATTTCGACACCAGGCGGAAGCGACGGCGCAATTTCACGGAGCTTTGCTTTGACTCCGTTGATGACATTCAGTGCATTCATTCCCTGACGCATCACAATGATCCCGCCGACAGTCTCGCCCTTTCCGTTCCATTCAGCAACGCCTTCGCGGATATCCGGGCCGAAGCTGACCGTACCCAAATCACGCAGCAAGACAGGTGTTCCGTTTTTGCTGCCGACTGCAACCAGCGCAAGATCGTCAAGCGAGCGAAGATAGCCTAGTCCACGGATCATGTATTCCGCGCCGCTCAAATCGAGCAGGCGTCCGCCAACTTCGTTAGTGCTCGCTTTGACGCGATCAATGACGGTAGACAACGTGATTCCGTAGGCCAGCAGTTTATTCGGATCAAGCTGCACCTGGTACTGCTTTACATAGCCTCCGATGCTCGCGACCTCGGCCACTCCTGGAACTGTCTCAAGCGCATAACGCAGATGCCAATCCTGCAAGGAGCGCAGATCGGCCAGACTGTGGCGATGGCTCTTGTCCACGATGGCGTACTCATAGACCCATCCTGCTCCGGTCGCGTCCGGGCCGATCACGGGATGTACTCCTTCCGGCAAGCGTCCGCTGATTTGTTGCAGATACTCGATCACGCGGGAGCGCGCCCAATAGAGGTCGGTACCATCCTGAAAGACGATGTACACGTAGGAGTCGCCAAACATCGTCTGCGCGCGCACCGCCTTCACATGGGGCGCAGCCAGCATACTGGTGACGATGGGGTACGTGACCTGATCTTCGATCACGTCGGGCGGTTCGCCTGCCCAGTTGGTATGCACAATCACCTGAACATCGGAAATATCCGGCAGCGCATCCAGCGGAACGTGCTGCAATGACCAAATGCCGGCAAGAGTGAGCAACAGGACAACGGTGAACACCAGGAATCGGTTGCGGGCGCAGCCTTCAATAATGTAGGAGAGCATTTACATGCCTCCTGTCGCGTTGACCCGCAGTTGCTTTGTGGCGATGGTCTGGCCGCTCTTGTACGCGGTGATGGTCACCTGCCATGTACCGCCTGAACCAAGCGAACCTGTGCCTTCATAAACTCCGTTGCCCTTATCGCCCAATTTGCTGGCGGTGCTCATAGCGCCCATTCCCATCGATGGCATCGCAGCCATGTAGAAAGTCAGCGTCACATCAGCCCCCGTAACAGGAGCATTATCTGGTCCCGCCAGCTTCACCCGGAAGGTGTTCGTGCCTTTCTGTGGTGGATTGGGGTCAGTGGAGAAATCAATATTGATTTGCGTTGCCGGAGAGGTAGCCGCTTGTGGAGAAGCATTACCCGCTCCCGGAGGCCGAGGCATGAACGAACCGGCGGCGGCCTGCAATTGACTTTCGGAGTCAATGAGAAAATTGGCCGAAGTGACGATCTGTTGATGTTGCTGAAGTCCCTTCAGGACAACAATGTCATCCCCCGCGCGTGGTCCGAGGACAACCTCCTTTGGTTCCAGGCTGCCATTACCACGATCGAGGAAGACCAATTGCCTTGTCCCTGTCTGAAATACGGCTGAAGCTGGGATGACTAGCTGACGGCCAAGTGGAGATTTCAGGTCGCAAGTGACATACATGCCGGGTTTCAGTTTGAGTCCGGGATTTTCAATCCCGAGCCGAACACGAACAGTCCTCGTCGCAGGATCGACCTGTGGCAGAATTTCATCGACGTTCCCGCGGAACGTCTTGCCTGGATAAGAGTCCACTGTGACTTCGACGGGATCGCCATGTTTCAACCGTCCGACATCATCCTGAAATACCTGCGCGTAGACCCATATGCGCGAGAGGTCGGCGATGGTATAGAGTCGGGTCGAGGGATCAATGTACATGTTTGGCAATGCGTTGTATTCCGTTACGTAACCGGAGACTGGCGAGTTGATCGTAAGATCGGTAATAGGCTTTCCAGTAGCTTTGAGTTTCTGCAATTCGCTTTGCGAAACTTCCCATTGCTCAAGACGCTGCTCGGCAGCAGCGGACAGCGAGGCAGCACCGGAAGCGACTCCATCCACCGTGCTCGTACTCAATAATTTTTGATTTTGCCGCGCCAGCAGATATTCCTGCTGTGTCGCGACAATATCCGGGCTATAGACCGTAAAGAGCGGCTCACCCTTGCGAACATACAGGTACGTCGCATTCACAAAGACTTTGCGAATATAGCCCGGAAAGCGAACCTGAACATACGAGATCAACCGTTGGTCAATGTCTACGGTTCCAGTGGCGCGTATATCGTCGATCAGTTGCTTGTACTCAACCGGGCCTGTCTTCACGCCGATGCTCTGCATCCGCTCCGGCGACAATTGAACCGACGACAATTGCGTCTCCTGCTTTTGCTCCTGCATCGGAGACGTACTCTCTGCATTTGAAGCGGGGCCAGCCGCAACCGGCTGCAGCGTATCTGAAGATGCGGATGGGTGTCTGGAACTTGCCTGCCTTGATGAACACGAGCGGTAGACGAGCAGACCGGCTACAACGATCGCAATGCCAAGCCATACGAGAGAAGTGCGCACAATATATTTCTTCATCGCAGTGTCGCTCCTGTCAGTGTCTCCAGATGGGCCAGCGTGGTTTCGTGATCGGCAAGCACCTGCGCTTCGTCGAGTTTCAGAGTTAGTACATTGGTGAAGTAGAGAAGCACATGCGTGAACTGTTCCCGGTTCGCCGCATAAGCGTTAAGAGTTGTCCGGTAAGCTGCATCCGACTGCGGAATCAGCCCTTCGCGGTATTCCTTCAAGAGCTCTTCATCGCTGGTGACTGTCACATAGTCTTGCTTGACTTGTGCAAGCTGCTGTTGCAGGTGAGCATCGAATGTCTCTTTGGTTTGCGCGAGATTTTCGGAAGCCTCCGCAATCTCAGCATTCACGCGTGGCCTCCGTGGAAAGCGAACGTTGAAGGTCAGCATGTAGTAATCGCGGTACTTCCGGTCGGTGTTCTGGTACATGTAGCCGAGACTGAAATCCGGCTTTCCTTCGTGTTTCGCGGAGGCAAGCGCCGCATCTTGTTTACTGACAGAACTGGAATCAACTTGCACTTGAGGGTTGTGCTCCCGCACCATCTGGAGCAGTTCAGCAGAGGTGGAGCGTAATGAACTTTCACTCAACTCCTCGGTCACGATATCCGGCGAGTCTTGATCTCGATGCAGTAAGCCCTTTAGATTGGCTTCGACCTGTCCCATCTGCTCATGGTGTATGGTGATCTTACGGACGAGCTTTGTGCGCTCCACCTGAGCCTGCAACACCTCTGCCTGCAACCCCTGGCCCACCTCATAATGTGCCGTTGCATCCTGAATCAGTTGGTCCAGAACGAGCCGGTTCTCCATCAGAATGCCGAGTGTCTTTTGCAGATAAGCAAGTTGCAGATAATTAGCTTTCACCGCATCGGCCACGCTGGCCGAAGTAGCATCTCGCTCTCTTTCCTTGATATCGGCATCTCTCTGTGCAACTTCGCCCCGTAAGTGCAACTTGCCCGGATAAGGTAGTTCCTGCGAAGCGCCGATGCCGATATAGGAAAAATCACTGTTCGTATAACCCGCAAAGGGCTTTGGACTGCCAACACCAAATTGTTGGTAGGTGAAGGTTGGGTCGGGTAACGTGCTTACCTGGCGCGGAACTTCCTTGGCCGCTTGCCAACCATAATCGGCAGCCGCTATTTGCGAGTTGTTCTGGCTGGCTTCAGTCAAAAGCTCCGACAATAGCGTAGGCGCCTTTGGCGAACGCTCTTGTCCAGACACGGCAATTGCAGTCGTAAGCACAAACATGGCGGTCAGGCACCGGACCATGAGCATATAAATCTCCATTCTCGAAACGGTTCGTAGCAGCAGGCGCGAGCAGGCGAGCAACTATATGCCCGTCAGCCAAGCGAAGCCGGAGAAAGGAGATTGCTAGATTCGAAGAATAGAGATTGAGGGAGGTGGAGACTGAGGCAGTGTGCTTGCAGGCCGTTGCGCTGAATCGAGCGTGTGTACCGGTAGCGCAACGAGGATGGCCAGAGACAGCCCAGCAATTGTGGCCAAATCAATCTGCACATTTGCCAACTGCACTTGTATCATCGCATTCCACTGCCCCGCGGTGGAAACTTCCTTATGGCAGCATCCGTGCGAAGCAGGCATATCCATGCTTCCGCACTCGTCCTTCATCTGCTTGCAGCACGACCGTTCCGCAGAACTTAGATGCGCGCCTGGCAGAGCACAGGCCATGGTTGGAGCCAGCAGTGGCAGCAATACAGTCAGTATCAGTGCGAATTGGCTCACAGACTTCATGGCGAATTCAACTTTACACCCAGATCCCGAATAAAACAAAGCATCACGTACTATATTGCCAGCTTAAGTATATCGACGCACTAGGCAAATACAGCTACTCGTTGTGAGAATTTGCATGTCCAAATATATAAGATGTAGATTCGCTTAAGATGAAGCTAAAAGCCTCCACGTCTAGTTCTGACTGGGCCTACGTGCGGGGAAGAGCTGGTGCTAATTGTCGCTAACTGGAAGCGATATACCTCAGCTGCCTTCTCTAACAGCAAATCTATAACTTGTTCAAACTCCGTGCCTGTCTTGCTGACTCGATCAAGAGTTAGCCAGTGAGGACATCGGTTCTGCTCATTTTTGAGCAAGGAGATGTCATGTACAACTGCCCTGCCCCCTTTTTCTCAACCATTCATAACTGGAGATTCTCAGGGTTTGACCCGGTCCCGTCAGCCGCTGTTCTGCCGCGCGTTCACGCACCAACCGCTTGCGTCTCTTGCGCCGCACCATCAGACCTTCCTCCACGTACAGCCGGTAGTCCCGCTTCACGTTCACCTCGTAGCCTCTGCGGCTCAACAACGCATGCAACCGCCGCCGGTAGCCGTAGCGCGGCTTCTGCCGCGCCAGCTTCACCAACTCGTCTCGCAACTCCGCATTGCGGTCCGGCCGCGGCTCATACCGATAGCTCGACCGCTCCACGCCCAGCAGCGTGCAGGCCGTGCGTTCGCTCAGACCATGCCCGGCCTGAACCAACGCCACGTCTCCTCTTAGACCGGCAAGCTCCAGCCGTTTTTTCGGATCACCGCCTTCAGCGCCTCGCCATGCAGACTCAGCTCCGCCACCAGCAACTTCAACCGGCGGTTCTCGTCTTCCATCGCCTTCAGCCGCTGTGCCTCGCTCACCTCCATGCCGCCGAACTTCTGCTTCCAGCCGTAGAACGTCGCCGTGCTGATCCCATGCTCACGGCACAGATCCGCCGTCTTCACGCCAGCCTCATGCTGCTTCAGTATCCCGATGATCTGATCTTCCGTGTACCGGCTCTTCTTCATACTCCGTCCTCCCGTTTAGATTACGAGAGAACTCCAGCTTCAACTGGTAGAGTTCGCTGGGAGCAGGTCACTTCTTCTCCACCAGCTTGCGCTGTTCCGGATGCAAAAATACCGCCCAGCGTTTCCATGGATACTCGAGCATCAAGACCAGATCCTCGACGTTCTTCATCACGCGGAGCGTCTCAGAGCGTCCGGATGCTCTGGATTGCCGCCCGCTGGCGCAATTTCGGGAAGCGGCGGCCTTATGCCGGTCGCCAGGTTCAGCAGAGCCTCGGTGGCCTCTGCGGGCAAGTGCCCGGGCAATCTCCGGCAGACTGTCTTCCGTCGCGTTCAGTACATCGGCAACCCTGTCCGCCGAGCGCCATTCGAAAGCAGCGTGCCTTCAGAGATACCATGGAGGACGCACGGTTTCACAACCGGCTGCTCCACTTCCACATCCTTCGGTACGGTGATCTCCTCAACCCGCTCGCGTACCTCAACCAGTT
>Ga0157372_10005521_pt1 | contig 13447 bp, 6 predicted proteins | sample C55metaG_FD_115307 | JGI IMG/M metagenome (GOLD analysis project Ga0157372, IMG submission 115307) | Corn rhizosphere microbial communities from Kellogg Biological Station, Michigan, USA - C5-5 metaG | ecosystem: Host-associated > Plants > Roots > Rhizosphere > Soil | place: USA: Michigan... | reverse complement strand
TTTCTTTTTTCTTTTACTCGCTAATGGCGAATAGTCAGGAAGACCAAACAAACAATTGGAAATTCATGACCTATAAGGGCTTGCTTATGGCAGGTTACCAAGGTTGGTTTAATGCCGAAGGTGATGGCGCAGGTAGAGGATGGTTTCATTATGCCAGCAATAATCTATTTGAACCTGGACATACAAAAGTTGACTACTGGCCAGACGTGTCAGAATATTTAGTTAAGTATAAAACTCCTTTTACTCTTGCCGATGGCAGTCCTGCATATGTCTTTAGTTCTTACGATGAAAGTACCGTAGACCTGCATTTTAAGTGGATGAAAGAGTATGGTATTGACGGTGTTTTTATGCAACGCTTCGTTACAACCTTAAAAAATCCGAAAGGAGCAAGGCATTACGAAAAAGTACTGGCCTCGGCAGTTAAATCTGCAAAGAAATATGGGAGAGCAATATCTATTATGTACGACTTATCAGGCATGAATCCTGATGATTATAAGATAGTAATCGATGACTGGAAAAAGTTGATTGATCAGTACAATTTCAATAAGAAGAACTCATACGAAAATTATTTATTTCACAACAAGCGACCGCTTGTTGCAATCTGGGGTGCTGGATTCAATGATGGGAGAAAATATGGATTAAAGGAAGTAGAAAAAATAATTGACTTTTTGAAGAACGACCCTGTGTATGGTGGTTCGGTTTTGTTAGGTGTCCCAACGTTCTGGCGAGAGCTGAAATATGACACCCAAGATGATCCATTTTTACATCAGCTCATACGAAAGGTAGATATTGTTCATCCTTGGTTTGTTGGCCGTTACAACGAAAACACATATCCTCAGTTCAAGGAACGTATTAAAAAAGATCTCGCTTGGTGTACTGCAAACGGTTTGGACTATGTTCCAGTAGTTTATCCGGGTTTTAGTTGGCAGAATATGAGACCCCAAGATCCTTTTGATGCGATCCCAAGAAATAAAGGAAAGTTCTTATGGGCGCAGTTGGCAGGAGGTATTGAAGTGGGCGCTGAGATGCTTTATGTAGCAATGTTTGATGAAATTGATGAGGGAACTGCGATCTTCAAATGTGCAAAAGATGTACCCATTGGTGCAAGTAAATTTGTGCCCTACGAAAATGAAATCCCGACAGACCATTATTTGTGGTTAACTGGACAGGCTGCAGGAATATTAAAAAAGGAAATCCCTTTTCAATCTGATATGCCATATCGCACCTATTAATAGGAAAAATTAAAACGAATGTATTTTTCTTTTTTTGCTAAAACGTTTTAGTATTACATTTGAAATAACGATTGCAGACAGAAAGAACTTTGTTTTCGGAACCCTTTTTCTATTAAAGAAACTTGTACTTGTGTTACTTGCAAAGCCTTTTTCTTCTGTATACTGATTGCTGTTTTTTAAAACTTACGCATAATTATTACCAATGAGAAAATTAATGCAATTGCTGCTATTGCTCTTGTTATTGACAACTACTGTTGCAGCGCAAGAAGGCATCATTACAGGAAAAGTAACATCAACAACCGATGACAAACCTTTACAGGGTGTTACGGTGGCAGCTACTACAAAAGCCGGCACCAAAATTCAGGTAATGACCAATGACTTGGGCATCTACAGTATTAAAGTGTCTGCTGAAATAACGACGCTTACTTTCTCTTATTCGGGAATGAAACCGATTACGGAAAAGGTAGAAGGACGGAATGTAATTAATGTACAAATTACCCCTACCAATGCTATGCTGGAGCAAGTTGTTGTTACCGCTCTGGGTGTAAAAAGGGAAGCCAAGGCGTTGAGCTATTCCCGACAAACCATGGATGTTTCTACACTTACTGAAGCGCCGACTACAAACATTATTTCCTCTCTTTCCGGAAGAATAGCAGGTGTACAAATTACGCCTCCGGCTACAAATACCGGGTCTGCTCGTATAGTAATACGGGGCAACAATTCTATCACAGGAAATAATCAGCCTTTGTTCGTTATTGATGGGATTCCAGTTGATAATTCATCTGGTGATGGCAATGTAAGAACATCGTCTAATACGAGCCTTGATTATGGTAATATAGCAGCAAACATCAATTCAGAAGACATTGAAAACATTGAAATCCTGAAAGGCCCAAACGCAGCAGCTTTGTATGGTTCCCGTGCCGCAAATGGAGCTGTTTTGATCACTACGAAACGAGCGTCGGGAACAAAGTTTAAAGTGACCTTCAATTCTAACTCTACTTTTCAGCGTATCACAGAGTTTCCCGATTACCAGGATGAATGGGGAGCTGGAAACAGTTTTAGGATAGATAACTCCGGTTCCACAAGTAACCCTGACCGCATTCCAAATTTGAGTGTCTTCAATCGCAGTTGGGGCGCTCCAATGATGGGTCAGCCGGTTATCAGCGTAAATGGGCAATTGAAAAAATATCTGCCGCAACCGGATAATGTGAAGGATTTCTATCAGACGGCTGGTTTGCTCACAAACTCTTTATCAGTTGAAGGTGGTAACGCAGAGAATAATTACCGATTCTCTTATACTAACTTTTATGGCGGTAGTGTAGTAGCTGGTATAAATAAGAATACGAGACACAATGCCAATATCAGGGTGCTGAATAAGTTCACAAAGTGGCTGGACATGGATTCAAAAATTACTTTTATAAACAACAAGGTTGTTAACCGGCAATATATGAACGGTAGCCCCTTGAATCCCATTTATCAGTATGCTTTCATGGTACGCGATGACCAGCTTTCCGAAATTCAAAACTATAAAGATCAATACGGAAATGAAACCAATACGCATACCGACTTTTTAAACCCATACTGGGCCATTCACGAAAATCCAAATGAGGATACGAAAAACCAATTGTTAGGCGCATTCAACATTAATGCAAGATTTAATAGTTGGTTAAGGATGACGGCAAAATTGGGTACAGAAATGTACTTGTTAAATGGTTTTACATTCAGAAATAAAGGTGCACAAAATAGCCCTACCGGAAGCATGAGTACTTTAAGCAATACGCTTCAAAGTACGAATGCTGATATCATTTTATTTGCCAACAACAAATTCGGAAAGATTTCCCTCAATTCATTTGTTGGAGGTGGTCGGTTTAAAACCTCGCTAGGGCAAAACTCGCAGCGAATTAACTCGTTGATTCAACCGGGGTTAATCAACTTAGCTAATTCTAACGATCCGCCAGTTGTCAGCCAGTTTGAATCAGATAAAATAATCTATTCGGCCTATGGCTCTCTCTCATTAGGATATAGCAATTTCTTATTTATGGACCTGACGGGCAGAAATGACTGGTCTTCTACTTTGCCGTCGAGTAACAATTCCTACTTTTATCCATCCATAGGCGGCTCATTTGTATTTACAGATGCTTTTAAAATGCCACGCAATACTTTGTCGTTTGGCAAGATCAGAGCATCATATGCAATCGTGGGAAATGATACTGACCCTTACCAACTATTACCGACTTACTCTTTTAGTGGAGTCATTTACAACGGCCAGACATTCGCCTCTCTTTCCTCTACGTTTTATAATCCGGACCTAAAGCCTGAAAAAACAGCGTCAACTGAGTTTGGTGTTGATTTGCGTTTTCTGAACGACCGGCTCGCGTTAGGTGTAACGCATTACACAACTTCAACTACCAATCAAATTGTAACTGCGCAAATAACACCTACAAGCGGTTATACCCGACGGTACTACAATGCAGGTGAAATTAAAAACTGGGGTAATGAAGTTGTGTTAACTGGTACTCCAATTAAATCAAAGTCGTTTAGCTGGAATATATCAGCCAACTACGGACAGAATAATTCAAAGGTTGTAAGCCTGGTAGATGGTGTCAACAGCTTTCAACTTAGGGACTGGTTCGGCAGACTAATCGTTTATGCCGAAGTTGGTCAGCCCTATGGAGCTATCAGAGGCGCCGGATGGAAGCGGGATTCACTTGGCAGAAAGTTGGTTGCTCCCACGGGACTCCCTATCGCAGAACCCAATGTTGTGCTAGGTAGTGCAATGCCTGATTGGACAGGTGGGGTAAGCAACTCTTTTAAATATAAAAACCTTTCATTTAGTTTTTTAGTTGACATTAGGCAGGGTGGGAAATTCTACTCTGGTACCTACCGCCGTTCCTATATCTCGGGTGCTTTGGCCGCTACATTGCCTGGTCGTAAAGACTACTATCTACATAGCTACATCTACGGAGAAGCTGCTACCAACCTTCAAGGTGGCTTCTTGTTTGAGGATGCTTATTTTGAAAATGGTAAACCAAATGACAAGTATATAACGCCGCAATCGAACGGTTTTTCTAATATCGATGAGATGCAAATGTTCGATGCCTCTTACGTCAAATTGCGGGAGATGGTAGTTGGTTATAGTCTTCCTTCCTCCATTTTAAAAAGGACATTCATCTCAAACGCAACCATTTCTTTGTCCGGTAGAAACCTATGGACAATTTATAAGAAGGCACCGCGGGGAATAGATCCTGAAGCCAGCGTGACATCAGGTAACGGACAGGGAATAGAATATGGTTCGCTGCCACCATTTTCAACCTATGGTGTAGATATTAGATTGACATTTTAATCAAATAAAGCAAAATGAAACACGTCAATAAATTTTTAGTGTTCTTTCTATTGGTAACCGGAGTGTTGTCATCGTGTAAAAAAGAACTGGAAAGAACAAATGTTAACCCCAATAATCCCGAGAGCGTTGATCCTGAATACCTCTTAAATACTTCCGTGTTCAATACTATCAACTTATTCGGTGGTAGTATGCGCAGAGAAGCGTTATCACACTATTCGAACTATGTGTCCGTTGGCGGTGGCCAATTACAACGGTATTACACATTTGCTTCGACGGTCAACGGCTATTGGCAATCCTCTTATGTTTCTTGTTTACAGCCAGTCCATCAGATCATAACAAAATATAGCGACAATCCTTTGTACAAAAACCGGGTGGCCATTGCCAAAATTTTTGAGTCGTATATCTATTCAAATGTTGTCGCCATTTGGGGAAGCATACCGAAAACAGATGCGTTGTCGGGAGAAGTTTATACTTCGTATGTTAAGGAAGAAGAAGTTTACTATGACTTGATGAACACCTTGAAATTAGCCGCTGCTTCAATTGACTTGAACGGGGATAAGTATATTAAAAGTGCTGATGCTGTATATGGCGGCGATTTATTGAAGTGGAAGAAATTTGCGAATACACTTCGGCTACGGCTCGCTGTTCGGATCTCAAACGCAAATTCTGCTAAAGCGCAAGAAGTAGTTACCGAAATACTTGCTGATGAATCCAACACGATAAAGACGGCCGCAGAAACGGCACGTGCCGTTTGGGGAACAACTCCCGATACTTGGAGTTTTCTGTACAATTATAATGTCCAAAATGCCGCAGCCAATGCATCCAGCTTAAATGTAGTAAGCGAATCACTGATTCAGCATATGCTGCCTTACAATGATCCGAGGCTTCCAATTTATGCAAAACCTGCCTCTCAGGGCCCCTATAAGAATCAATATTGGGGTCAGCCAAAAACAACGTCGGTGCCGGCGGGAGTCACCTTTCCAAACGGAAATCCGCATTCATCGCTTGGCCAGTTAGATTATTCGCAAATCGGCGACTACTTCACTAAGCCCGATGCGGAATATGTTTTTCTTTCTTATGAGGAGGCTGCGTTTTTAAAAGCAGAAGTAGCACTCAAGGGTTGGGGAGGCTCTAAGCCTGCAGATCAATATTATGCGGAAGGAATTACAGCTTCTATGCAAAAATACGGAGTTACCCAGGCGCAGATTAGTGCCTATTTAAACACGCCGGGCATTAAGTGGAATACTACCGTAGACACAATCGGAAGAGGGGCGCAATTCCGTGACTATATCGGAATCACGACCAGTGCTATTTTGACGCCCAATCCATTCAGGCAGATTGTCATGCAGGAGTGGTTGGCAGGGTTTTACAATGCTATGGATGCCTGGACATTGTTGCGGAGAACGCAGGTTTTGGAATTCTCTCCTCATTTTAATCCAGATGGCAGCGAAGGTGGTACAGTGGGCTTTGCATACATCCCGCAGAGGTTAAACTACCCGGGCATTGAATACCAGGTAAATACAGCCGAAGTAAACAAAGCACTCCAGTGGCTAGGTGGTCCAGATAACCTTCGAACAAAGTTGTGGTTTGCTTTGCCTACCAAACAAAACCCATTTTTACCCGTATGGCAATAACTGCAAAGTTTTGTCTCAAAAAATTGAACTAACATGATCAACAAACATTTCCTACAAATAATTGGTTGCATTCTTTTGTTTGCAATTGTTAGCTGTAAAAAAGAATCAGCTACAGACCTGACTTCTGAGTTTAAATATTCTATCCCACCAGTTAAACTTACGTCCAGCGCAAGGGTGGGAGCCTATTATTTCAATTATACCAGTACAGACTGGGCAAAGGTGCAACCAGATACATCGTTGCTGGGCAAACCTTATAATGTATTAACGGATGCGACCATAATGCCAAAGCAATTGACCTGGGCTGACGAGGGCGGCGTTGATTATTTCATCATGAAGTGGAACAATGCTTCGACAGACAACACACTACTCAATACCTTTGTTTCTGCCAGAACCAGCCAAAGTGTGAAGATGGTGATTAGCTATAATACAGCACATCTCAGCGCCACCAATGCTTCTCCGCTTGTTGGTACCAAGCTGGTAACAATGTTAAACGAGTTCAAGACCCTCGTGCAAAATTTTCTTTCAAAAGATTTCTATTACAAAATAGACAATCGCCCTGTCATCCTTTTAACGCCATTAAATCTATCATCCTCTGCCTTAACAAGCATTGATTACAAGTATGTAACAGATACTTTACGAGTGGAGTTAAAAAAGGTTGGCATCGATCCTTTCATTATTGGTGAATTAACGACAGGCTGGACAGCGCCGGCCAATTTCAGTCCTTCTTTGTTTTCAGGAATGGATGCTGTGGTGCTCACTAACTGGAATACCCCAGATTATGACAGGTGGTGGGCTTTTTACAGCTACAACGATTTGAACTGGAAGAACTGGAAGACAACATTAGAAGCTATGAATGTGGAGTATGCGCCTTGCATTTTCCCTGGCTATAATGAACCCAATGCTCCCACACAAAGAATCTTGGAAAGAACGGATGAGAACTATACGGACTATTGTAATGTTGCCAAACGAAACATGGGTAAGAGTAGATTGGTCATCATTAATTCCTGGAACGATTTTTCAAAAGGGACAGCCCTTGAACCTTCAGTAAAGTATAAAAAGCAATTTTTGGAAATTACTAAAAGAGAGTTTAAAGTGCCTTAACCACTTTAAACTCTATTAAGGAAAGTACTGAATTTCTGCCCAGGATGTTTTAGCAACATTCCATTTCCTGTTTTAAAGTAAATGATGAAAACCAAATGAAGAGTTCGACTTTACTATGCGTTTTTTTTCTATCCTTTCCTTTTTTCGGCGCTACACAAAAGATGGGTTCTAAGGATTTGCCACGACCAAAGCTAGTAGTTGGTATCGTGGTTGATCAAATGCGTTGGGACTATTTATACCGATTTTACAACCGGTACAGTGAAACAGGGTTTAAACGTCTTTTAAGAGAAGGATTTTCCTGTGAAAATACGTTGATTGATTACGTGCCCACTGTAACTGCCATTGGCCACAGTACCGTTTACACAGGTTCGGTGCCTGCTATTCATGGCATTGCCGGAAATGATTTTATCATTAACGCCTCCGGGAAGACGGTTTATTGCACAGAGGACCGTGAAGTGCAAACAGTCGGCTCATCATCGAAAGCAGGCGAAATGTCTCCTCGGAATCTACTTGCGAGCACTATCACGGATGAATTAAAATTAGCTACCAATTTCAAATCAAAAGTCATCGGCATAGCATTAAAAGATAGAGGTGCTATATTACCAGCTGGACATGCGGCAGACGGCGCTTACTGGTTCGATAATGTAACCGGAAATTTCATCACCAGCACTTGGTATATGAAAGACTTGCCGCAGTGGGTTAAAAATTTCAACAGTCAAAAGCTGCCTGAAAAATACTTGAAGCAGGACTGGAATACCTTGTATAACATTAATACGTACGACCAAAGTACCCCTGACGATACGAAATATGAAGGATTAGTGGGGGACAAAAAAAGTCCAGTGTTTCCAATTAAGACCTCTCAAATGTTTAGCCGGGACTACGACATAATCCGTATCACCCCCCATGGAAACACCCTAACATTAGATATGGCGAAAGCTGCTATCCAAAACGAATTCTTGGGTCAGGATGACGTCACCGATTTTTTGACAATCAGCTTTTCATCTCCCGATTATGTAGGACATAAGTTTGGTGTAAATGCAATTGAAACAGAAGATGTCTACTTACAACTAGACAAAAATTTAGGGGACCTATTTCGTTTTTTGGACACGGAAATCGGGAAAGGAAAGTATACACTATTCCTTACTGCTGACCATGGTGCTGCACATAATATCAACTTCCTTGCAGATAATAAAATTCCTTCTGCTCGCTGGTCTGGTAATACCACGATGAAAGAACTTAATAAACAACTCGAACAAAAACTTGGTGTAAAGAACATCGTGTCTAGCCTAATGAATTACCAGGTGCATTTAAACTATCGGGTGATCGATAGCAGTCGTATAAGCGAAGATGAGGTTCGCCAATTATGTGTAAACGCTTTACGCAAGATGCCCGATATTTCATTTGCAGCAGACATGGATAAAATAGGTGAAGCGTCTATCCCTTGGGACATTAAACAGAAAATGATCAACGGATACAATATTGAGCGTTCTGGATGTATACAATTTGCACTAAAACCCGCAATGGCTTCTGCCGGTAGCAGCGGCACTACTCACGGCTCCTGGAATCCCTACGATTCGCATATCCCATTGTTGTGGATGGGATGGGGAATAAAATCGGGCAGTACAAACAGGCCAACAGGAATGATTGATATTGCGCCGACATTGGCTGCTCTACTTCATATTCAAATGCCTAACGGCTCTATTGGAAAGCCTGTTGTAGAAATATTTACTAAATAAGAGATTTGCATGAAGAAAATTTATAGCGCATTACTCGCTTTTCTATGTTTTGCTTTTCAAGCACAGGCGCAATCTACCGGCAATGTCCAATATGTTGATCCAACGATCGGAAGCGTTGGACATATACTGGTCCCAACCCGCCCGGCCGCACACTTGCCGAATAGTATGATAAGAGTTTTTCCAAGCAGAAAGGATCAATTAGATGACCAGATAGACTTCTTTCCTCTAACCATTTCTTCTCACAGGCAACCAAGCCTTTTTTCATTGATGCCTGTATCTGCTCCTTTTACAAATGAAAGCTGGAAGAAATCATTTACCTGGTATAACGAAAGCACAACACCTTATTATTATGCTGTTCGTTTAGAAGAAAGCGATGATAGTATTGAATTTACACCGTCGGCCCGGAGTGGTTTCTTTCGTTTTCATTTCGCCAAACACGCACCTCATTATATTCGACTGGGTATATTAAATAATGGCGGACAAATAAATGTAGAGGGAAAACGAATCATCACAGGAAGCGACTCTGTCAAAGCATTACCTGCTTTTTTCTATGCAGAAATCAATACGGACATTATAGAAACAAAATTTGCAAACAACTCACAAAAGCAGTTGCTGGCAAGAGTAGATGATAAAGAAGCAGTGGTAGAATTCCGCTACGGCATTTCCTTTATCAGCGTTGAGCAAGCTAAGGAAAACTTGAAAAAAGAAATCGATGGACAAAGTTTTTCTGCAGTAAAGCAAAAGGCTTTATCATTATGGAAGGAAGCGCTATCACAGATTAATGTAAAGGGCGGGAACGAAGCACAAAAAAGGGTCTTTTACACCTCATTATACCGTTCTTATGAAAGAATGATAGACATTAATGAATATGGCAAATATTACAGTGCTTACGATCGCAAAGTGCATTCATCTGATAAACCTTTTTATGTAGATAATTGGCTGTGGGATACCTACATTGCTTTGGAGCCTTTGCAAACCATTTTGAATCCGCAGCGGGAAGTGGATAAGATCAATTCATATATAAGCATGTATGAGCAAAGTGGCTGGATGCCGTCATTTGCACTAGCATTTGGCGACGATCCCTGCATGACGGGTAATCATGCCGCTGCCTGGATGGCTGATGTATGGATGAAAGGGCATCAGAATTTTGATCTCAAAAAAGCCTATGATGGTTTAAGGAAGAATTCACTGGAAGCCACGCTGTTGCCTTGGCGCAATGGCCCCGCTACCTCATTGGATGTTTTCTATAGCCAGAATGGTTATATGCCTGCTTTGCGTCCGGGTGAAACAGAGACTGTAAAAGAAGTTCATAGTTTTGAAAAGAGGCAAGCTGTTGCTGTTACCCTGGAGAATAGCTACGATGATTGGTGTATTGCCCAAATGGCCACTATCACTGGCAATAAAGAGGATCGTGACCTCTTTCTGAAACGAGCGACGAATTATAAGAATGTATATCGGGCTGACAAAGGCTTTATGTGGCCAAAGGACGCTACAGGCCAATGGATAGAACCATTCGATCCAAAGTTTTCAGGAGGCCAAGGGGGAAGAGAATATACTACAGAAAATAATGTTTATACCTACAATTGGAGCGTGAAGCATGATCTGAAAGGATTGTTTGATTTAATGGGCGGCAGGAGTAGGGCAGAGCAAAAGCTCGACCAACTTTTTCGTGAAGATTTAGGACGCAGTAAATACAATCTTTGGTACACCTTCCCTGATGCAACGGGCTTGGTAGGGCAATTTGTTATGGGAAATGAACCCAGCTTTCACATCCCTTATCTCTATAATTACACAGGTTCGCCGTGGAAAACACAGAAGCGTATCCGTATGCTCGTAGATACTTGGTTTACTAATAACTTGTTTGGTATTCCCGGTGATGAAGATGGGGGTGGTATGACAGCTTTTGTTGTTTTTTCGATGATGGGCTTCTTCCCTGTGACTCCGGGTGTTCCGGTTTACAACATTGGTAGCCCTGTCTTTGAAAACATCACTATCAATCTGTCAAACGGCAAAACGTTCACCTTAATCGCCAAGAATAATTCAGGCAAGAACAGGTATATTCAAAGTGCAATACTTAATGGTAAAGTCTGGAACAAGCCTTGGTTTACACACAAAGATTTAATTGGCGGAGGAAAGCTGGAGCTAGTAATGGGTGCCACGCCAAACAAGGCCTGGGGCTCCGGTTTTCAGAACGCTCCGCCTTCCGAATTAAATCTTGATCCACAATCATTCAAATAAGTAGCAGTGATGAAAGCTCTTTTGAAAATCTCAGTTTTTTTATCGCTTTTTCTTTTCAATCAATTGGATGCAAAAGCACAACCAAAAGGAATCCATTTGAGTTGGAACGGTCGCAAAGAAGTAAATACGTCTCGAACTATCGCAATTACTTGGATGAATGACTTGCCAATCAAAGGGGAGCTGGTGTATGGTAAGGATAGTCTCAATTTGAATAAAAAGACAAAAGCGAAGGTGGAGTACGTGGAAGCATTAATGACGCATATAAACAAGGTTACACTAAATAAATTAACTCCAGCTACCTACTACTACTACAAAGTGGGCTCAGAGGAAAATGGTTGGAGCAAAGTTTATAAATTTAGAACCGGATCGAAAAACGGTGATAAAGGCAAAATAGTTGTAGGAATTTGGAGTGACACACAAAACAACGGTGGGAATTATAATTTCGAGCAAACCGATACCATTGTGAAACAATTAAGTAAGAGTGCCTTTTACTTCACCATCCACAATGGAGATATGGTCGAGAATGGGTCTGTGGTAAAAAACTGGAAAGACCTTTTCAATATTACACAACCCATCAATGCCAACTATCCTTTAATGTCTGTCACGGGAAATCACGATGTCGTAAACGACACTGCTTCACCCATCTTTCAAAAGCCTTTTCCCATTTTTTACGATTTAATGAACTTGCCTAATAACCAGTTGAACTATTCATACGACTATGGGAACACACATTTTATTGCTATCAATTCAGGATGGGCAGAAGGTGCTGCAAAAGTAGGAAAGGTATTGTTTGAGGAGAACTCCGAAGAATACAAATGGCTGGAAAGCGATTTAAAAAATGCAAGGAAGAATAAGAAAGTCAATTGGATAATCCTCTACTCGCATTATCCAGTATATTCTTTTGGCTTTAGTCACATTCCTACTTGGCAAAAACACCTTAAACCCTTGGTAGATAAATACGAAGTAGATTTATATCTAGCGGGCCACAGACATGTGTATGAAAGGCATAAAGCGATCCGGGGAAGTGAAATATTTGAGCCGGAAAATCAGCATGTTTACTTCAAGCCGAAAGGAACAGTTTACATTACCAATGGTTCTTGTGGCGGTAATTTGACTGGCACTGGCGGACAAAATCAATCTGACATGATTTTTACACCAAAGGAAAAAAATTATTCTTATTCTATCATGACAATTGAAGGCAACCAATTAAACTACGAAGTATACAACAAACAGGGCAATAAAATCGATTATTTTACAATCAGTAAAGACTAAGCCATCACTTAAAATAACATAAAAGATGATGGCGCTGGCGAGGATTTGAATGGTAATGAAAACAATCTTTTAATTCCTTATTCTTCCGTTCTCATTCTCCAAAGCTGAAACACGGCTCCGCGGTGCCTTTGCATTCGCATCAGCAAACTTGTAGGTAAAGTTCAACCGCACCTGCCTTGTTTCATAATAACCGTAGCTGCTTAAATAAAAGCCGTCAAATCGTTGCTCCGACCGTGTGCCCGTGCCTTTAAACAGATCGTTGAAAGCCAGCCGCACCGTTGCTTTGTTGCCTATTAAATTTTTTTGCAACGCAAGGTCCACCTGGCCCGTGGCCCGTACAATTTCGTTGGCGCCAACCAGCCGCCGTGAATTGTAATACCCGCTTAGTTCAGCCGCCATGGCCAGCGGCAGCTTAAACCGTTGCTGCAGGTTTAGTCTTGCGGCGGTTTGCTGCAGGTTCAGTTGCCGGAAGGCATCAAAGGCCACCTTGTTTTTCAGCAGGTACAGCGTGCCGTTGAAACTTGCTTCCCACCACTTGCTCAACTTCAGGTTTTGCGTTAGCGTCAGCGACCAGTTTTGCTGTGTACCCAGGTTTCGCGGAATCATCACAATCTTGCTCTGCTCAATTGTATCGGTGATGCGGGTGCTGTAGTCATCGGTAAGCGAAAAATGCAGGCCCACGATGGTGGATGATTTGTACAGGTACTGCACCGAAGCCCGGTGCGTCAGCTGCGGTTGCAGAAATGGGTTGCCCTGCCAGAACGAAAGTTCATCCAGCAGGTACACAAAAGGGTTCAGGTCCTGGTAGGCCGGACGATCAATGCGCTTGGAATACGACAGCGAATAATTGTGGTTCGCGGAAGGCTTGACCGACACGCTGAAAGAAGGAAA